>ENA-OQEN01000149-OQEN01000149.1-human-gut-metagenome-genome-assembly--contig:-NODE-149-length-29673-cov-3.024876_pt1 | contig 29673 bp, 36 predicted proteins | sample MGYA00242791_ERZ504627 | MGnify/ENA primary metagenome ERZ504627 (study PRJEB26092, sample SAMD00036316) | human gut metagenome | host: Homo sapiens | study: EMG produced TPA metagenomics assembly of... | reverse complement strand
TTGTTTTTGACCCTTGGCTTCTTTTTTGTTTGAGGATTGCAAAAGTCCACGACCGCTGCAATAACCGCAACAGCAGCAATCACGATAACAGAGAAAAACAGGAGCTTTTTCATGCAGAGTTCCTCCTTTCGTCATAAATTCTCATTTTTCAAGGCGTCGATGGGATTGTCCTTTTTTACCTTGCTCATTGAATACATCATGGTGGCGAATACGACCAGAAACACGCTCAGTACGGCGATGCCGATGGCTGCCCACGGTAGATGGAAGGAGGTTTCATAGGCCGTTGTGACTGCACGGTAGATGAGATATGTAATGCCGCAGGACACCGGCAAACCGAGAAGCAGTGCCTTGGATCCGTACAGCAGGCACTCGTAATTCATCATCCTGCGAAAGCCCTTCTGCGTCATGCCCACCGATTTCAGCATGGCAAACTCCCGGCGGCGCAGGCTGATATTCGTGGAGATCGTATTGAACACATTGGCCGCGGCAATCAGGGAGATCAGCACGATAAAGCCGTAGGCAAATACCCGGATAATGGTTATGACATTCCGGTTTGTCTCGGCGTTTGCGGCGTAGTCGAAGAGCTGCCGGCTGCTGAGACCGTTTTCCGTCAGCATGGTCGCCAGGTTTTCAAAGCTCGCGGCGTGATTGCTCGATGTGAGGAAATACTCTGTATTACGGAATTGATTCAGCGCCGCCTCGGGAACCACGCTCTCCAGCATGCTGTACGGATAGATCATATTGATGGCTACCGGCGTGCTGCGGCTGACAAAGAACGGAGCCTCCTCAATGGTTTTTTCGGACCGCAGCGTGTATTTTGCAAAGGATTCCTCATAGGGCAGCTCGATGATGTCGTTCTCGTTGTCTCTGTTTTGATAGAGGACGGCCTTATTGCCGTTCTCATCGATCCGGCTGTCTTTTCTGTAATATCCGTCGATCTCTACATAGTAAAGACCCTCGATCACGCACCCATCGCCCTTGAGCGTGTCCAGCGTGACATACTTCTCAAGCCGGCGGTCAAGCTCAATGTTGCGATCCAGGGCAATGCCCAGGGGCTTGTCCCGGTCATAGTAATCCGCTTCCTTCAGGTCGTACTTTTCCAGTAACCTGTTGAACTCGGCGTCCGCAACGAAGTACAGATAACCGGATATGCTGAAATCCTTCGGCGCTGCGTCCTCACTTTCCGTGCCGAAGTCGGCAAAACGGTCGGCAAACATTGCCGTGACATATTCGCGGGAGATATCGCCCTGCAAAAACTGTTTCTTGGTATAGGTACCTCCGGTGACATTCGGCTCGGAGAAAAGCAGTTCCAGAAGCGCATCGGGCGTCATGGCGGCGGAAGCGTCCGGCTCCGCCGCGTAGATCAGGTCGAACTGATCGGAGGCCAGCCTCCCTCGGCGGATTCCATCATGTAGTCGGTGAAGGCCGCCGCAGAAACAAAGAGGACGATGCTCATAAAGAGGCTGACGACGGTGGTTCTGTATTTTTTCCGGTTGCGCTTATAGTGCTTGCCGGCAAGGACGCCGGGGAGTCCGAACAGCTTGTAGGCGAGCTTTGAGGTTCGGACGGGTCTGCCGCTTACCTTGATGTCCATGCTCTGGCGGATCGCCTCCACGGCGGAAACTCTGGTTGCCCTTTTTGAGGGAATCCATGCCGAGATCAGAACCGTGACAAGTGCAATGACCGCAGCAATGACGACAGCCTGCCACGAAACACAGAGCCGCATGGGAATGTCCACACGGACAATGGAGAAAAATTTATCTCCGATCAGGAGGAGCGTTATGCCGATACCGCCGATGCCCACCAGAATGCCCAGTGGGATGCCGACAATGCTGACCGCCAGCGCCTCAAACAGCACCATTCTTCGAAGCTGCTTTCTGGTGGCGCCCACCGAGGACAGCAGGCCGAATTGCCTTGTCCGCTCCGAAACAGAAATGGAGAATGCGTTATAGATGAGCGATACAGAGCCGAACACGATCAGCGCGATGATGATGGCGGCAAGACTGTAAAACGCGGTAAGGAAGGAATCGAACGGAGCCGTGCCGGAATACAGCAGGACCTTTGTATTGTAGGCATAGCGATACTCTTGCGTATAGCCCATTTCCTTCATGAAGTCATACACCCCGGCGGCTTGTGCAGCTTGAAATAACAATGGATCGGAGCCTGATCGGCGGAGTTGGTGTCCGCTGCCGTAAGCGCTGTGTACCCGGGCGCGGAATAGTCCTCAAAGGTAGGCCTTTCATAGATACCGACCACCGTATAGGTTCTCGGTTCGGTGTTTTCGAGCCTTTCGCCGCTCATGATCTCCACCTGCGTTTCGCTGTCATAGGTGTATACGGGCGTGTCCTGTCCCAGCTCCGGCCGTCAAGTGTCCTGTCACCCACATCAAGCGTGACGGTGTCGCCGAGCTTATAATTCACCTTGCCGTTTGATGTCAGGTGCTCCGGCAGAATAATTTCCGTGGAGTCCTTCGGCAGCGTACCTAAAATGAGATGCACCGGCATTGTCTTAAAATAGCCGGAGCCACATCGCCGCCAAGCACATACAGATAGGGCTTGCGCTCGTTGGCACTGTCGATCTTCGCGTAACCCAGAACCTGCGCGTAGGCTGCGGAGGAAACCCTGTCGGAATCGCGGATGTCCTCATAGTCCTTATATGCGGCGTCATAAACTGCTCCGTACCAGTCCCCGTCGATGTGGATTGCACAACGCAGCACGAAATTCTGCATACTGGAGACAAGGGTCGTGGACGCGCAGATCATCGCCGCCGAGAGCATAATGCCGATGATCGTGACGATGGTTCTCGTCCTGTTTTTCTTCAGGCTCTCTAAGGTTACCTTGTTGAAAACATTCATCTGCGGATCACCTCGTCTCTGGTGATTTTCCCGTCCTCAATGGAAAGGATTCGATCCGCCTGCAGTGCGATGCTCTCGTCGTGGGTGATGACAAGGAGGGTCTGCCCGTATTTTTCGTTGGAAACCTTCAGCAGTTCCACGATCTCCCGGCTGCTTTTGGAGTCAAGATTTCCGGTGGGCTCATCGGCAAGCACCACCGCAGGCGCATTCATCAGTGCCCGGCCGATGGACACCCGCTGCTGCTGGCCGCCGGAGAGCTGGTTCGGCAGGTGGTTCTCCCGGCCGGTAAGCTTCAGGGTGGTCATCAGCTCAGCCAGTCGATTTTGATTGACCTTCTGCCGTCCATAAGTACGGGGAGCGTGATGTTTTCCGTGACATTGAGTACGGGAATGAGATTGTAAAACTGATAGATCAGTCCCACCTGACGGCGGCGGAAGATGGCAAGCTGTTCCTCGTCCTGCGCGTACACATCCTTGCCGTCCATAAATACCTTGCCGCCCGTAGGCCGGTCTACGCCGCCGAGGATGTGAAGCAGTGTGGATTTGCCCGAGCCGGAGGGGCCGATCACGGCGACAAACGCTCCCTTCTCCACCGAAAAGGAAACGCCGTCCAGCGCCCGCACCTCGTTCTCGCCCTTGCCATAAACCTTTGTCAGGTTTTCCACTCTCAAAATCTCCATATCGGGATACTCCTTTCGCTTTTTACACCCCCATTCTATTTTGTCAAGGTGACACGGCGGTGACTTTCAGGTGACAGATCCGTCACTTCATAAAAAAGGGAGCCGCCGGTCAGACGGTCCCCTTATAAAAGCGGATGGTGAACATGGCTCCTGCGGGCTTGCGGTTCTCTGCCTTTACGGTTCCCCCCTGCCCAGCTATAATCATGCGTGATAAGGCAAGCCCGATCCCAAAGCTTTTGCCGTCGGAATCCTTGCCCTTATAGAAGCGTTCAAAGATGTGGGCAGATCCTCCGGAGAAATGCCCGTGCCGTTGTCTTTAATTATAATTTCGGAAAACAGGGCGTTTTCGGCTGCGTCGATCTCAATCCTGCCGCCCTCGGGGGTGTGTTCCATGCAGTTCTTCACAATATTGCCGATGGCTTCGCTCGTCCATGAGAGATCTCCCCGGAAAGCGCCGTCCGCATGGATGCGCAGCGCCTGCCCGCGCAGCTCCATGGGAATGAGCAGGGTCACACAGGACTTTTGAGCAGCTCCTCCAGACTGACCTGCTCCTGCTTGAACTGCACCGTGCCGGCGTCCAGCGTGAGATCTTCAGAAGTGTGGTGATCAGCCAGTCGATGCGGGAGAGCAGCTCGTAGAGCTCATGGATAAGCTGCTGCCTGCGCGCGTCGGTCAGCTTCGGCTCCGACAGCAGTCCAATCAGCAGATTGATAGAGGTCAGGGGCGTGCGGATCTGGTGAGAGATGTCCGCGATGGAATCGGCAAGATATGCCTTTTCCCTTGTCAGCGTTTGCTGCTGCTCACGCAGGCGTATGGTCATCTTATAAATCTCACTGTGGAGGATGCTCAGCTCACCCTCTGAATAGCTGTCAAAATCGATCGAACTGTCGCCGTGCAGGACCTGATTGATATCATCCGCAAGGGAAGAAATCCTCTGATACCTCTTATAAGTGCTGATGCAGAAGACCAGCATGAGGAGCAGAGAAAGCCCTGCGGCTGTCAGCCCGGCGCGAATGTCGAAGAAAAAGCAGACGGCGCAGGCGGCTGCGGAGAGCAGCAGCTGCCACAGCAGTGCCTTTCGTACCTCTTTGTTTTTCAGCAGCTTGATCATGCGTCCACCTTATATCCTGTCCCGCGAACCGTCAGAATGATCTTCGGGTCGGTGGGGTCATCCTCAATCTTCTCCCGCAGCCGCTTGATGTACACCGTCAGCGTATTGTCATTGACATACTCGCCGGCAACATCCCAGATGGCGTCAAGAAGCCGCTCACGGGTAAGCACGATTCCCCGATTGTTGATGAAAAACAGCAGAAGCCGGTATTCCAGTGCTGAGAGGAACAGGTCCCTGCTGTTCTTCACCGCCGTGCCCTTTTCGGTGTCCACCACCACATCACCGAGCTTCACCGTTTTGCCCATGCTGCCGGTGAGTCGGAGCACATTTCGAATGCGGGAGATAAGCTCTCGTGGGCGAAACGGCTTTGGAATGTAATCTCGGCGCCCAGATCGAAGCCCGTAACGGTGCTGAACTCGTCGCCTGACGCGGTAAGGAAAATGACGGGGATATCAAACTCAGCCTTGATCGCCCTGCACGCCGCGAAGCCATTGCCCTCCGCCAGAGACACATCCAGCAGCACAAGATCCGCCTTTTCCTCCGCAAGCAGCTTCATGGCCGTCGCCTGCCCGGATACACTTCGCACAAGGTACCCTTCGCTGTTCAGATATTCGCTCAAGCTCGCAACGATAATTTTATCGTCTTCTACCAATAGTATCTTTATCATAGTCAGTCCTTTATTCTGATTGCCGCAGGATCACAACCACTTCCCGATGAAGCCATATTCCACACGGTTGCCATCGTCCCATTCTGCAATCACACGGTAAACAAAGCTGCCGCTTTTCAGATCGAACGCACATCCTCCGTCATACGGAAGAATGTCTGTGATTGTCTCAACCTCGCCGCCGTTTTGGGGGACGCATTGTATCCGCACTGTATCCGGCTGCACCTCGAAATATAACCAGATTTCGTTTGACTTTCTGTGGGAAATCAGTCCTGCTCTGACTGCCGTTATCTCCGGCAGAGAGGACTCTTCCCCGATCTCATACCCGCATCCAATGATGGAGCTCATGGTTCCATCCTCGTTTGGTTCCGGGGCCTGCCAGTAGTAGCGCAGGGGGAAGCCGTGATTTCATCTGTTTCACCCATTGCCCCAGACATGGCATTCACCTGAAGCTCCGGTATGGTGATTGGGTCGGAGGGCTGTGCCTCCTTATACGGCAGATTCAATTTTACTTCAAACTCTACCAGTTTGCCATCGGCTCGGAATACTCCGTGCCTTCCTCGTACCGGAACTCCGTCTGCAAGCGGTATCGTTCCCCGGCTATCAGGTTATACGGAGACGTCAGGTCATAGGAGAGCTCATTGTCACTGCCGCTGGGAATGCTGTACCCGATGTCGTGATAATAAACCTGCCGTGCGGGCGTGACCTTTTGCCATACACCGTCCTTCATTTGATACAGCGCAAACGCCTGCCCGTAGCAATCGTCTTGCCGGAATCGTTTTTCCAGCGCAGGTCGAGCCGGAGATTCTCGCTCCCGCCGCCAATACGCATTACCTCAAAGCCTACGCCTTCGGCATCGCTTCCCGCGTCAAGAATGCGAAGCAGCTCGTTCTCCGGAAATTGTGGCTCCGGCTGCTTCCCGCAGCGATAATATGTCACCGCTGCAAACGCACATGCGGCAATGGCAATCAGCGCAAGAACGACCACCCATATCACGGAAACCTTTCGTTTCATCATTGTGCACCTTCCTTTCTATTTTTCGTTGACTGCGTTATGGTCATACGCTGCCGCCTCCCTCCGCAGCTCGTTGGAACGCATGATCTTTTCGGACAGGCTGGCGAGGAAGCACTGGAGCAACTTGACACCGATGGCGGGATGCTCCTCCAGCAGAGCCTTCAACCGCCCTCTGGAGATGCACAGCAGCTCAGTGAACTCTGCCGCCGTCCCGCTGAGGCGGAATACACTGTGGGAAAGGCAATTTTCTCCCAGAAAGCTGCCCGGCGTGAGATACGCAATCTCCAGCGGCGCGGAGCGGCTGTTTGCTTCCCGGTTGGCAACAAGCCGCAGCTTGCCCTTGAGAACAAGACAGACCTCCTCATTGTAGTCGCCGCTGGTGAATACGGTCTCATGCTCGTAGTAGTTTTTACATGGCAGTAATCAAAGAAAACCGCATGCTCTTGCTCAGTAAAAACAGAAAATATCGGCAGCTTCGCCAATGCAGCCAGAAGCTCCTCCCGGGTGAGCCTTCGGCGGTGCTCCTTGTCGAGATGAATCTCTGGTGCGGAAATATTGTGCCGCTCCAGCACGGCGCGGACGGCGTATCGCTCCTGCCGTACAAGACGGATGAGCTTTTCCCATTGTGCTTGGGTGTCCAGATAGGCTCGGAAGGCGTCAAAGGCGGGCGGGGCATTGTGCTTGGCAATATAGATGTTCCGCATGGCTTCCATAGCAGCATCAGGATCGTTATTTGCAAGGTACTGCGATGAGAGCATCATGCTGCTTCGATAGATCTTCTCGTCCAGATCCGGCTTGAGAAATTCCCCGGGATAGGGTCAAAGTCCTCCGGACTGACATGGACAAGATTCCCAGTTTTGTGCTGAGACTGCATTTTGGCGCGCTGATATACAAAACGGTAAATATCCTCCCGCAGACGCTTCCATTGGGGGTGGGACTTAGGCTGCGGCAGATGCTTGATGGACAAGGTATTATCCAGAAAGAAGCTGAAGCCGAAGATCCGACTGTTTATAAGATAATCCACATCCTCACCCCGGGTTACAAGGGGATCAAAGGGTACACACTCGAAAAGCTCTCTGTGCAGGATCATGGCTCCGCCGAAGGCAAAGGGTGTGCGCTTGAGCCGCGGTCCGCTGCCGATGATCTGGTCAAAGGCGCGCGCCTTGCAGCCGAAGCGGTCCCAATAGGTCATCCACGGCTCCGGTCTTACATCGTCATAATACTGCCCTTTGCTGTTGAGATAGTAGCCGGCAACTCCGTGCACGATGTCTCCGTAAACTCTTCTGCCCAGAAATTCCAGTGAGCGCGGCACAAAGTCCGGCAGCCCGAAGACCTCGTCATCATCGATGAGCAAAGCAGCATCCGCCGTCAGGATGGAGGCGGCCAGCAGGCAGACGTTGCGCACGTTTGAGTATCCGAACATGGACAGGAGCTGGACGCCCCGATCGTTCAGTCCGGCTTTTCTCAAGATTTCAGTTATCTCACGCAAATCTCCCGCAGTGAACAGGTATGTCTCCGCATTCAGCTGCGCCCGAACCACGATACGGAGCACCTGCTCATAGGCCGCCGCCTCTACCTCCGGGGTGGTAGGACAAATCAGAATCACCAGCTTGAAGTCTTTTTCACTGAACTGCTTCATGCTGACTAAGGTGCGCTCCAGCGTTCCCTCCTGATCCACCGGAGTAGGATGGTCATAGACGGCGTCGCCCTCCTGCCAAGGGTCGCCTGTTTTGCGGCACCAGTAGGTGGGGATTATCATGGTTTTCCTCATACGACTCGCCTCCTTAGCCCGAAAAATCTCTTACAGCGCGTTGGTAGACCTGCTCCAGCTTTGCCACGAACTGTGCCTGCGCAAAATTGCTGCTGGCATAGTGTGCGATGATGTCACGCCGCTCCGGCTCTGTATGATGTCTCGTCAGTTCATTCAAAATCGCAGCGCAGAAAGCTTCCTCATCCTCAGGAGAGACCAATGTTCCCACTTGACTGTTGATAAACTCCGGCAAACCACCTTCATTGGAGCCGACAACGGGCAGTCCGCAGGCCATCGCTTCCAAGGCGACGAGTCCGAATGGCTCACGGCGGAGGGCATTACAAAAACGTCCGCCGCATTGTAGAGCCGCCGCAGCTCGTCCTGCTTCTGGTTGCCAAGGAAGAAGGTGTTCCTCAGACCGAGCTGCTTGTGCAGCTCTGATAATCGCTCCCGTTCCTCGCCGTCGCCGGCAATCAGTGTGATGAACTCCCGATCCGCCAGCCACTCATAGCGGCGCGCCGTACGCAACAACGTGTCCACACCCTTAAATGCTGCAAGCTTTCCAACAAATAGAATGACATACTCTCCGCGATAAGAAAGGCCGAGTGAATCGAAAAGCGTTTCCCTGTCCACTTCTTCCCGATAGAAAATGTCCTCATTGTATCCGTTGGGCAACAGCAGAAGCTTATCCGCCGCCATAGGAAACTGCTCAAGTGCAAGATCCCGATTGTCTGCGGAGATGGCAAGCACTTTCGCGCTTCCCGCGACAGCCTCCTCAGCAAAACTCTGAAAGGCAGGCCACTTTTTGCAGCCCATCAGCTCCGTCCCATGTATGGTTATGACCAGAGGAAGGTTACACAGGGAAGCCAGCCAAGAGAGACACCATGCGTGCTGTGCATGAATGATATCTGGGTGAAACTCTTGCAATGCCTGTCTCAAGGCAGCAGAGAATGCTGTAAGATACCGTGTAAGCTGACCGACACCTAAGTCCGCAAATGTAGTCCGGCTTTGGGGATGTGTGGTGAAGCAAGGAAAATTAAAGGGGAGCTCATCTCTCTGCGCTTTACCTTTTGAAAACATCACCGGGTACATTTGGATCCCGGGCAGCATAGGGAACGGCTGGTTTTCAGGAAAAATGACCGCAACCTCATGCCCACGCTTGCGCAGATGCAGCGCAATATTTTTGGTGTAGGTGCCGCTACCCGATCCTTCCAGCGGGAAATGATTGATCAGCAATACTTTCATCGTCTAAACCACCTTTCTGTTAACTCGGTCCATGCCTCCTTCGTCTTTTGATGCTGTTTCACCATATCCGGCAGCCACGCTTCCGCTGCGGACTGGATATCCGGAAGATATAAGAAGCGCCTGTCGTTTGTATAGCGGTACAGTGCTTTCGCTCCATCCGACAGTCTCCGGCCTCTCTCGAAAAACTCCGTGGGCGCATGCCCCGTCTTCCAGCGGAGAAACACATTGCGGCCGATCCAGCCCGTACAGGCATAGTAGAGCCTGTCCCGAACACTGCTGTCATTTTTGAGATCCGGAATCTTGGGGTAATCCCCATAAGTATCATGGAAGATAGGCGTTTGGATATCCAGACATTTGATCTGACTTCGGGATGCCGCCAGTCCCACGAGCGTATCCTCACCTCTGGCGAGGAGCGGAGTCTTATTGTAAAAATAGTAAGGCGAGAAAAACAGCGGCAGTGTCGTCAATGCGCTCATGCGGATGCCCATGTTTCCACCCAGAACCTTTGTGGTGGGCTGCAGCTCAGGTGTCCCTGCTTCCTGTACAATAAGCCCGCGTGAACCTCGCTGCTCTGCCAAAGCTCCGCCATATCCTCCTTGTGGAGACCCCATAGCAGGTCTGCCATTCCCTCAAAGGAAGCCGGAGGCAGGATATTGTATCCGCTGTAATCACTGCTGGTGATGGTCGCCCCCAGAGACATCCCGTATAGATGCGCTCCGAAAAAGTCTACCTCCTCAAACCCAACCTCTCCGTCAGGTGTTCGATGTAACACGCTAGGCTGCACATCCGAGTCCACAAAAATCAGGTAGTCCACGCCTGTGAACAGCGCTTCCATCAACACCTGGTTCCGATTAAAGCCATAAGGAATCAGTCCGTGCGTATCAATCAACGGGCAGAACAAAAGCTGCTGAATGGATGAGAATCGGACGCCGAGCTGCTTCAAAATCATATGCGCTCTTTCATAGTTCTGAAGCCGGATCAGAGAAACCTTCGCCTTGCGCTGCAATTCTTGAATCGCCTCCGGATCAGCCTCATGAGAGTATACGACAATCACGCGTTCAATCGGGTGGTCATACTTCTCGGCATTATCCAGAAAGTCTGTCAGCGGATGCGCAGATATAAGATTCCGCACAATCATTCCGATAGCAATTTTCATTAAAAACCCTCCTTGCTCTATCCTGTACGGCCGCACATTCTCATTATCTCAAAGGAGCGAGAAAACACAGGCTTGAACGGAGCAGGAGGCTCTTGCCGCCTTCTTTATTGATGCAGAGGAGATTCTCTAAAGTGCCGTCCTATGCGCCCGTCGTTATTGTTTTCTGAAACAATAAATGAACAAGGATAAGCACCCTGAACACCGCCGTCTTTTCTATAGGCATCTCATGTTATGATACCGCCTACATCTCCTGCCTCCTTCGCACTGCCTGATATCAATTGGTAAACAAAGAACCATCGTAAAAAGGTTCGTGTTTTTCCCTTATGACGAAAGATCCAAATTTCCCAATTCACTTCATGCCCTAAAAAAGAAAATCGCACAAGCAGACCGCTCGGTCTAGCTTATGCGCCGCTAATCCTAATTTGGTTTTGACAACTCCTACTGAGGAGGCTACACCAATATTGCATTCGCACAAAGCTAAACCGGATAAGATAAATGATAAACATGGCAGCAGCTCCCTTCTATCAACGAATGCTTTGGATTATTGTGTTATACTTTTCGTCAAAAAGCCCTTTTGCGCAACTCTTCTCTTTCGCCGCGGAGATTCTTGACAGGGGTTGCAATGGAATATGTGCTGAGATACGTAAGCGCCTCTCCATTTGGAACCGCCTCCGCGCCTGATCTTATTTCTCCGCGTTTTCCGTGGCTGCTTCTACCGGCAATTTTAAGTCAGACGCTGTGCGGATACGCTTTTAAAACGCACATTTCTTCCTCTCCCAACAGAAGAGACAGTTTTATTATTATAAAAATCAAGCCAAAATCTGATTATCCCTTGAAAACACTGTATCCACGGGCATTTCAGACAGGTCAAAACCATCTCATTTACTACGATTTTACTACTGTTGAGTGAGCCTTGACACGCTGAAAGACCACGAAATGCCAAGATACGGGTACAGTACCCGTCAATCGGGGCCTCCGCCCCGTGACCATATAACTGAATACAGACCGGCCATCTGCCGGGGCAACGCCATGGGTAACACAAACCTGTGGCGTTTTTTATGCCCTGCCGGGGGCACGCAAAACTGTATAAAAACGGGTGGGAAATCCCCTGTTTTTTCGCCTGTGGGCGGCGCAAATGAAGCCGCCCATATTCTTTCCCTCATGGGAGGCCGGGCGGCGATACAGGGGCGCAAACCCGCCGAAACGAACACTTTTCAAAACCGAAGGAAGGAGGTATCCAACATGGCGGTATTCCGCATTGAGAAAACCCGCGATTACACGGTGATGTCCAACCATCACCTGCGGGACAAGTCGCTCTCGTTGAAAGCGAAGGGCCTTCTCTCCCTCATGCTCTCCCTGCCGGAGGAGTGGGACTATACCACCAAGGGGCTGGCCCGGATCTGCAAGGATGGCGTTGACAGTATCTGCGCCGGGGTGCGGGAGCTGGAGGAACACGGCTATGTGATCCGCCAGCGAGTCCGCAACCCCAACGGCCAGCTCGGCGCCATCGAGTACACCATCCTGGAGCAGCCCAGACCGCCGGAACCAAAACCGCAAAAACCTGAACGGGAAAATCCAGTCTTGGATAATCCTGAACAGGCTTCCCCTGTCTTGGGAGACCCTGAACAGGAAAACCCCGCACAATTAAATACTAAAGGATCAAGTAAAGATAAATCAAAAAAAGATTTATCAAGTACGGAAGGATCAAATCCTATCCTATCAAGCCCCCAAACCCCCAGGGGCTCGGATAGGGCCGGACGGGATTGGATGCGGGAGCGAGAGAGCTATCGGGAATTGATTTTGGAGAACATCGAGTATGACTGCCTCATCCAGAACCACCGCCTTGACCGTGACCGCCTGGACGAGCTGGTGGAGCTCATGGTGGACACGGTGTGCTCCAACCGGGAGATGATCCGTATCGCCGGGGACGACTACCCGGCGGAGGTGGTCAATTCCCGGTTCCTGAAGCTGAACAGTTCCCACATCGAGTATGTGCTGGACCGGATGCGGGAGAACACCACCTATGTCCGCAACATCAAGAAATACCTGCTGGCCGCTTTGTATAACGCCCCGGCCACCATCGACAGCTACTACACTTCCCTGGTGAGCCACGATATGTACGGCGGCGGAGATCGGAGGTGATGTGCGTGCAGGAAGAAATCACCCAGGGCGTGGTCTCTCTTTCGGTGGAGACCGGCAAGATGACGGCGGACCTGCTCCAAAAGGCTGTGAAAAAGGTGCTGGAGGAGATGCAGAAGAAGCCCTCCCAGCGCAGCTTACACCAGGGAAAACAGACCCTGCACCAGCTCAAACAGCATGGGGCCTCCCTGACCAACATCGAGATCACGGAGCAGAACATCAAGGCGTTTTCGGCGGTGGCGAAGAAGTATGACATCGACTATGCCTGAAAAAGGACCCCACAACCGACCCACCGCACTACTATGTGTTCTTCAAGGCGAAGGATAAAGACCAGCTCCAGCCGGCCTTCAAGGAGTTCACCGCCATGACCCTGGGCCGGGAGAATCGCCCCACCATCCGGGAGAGGCTGGCCCAGGCTCAGGAACAGTCAAAGACCAAACACCGGGAACGGGAGAAGGTCAAGACCAAGGACCGGGAGGTGGCGCGATGACCGACAAGCTGAAAAAGCAGATCATCCTCAACCTCCCGTATCTCATCTTCGTGTATCTCTTTGACAAGCTCTGCCAGGGGATACGCTGGCGCCTGGGGCGGACGCCTCGGAGAAGCTGCTCCACATCGGACAGGGCTTTTCGGCGGCCTTTGCCAGTCTGGCGCCCAGCTTCCATCTGGTGGACCTGTGCGTGGGCGCCGCCGGCGCGGTGCTGATCCGGCTGGTGGTCTACTCCAAGGGCAAGAACGCGAAGAAATACCGCAAGGGCATGGAGTACGGGAGTGCCCGATGGGGCACCCGGCCGACATCGCCCCCTACATGGACAAGGACTTCTCCCAAAACGTCCTGCTCACCCAAACGGAGCGGATCACCATGTCGAGCCGCCCCAAGGAGCCCAAGTATGCAAGAAATAAAAATATCCTGGTCATCGGCGGTTCCGGCAGCGGCAAGACAAGGTTCTTCGTCAAGCCCAACCTGCTCCAATGCCATTCCTCCTATGTGGTCACGGACCCCAAGGGCACCATCCTGAACGAGGTGGGCGCCCTGCTGGACCGCAAGGGATACCGCATTAAAAGCCTGAACCTCATCAACTTCAAGAAGTCCATGCGCTACAACCCTCTGGCGTACATCCGCAGCGAGAAGGATATTTTGAAGCTGGTGAACGCCCTGATCCTCAATACCAAGGGCGAGGGCGAAAAGTCCAGTGAAGATTTCTGGGTCAAGGCCGAGCGATTGTACTATTCCGCCTCATCGGGTACATCTGGTACGAGGCGGAGCCGGAGGAGCGCAACTTCATCACCCTGCTGGACCTCATCAACGCCAGTGAGGCGCGGGAGGACGACGAGGAGTATCAGTCTCCCGTGGACCTGCTGTTCGCCAAGCTGGAGAAGGAACACCCGGACCACTTCGCCGTGAAGCAGTACCGCAAATTCAAAATGGCCGCGGGCAAAACTCTAAAATCCATACTGATTTCCTGCGGCGCCCGCCTGGCGCCCTTTGACATCGCGGAACTGCGGGACCTCATGGCGGAGGACGAGCTGGAGCTGGACACCCTGGGCGACCGAAAATTGGCGCTGTTTGTCATCCTCTCGGATACGGACAGCACTTTTAATTTCGTGGCGGCGCTCATGTACTCCCAGCTTTTCAACCTCCTGTGCGACAAGGCGGACGACTTCTACGGCGGCCGCCTGCCGGTCCATGTGCGGTGCCTGCTGGACGAGTTTGCGAATATTGGGCAAATTCCAAACTTCGAGAAATTGATTGCTACCATCCGAAGCCGTGAAATATCGGCTTCTATTATTTTGCAGAGCCAAAGCCAGTTAAAGACCATCTACAAGGACGCGGCGGATACCATCGTGGGTAACTGCGACAGTACCTTGTTTTGGGAGGCAAGGAGAAATCCACCCTGAAGGAGATCTCGGAGCTGCTGGGCAAGGAGACCATCGACAGCTTCAATCAATCGGAGAACCGGGGCAGCCAGGTTTCTCACGGCCTCACCTATCAGAAATTGGGAAAGGATATGCCATAATTCATGGTGACGAGTTCAGTTGCCTTGAATAACAGATGAACAGGGACACGATCAACTGGATTCGGATAAAACGAAAACAGGAGGTCGCTATGGAGAAATTGAAAAAGCATATCCATGATGACAGTAACGGTCTGGACTATGTTCTGGTCGGAGACTACTATATTCCAGACTTACAGCTGCCGGAGGAAAGCCGCCCAATCGGACGGTGGGGACGGATGCACAGGGAATATCTGCAAGAGTATTGTCCCGACCGGTACAATGAATTGCTTCTGTCTGGAAAGCTGTGGACATATCTTGCCGATCTGGATGAGCAGGCACAGAACCGTCTGGATTGTATCATTGCCAGATAAAAGAAACAGAGGGAGTCACGGAGGAATTGAAAGCAAAAGACCAGCTTGCATGGGTCGGTCACATGAACAGCATACGCCACCGGGCAGAGGAAGTCATTCGGTCTGAGATGATTTTCGTCTGAGAAGGTGGAAAAACTGAGGCCATTCACTTTTATAGTGGATGGCCTTTTTGCTACCTGCGCTTTTTCTTTTTTGGCATATAATACGGCTGTGACTTGGCTTTTCCCCGCATATTGTTTGGTTTTTAAGCAGTTTGGACAGGCTCAGTATCCGCAGAAAAGCCGAAAAGTCCTCGGATGAAATTTTTTCAAAAGGAATCTGCATTTTATCACAGAACTCATGGATCATAGCTTCTGTGTCGGTTCCCATCTGTATGGCCTGTTCAAAATTCTCTTTGACCTCATCCAGTGTTGGCTGTGGGTCGGCTGTGGTCTTGTCTTTCAAATGGGCTTCCCGTATATCCCGGACAATGCTGTCCAGATCATCATGAAGGATATGGCTGTAAAAATCGTTCTCCTGTACCTGACCCAATTCCAGCGTCCGCATATACAGATCATTTTCTCCAGGTGCGTGTTCTTTAAGAATGGTCTGCCGGGTAGCTTCCAGAATCAGATTCATCTGGTTCACCCGCATATCAGCGATCTGGTCAATAAAGATTTCCATATCAACCATCAGCCGCAAAAAATTTGGATGAGTCGCCAGTTCACAAAGCAGGCGGTTGTTGATCTTTCCGCTGCTCAAAAGTTCCACCATAGCGTCACTCAGATGCAGAGCTTGAAGCTCCGTGTTTGGGTGATTTTTATTTTCTGACACGCCCATCAGATAATCAGTGGACACTCCGTAAAACTTTGCCAGTGTCGCAATCGCAAATGGCTGATGTCTTTGTAGTCATCGCTCTCATATTTCCCCAGTGCCGACTTAGACAGGCCGGTCTGTTCTGCCAGCTGTTCCAGCGTCAGGTGCTTATCCACACTCGCAGGTCTTTGAGCGTTCCGGGATTGACAGTTTTGTGTACATCAAAGCACCTCCTTGCCATCGGTTTTTGTTTTTCATTATAGCACATTTCCGAGAGCGTGGAAATATGCGGTTTTCATGTGTTTTTCCTGCGTCTTGGACATACGGGAGCAGCCCTCTTTTTTCGGTAAACTGGTTCTTGTCAGGAGACATAGAACCTTGAAAAATGAATGACCGACTGCAAGGGGGACGACCTCCGGGGAAGTGACGCCACGATAAGAGCGCACCAAAGAGGACAATACGCTGGGAGAGAATCCGGGCAGGAATATTTTGCAGACAGACCGGCAGACAGAAAAATAAACGATGCGGAACATACCGCATCAAATGAATGGAGGTAGATCATTATGAAACTGAATATGAAGGAAAAGAAAATTCTTTACGCTTACGCCTGCCCCAGCCATCACAACACAGTGACAAGGCTGAAATGGCTGACAGCATTGACTGTTGACCCGGAGGCGAAAAGCCAGATGCTTCATCTTGCTCGTAAAATTGAGACAGAGACAGAGGAAAGGTGGTACGAAGCCTTTTACCATCATCTGCGTATGGAGATGGACGAATACCGCCGGATTAGACGCAGTCTGCGTGCGCTGAAAGCAAACACCGATTATGAGGAGGAACTGTATGAGGAAGCTGTCTAAATATGAAAAAGAAACCATCATCAACTGGAATGAGGGCGAGACGATTGCCAGTATCTACACCTTCAATGCCAGCTTGAAACGCAGACTGGAGGATTTCAGCCGGAAGTACCCTCTGCTGTGCCGCTTGGAACGCAGTACGCCGGAAGGTAGCGTGACCTATGTGATGGACAAGTCACGACTTTCGATCCGGCTGGTGCCGCCGTACAGCGAAGAACGGCTGGCAGCTGCAAGGGAGTGCGCAAAAGAGCATGGCTTTCAGGTCATACAGACAGAAGAAAAAATCGCTTAAAATGAGGGCGATTTACGAAAAAATATCGGGTCTGCACCCGCTGTTTTGATCGGCAATTTCCGCAGGCGTATTCTGTATCCACTTCTCGCCTATGGGCGTAAATGTACGGATACGGAGCCGGTGAAACTGGCAAAACCGCTTCTGCGGTGAAGGCCAGCTTCGCCGGTGCGGGAGTACAGAGGGCCGCCAGCCTTTGTGCCGGGGTGCAGGGGCGGCAGCGCACTGCTGGGGTCAAGGGGCAATGCCCATTGGCGGGTTGAGGGCAGCCAGCCTCATCGGGTCAAGGGTGAAACGCCTTGCCCAGGGAAAGTTGATGCCTGCGTCAACTTGTACTGGGTATTACCTGACGCAAAACTTCGCAGGTCTGGCGGCTTTGCCGCCTCCCCAGCCCAGAACATCTTTGCAGGAAGGAGGAAAAATATTTGAAATTAACAAGACACAATGGACGATCTGGGAAGCATGGCACTTACAATCCCCGGCACAATGACCGTCGGTTCGATGTAGAAAATAGCGAACACATTGACGCTGAGCGTGCCAGACAAAATGTGTACTGGGACTGTTACCGGGGCTTTACCACCCACGACTTTCGGGAAAACTCAGAGCAGCCGGATTTCAGCTTTGAGGAAATTGAACGGATGTATTACTACGAGCATTATGCCGACCATGTCAATGCTCAGAACGCCCGGAACGAGAAAACCCGGCACATTGAGCGCAATCGCACTGTGGATGATCTTTTGAAAAATAACAAGACCTGTCCAGAAGAAAGCATCTACCAGATCGGCACTATGGAAGAATCCGTTCCGCCAGAGACTTTAGCGCTCATTGTCAGTGAATTTTATGAGGAATTTGAAAACCGTTTCGGTTCTCATATCCACATTTTAGACTGGGCGCTCCATCTGGATGAAGGAACTCCGCACATCCATGAGCGCCATGTATTTGACTGTGAAAATCGGTATGGAGAGCTGTGCCCCCAGCAGGAAAAGGCGTTGGAGGAACTGGGTATCCCTCTCCCTAAACCGGAACAGCCAAAAGGAAAGCACAATAACCGGAAACAGACTTTTGATGCAGTCTGTCGGATAATCTTATTTGACGTTGCCAAACGGCATGGGCTGCATCTGGAACAGGAGCCGTCTTATGGTGGGCGTGACTATTTGGAAAAGCAGGATTATATCCTGATGAAGCAGAAGGAGCAGCTGGCGACACAGGAGCAAAAGCTGGAGGAACTGACGCTAAAAATTGAGGATGTAGAAACCTTGCTGGAAGATGTTTCCGGTGCAGCCTATGGCAAGGCGGTGGAGGTTGTGACCGACAAGGTTCGGGAACAAACCCAGCTTGAAGATATGGAAGTAATTGAGAAATATCGAAAGAGCGTGGTATCGCCCAATGCCAAAAATTCGCCAGAAGTTGTGAAGATAGCGAACACTCTGCTGAGTAGGGTGCGAGAAAAATTACAGCAGTCTGCTGAAAAAGTTCTCAAAAAGGTACAGGCGGTGCTGTTAAAACCGGAGGTCAAACAGGCTGGCAAAGAGCAGATCAAAAATAAAGCCAGAAAATCCATTAAGGAGAAGCTGGCACAAGGCAAACTGGACGCTGATCGGGAGAACCGGGTGCGCTGGGAGCGTGAAGGACGGATTGCTCCAACAAGAAAACAGGATATGGAATTGTGAGGCATCTGATTTTCTATGGAAACCGGATGCTTTTGCATTGTTTGGAGGTGGAAGAAACGAATGTATTTGAAGCAGTAAAACAGTCTGTTACCACAAGGCAGGCTGCTTTGGTTTATGGAATTTCAGTAGGACGCAACGGGATGGCTTGTTGCCCGTTTCACGATGACAGGCATCCCAGCATGAAGGTGGACAGACGGTTCCATTGTTTTGCCTGTCAGGCAGATGGAGATGTGATTGATTTCACTTCCCGTCTTTTTGGACTAAGCAGTAAAGAAGCTGCCTTAAAGCTGGCAGAGGACTTCTCAATCAGCTTTGACCGCAAAGGCCACGATCCGCCACAAAAGAGAGTAATCAAAAGAAAAATCAGCGAGGAAATGCGATACCGGCAGGCAGAGCAGAAATGCTTTCGGGTGCTGTGCGACTACCTGCGTTTGCTGGAACGATGGAAAGAAGAATATGCGCCCAAACAACCGGAGGATGACTGGAATCCTTTGTTTGTGGAGGCTCTGCACAGGCAGCCATATATCGAATATCTGTTGGATCTTCTTCTGTCTGACAGCATAGAAGAACGAGCTTTTGTAGTTGCTGAGTATGGAAAAGAGGTGAGGAAAATTGAACAGCGAATATCAGAGTTTATCGCCAGCCACCCAGCAGGCTGTGATGAGCGCAGCCGAAGCCATAGCGACGGAACAGAGCGTTGATGAGGTGCGGCAGAGCCTTTCTGTTACCGACAAGGGAAAAACAGCCAACACCATCGACAACTGCCGGATTGTGTTCTGCTGCGATCCACTCCTGCGGGATGCCATCCGGCTTAATCTCCTGACTGACCGGGTAGACATTGTACAGGACTTGGGGTGGCGCAGGAATACCAGCGCTCTGACGGATACTGATGTGAAATATCTTCTCCTCTATTTTGAGAGAAACTATGAGCTGACCAGTGAGAAAAAGATCACGGCTGCCCTTTCTATCGTAGCAAACGAAAATTGTTACCATCAATTCAGGATGTGCTGAACAGTCTTGTCTGGGACGGTACACCACGCATCCGATCCTGTCTGCACCATTTTCTTGGTGCTGATGAAAGTGACTATGTGGAAGAAATGCTGAAACATTTCCTGCTGGGTGCTATACGCCGGGTATTCCGTCCCGGTTCCAAATATGAGGAAATGCTTTGTTTGGTGGGCGGTCAGGGTGCCGGGAAGTCCACATTCTTCCGACTGCTGGCGATCCGGGACGAATGGTTCTCTGATGACCTGAAGAAGTTGGATGACGACCGGGTATTCCAAAAGCTACAAGGTCACTGGATCATTGAGATGTCAGAGATGCTTGCCACCAGCAGCGCAAAGAGCATTGAAGAAATCCGTTCCTTTATTAGCCGACAGAAGGAAACCTACCGGACACCTTATGAATCTCAGCCTAAAGACCGGCTTCGGCAGTGCGTGTTCGGTGGTTCCTCGAATACCCTGGACTTTCTGCCGCTGGATCGAGCCGGGAACCGGCGCTTTCTCCCAATCATGATTTACCCGGAGAAGGCAGAGGTTCACATTTTGGAGGACGAGGACGCTTCCAGAGCGTATCTGTTGCAGGTATGGGCAGAAGCTATGAGCATTTACCACAGCGGCAAGTATTCCATGAAATTCAGCAAGTCCATCCAGCGTCAACTGGTGGAGGTGCAGAAAGACTTCATGCCGGAGGACACCGAAGCTGGACAGATACAGGGATTTCTGGAACACTACACCGGAAACATGGTCTGCTCAAAACAGCTGTTCAAGGAGGCGCTGGGACATACCTTTGATGAGCCGAAGCGGTGGCAGCTCCACAATATCAATGAGATCATGAATACGGTCGTGACCGGTTGGAAGCCTTTTTCCAATCCCCGGATGTTTGCCGGATATGGCAGACAAAAGGGCTGGGAACGGGACACTTCCGGCAACGAACTACCCAGCAACGAAGGTGGATTTGTAGAACTGAGTGAAGAAGAATGTCGTCAGCTGGAACTTCCGCAGGAGTGGATCGCCTGACAAGGACGGTCTGTTGCCGGGATGGCTGCCGGTTGGTTGCCGGGTTCGTTGCTGATAAATTTATGGGTTTGATATAGAAAAAGCCCGCAAGTAAAGGCTTTTTATGATCTATCTATGTTTTCGGCAACGAAAGCAACGAGATTTTATAAGAAAATTTGAAAAGTTAAGAAATCAGGGTCAGACGATAGTTTACAGGTTTTTTGATGCCCGTTGCCGGACTTCGTTGCCGCAACCACCGTCTAATCCCCCTATTCTATGGAGGTAGCCTATGGAGAAAAACAAGAAGCAGAATAAAAAAGTCCAGTTTGTAGTGGTTCGTGAGTTTTCTGGGGACAAAACCATGCGAGAAGCCTTTGAGCAGCTGATCGAGCGTCAGACCTGCGAACACTTTGAGGAATGGCTGGAGCATCGGGAAATGGCACAGAAAGCGGCGTAAAGCAGTTGAATCATGGACAGGGACATGGTATTATAATGATATCGTGTCCCTGTTCATAGAAGGAGAACACTATGAGCAGGAAAAACAAGTTAATCAGAAAATCACAGCCCTTTATTGCCGTATCTCTCTGGAGGATGGCGGCGATAATGAAAGCATGAGCATCAGCAACCAGAAACTTATGCTCCGGGACTTTGCCGAAAAAATGGGATGTTCCAGTATGAGTATTATGTAGATGACGGTTATACAGGCCGCAACTTCAACCGCCCCTCTTTCCAGCGCATGATTGCCGATATTCAGGCGGGAAAGATAGGCTGCGTTATCACCAAAGACCTGTCCAGGCTGGGCAGGAATTATATCGAAGCTGGCAGCTATATCGAAATCTTTTTCCCAAAACACAATGTACGCTATATTGCCATTACAGACGGAGTGGACAGCCTGACCCGTCAGGAAATGGACATTACGCCGTTTAAGAATATCCTGAACGATATGTACAGCCGGGATATTTCCAAAAAGGTGCTGGCAGGGCGTATGACCCGTTCCCGGCAGGGGAAGTTTTGTGGTGGGCAGCCGCCCCTCGGTTTGATGCGTGACCCGGAGGATAAGGGACATTTGATCCGTGACCCTGAGACAGCACCGGTAATCCGAAAAATCTATGATATGGCGCTGGATGGCTGGGGATGCATGCGGATTGCAAAGCAGCTCATGGATGATAAAGTCCCGATCACCAGAGTAAAAAGCAACACAGAATGTGATGTAAATTACTATTCATGGGGAAGTGCAAGAATCAGCCATATTCTGCGGAATCCCTTTTATAAGGGCGCACATCTGGTCTGCCGGACACATCAGAAAGGGATTCGCTCCAACACCTATGACATTATCCCTCGTGAGGACTGGGAAATTATCGAGGATTGCCATGAAGCAATCATCTCCCCGGAAGAATGGGAGCAGGTACAGGAAATCATTGACCGCAGACCAACCATTATGAAGGGCAACTCCTGCCCCTTTTATAACCTGTTCCACGGTATCATTTATTGTGCGACTTGCGGAAAGTCCATGCAGGTGCGGTATGAAAAGGTTGGCAGAACCGGAAAGAATCGTTTTACCGGCGAACAGCGAGAACCGATTGATAAGGCGTATTATATCTGCCAGACCTACAACAGGCTGGGCAAGAACGCCTGTACCAGCCACAAGATCGAAGCCAGAGATTTGTACAACCTTGTGCTGAAAGATATTCAGGAACTGGCAAAGACTGCGCTCAAAGATGCCGATGCTTTTTATCAGCGGCTGAGCAGCCGGATGGAGCGCCGGTATCTTCTGGATGCCTCCCAGACACAGAAGGAATGTCAACGACTGGAAAGCAGGAATCGTGAAATTGATGAGATGTTCCTGAGCCTATATACCGATAAGGCAAAAGGAATCCTGACTGAGCAGCGTTTTATGAAGCTGACAGCAACACTGGAACAAGAGCAGGAAGCCAACCAGAAGCGCCTGCAAGACCTACTGTTGATGATGCGCCACTCTGACGAACAGGAAAATGAAGTCCGCACCTTCATCAAAGAAATCCGGCGCTATGCAGCCATTGAAGAACTGGATGAAGCGGTGCTGAACCGGCTCATCAGAAATTTTGGTGGGCGAAGTCAAGAAGATTGACGGACAGAAGGTGCAGGAAGTCAGAATCGTTTATAACTTTGTCGGAGAAATCCCGGAGATTACAGCATAATCATTTCGCCTCATCTCTCAATCAGCGAGGGATGAGGCTTTTCTTTTTGTAAAATTGCAATAGATATATTCATAATTTATTTACAATTAAATTCCTAGCCGTACAGCAGAAAAATGATGACGAAAGATGATGCAAATGCTATAATGTTTGCATATAGATATGACAATTTGACCATATCGGAATCTTTATTCAAACAGATGATTGGAGATATTGCTATTATGAGAAATCCATGGCCAATTTTCAGCATTGCGGCTCTCTCCGGAGTTGCGTGCCTGATATATGATCACTTTTTTTCTTACGAGACTATGTGGATTGCTGTTGTAGTGTTTCTTGCACTGCTGGCTCTATGCTTTTTCGCATATTGCAAATATGAACATTGGCTGGCAAAGAAACTTAACCCCTATGTGGTGGCGTATCAAAGCGACCATAATCTTGATAATTTGAAACAGGGATTGGATCGCTGGCGTCCCTGGGCATTCAGCAAACATTCCAAAAATATCATTACAGCGAACTGGTTCTCCGCTCTGCTGGACCAACAGCGCTGGACAGAAGCAGAAGAAATTTTGGAGCAGTTTTTGCATCGAGCAAAAAATACGCAGGATAAAATAGGGTATCACCTGCTTCGGGGAGATTACGCAAGGGCGATCGGAGATACCAAATTAGAGGAACAGGAACGACTTCTAAGCGAACAGCTAAAAACCCAGCTTGGAAACAAAAAGGGAGAATCAAGAGTACCCGCAAACGCCAAAGAGAGTAAATATGCTTTCTTTTGCTGGCTCTCTTTCAGCTTTGGTCTGGCACTGTTCGGAATCATCAGCAATATAGCCACCGGGGACTCTATACTCGGGTCAGTTGGAGCCGGACTTTTTATTTTGGGTTTGTTCTCATTCCCAGTCTGCTTGATCTGCTGATTCTCTGGTTGATCCGGCGCAGAAAGGAGGTTGTTAAATGACTTATATCCTCCCGGTACTCTATGTAATTGTGTCTTATACATTCTTCCTTTTGGCAGGCTGTTTTGACAATGCGATCAAATTGCAGATATTATCGATCCTTCTGCCTTTTATCATGGGAATCGTCAATTTGATTGTTGTGCTGACCGTAGGAAGAAAGTGGTCAAGAAAGACATTGCTGAACTGCACTTTGATCATCAAGTATGGACTGATCCCGTTCTACCTGGTCGGAGGGAGCATCACCGTATATGTAACGCTGATGGCATTCTTCCCATTGCCGCTGATGGCGTTGTTTGGACTGGTAACCATTGTTTTTTTGATTTTTGGATACGGGATTCTATTAGGGGCAGCTCCCTATGCTATCGCTTATCTGATAAAGTCATGCAAAGACGGCATTCATCCGAAATGGTTGGCGGTTTTAGCTGGAATCTGCCAGTTCTTCTTTTCCTTTGATGTACTTGCAATGATGGTTCTGACATTAAAGGAGCGGCACAGGGTCAAAACGACGATTGCCGTTTTCTGTGCAATGGGTCTTGCGCTCCTGCTTATCGTACTCTATGTGGTCATGACGCTGATAGGAGCATAATCGACCTTTATATAGGATATGAGTTGTTCATACATAAAACAAATTTGATAGAATCGCAGAAGGATTTACGCTTATGAAAAAACAATGGATTGCTTTACTGACAGGATGTGTGCTGGTATGCAGTATGCTGGCCGGATGCGGCTCAAAACCTCAGACATCAGCTCCGGCAGCTGCGGGCAGCGATAAAGGCTGTACGGATGAGCCATTCTGTCTCAGCTGAAAAATGACGGGACACCTGAGTTCGTACTGGATGGCACTTACTACACACTTCCTTTGGAAACTTCCCAGCTGATACAAGCCGGCTGGAGTTTGGAAACGGAAGAATATGATGCAGCAGAGGTTTCTCTGCAACCCGGCGAGCGTATTTATGGGGAACTTTCCAAAGACGATCAGGAAATAGATGTTGCAATCGTAAATGCCGGGACAGAGCCATGCAAGCCTGCTGAGGCGGAACGGTGGTAGAACTGGAATACTCTGCCGATAAGGATCAACCAAATCCTGATTTCTTTGTAACGCTCAATGGGATCAACTGTGCGATGTCCAACGCAGCTTTACAAAAGGCGCTGGAAGGTGTAGACGGATATAAACTGAATTCCGCAGGAAATATCGACATCAATCGTACTGTTGATGATGATGAAATTGCTGTTTATAAAGTCATTCTGGATGATGACTACACAGCAATCACGCTTGCTTCGGACAATGTTTTTGAATACAAGGATTATCAGCCGCAAGAGGTAAAAGAACAGGCATCTAATGAAAAGATTGCCGCTTACAAGGATACTACAAAAGCCGAGATGGAGCCGTATGCTCAGGATTTCAATGCGATCATCGAGGATATGAAGAAAATATGGTCGTTGGATTTTACAGTGAAGGTACTATTTGGGGCGAAGAAGTCGGTGAATATAAATCTATTGCCGGAACGCCGCTCGCTTCGGATGTGTCTCTCTACATCGCAGAGGATACAACCGGCCAGCTCTACTGTATTGCTAACCAGATTTGAATGAAGATGGTACTGTAAGCACTGCCATTGAGCTTGAGGAAGGCGATCAGGTCAAGGTTTGGGTTATGCTTCACAGTATCTGGAATTGCAGGAAGGTCTGAAAATCGTCGTGGTTCAGCCTGGTATCATTGAACGCAACGGCGAACTGGTGATCCTGGACAAAAATTTGAAAGCAGACTAATGCTTTTGAACGCCGGGTGCATCTATCAAAGGATTGCATCCGGCGTTCTCAACTTAAAACAATAATTAGGAGGAACAATTATGCTTACAATGAATGAAAAAGATAAAAATGAAATGCTGGAAGCCATTTTGAAGGAAAACGAAGCCTATCAGTGCAAGTTATGGGCGGTCATCATGGCCGGAGCTGATACCTATGCACTGATTGGAGGACTTTCTACACTGACGGGGGGTGCTGCCGCTGCATTAGGCGCACTGAGCAATGCTTACTGCTATCTGGGAGTTACCGAGAAACACCTGAATATGGTCATTGTAAATTCCGTCAATGTCTCAAAAATTGAAAACCGGCTTTCTCTGCCCTTAAGCAGCATAACAAAGGCAGAAGTCAAGGGTGGGCTGCTGCCCGGAAGAAAAGTCGTAATGCTGCATTTTGGAAAAGAAAAAATGAAAATTTCTTTGATGAACAATGCGATTGGCTCTGATATTCAGGGGCAGAAAGAAAATGTTGAGATGTTCTGCCAGATTGTTTCCAAACTCGGATAACCAGTATTATAAAGTGAGAGGAATCAGAGTATGAAAAAAATCCTAATTGTGTTATTAACTATGGTGTTGCTCCTTGCTGGATGCGGCAAAAATGGGGCTTCATCGCCACAATCTCCCTCTGATGAATCTGTGGCGGATCGGCAGAAACCCTCTTCTTCCGAAACCGAAATATCATCTGAAGATCATGCGATTCCCGGAAGTTATACCGTCCCGGAGGGATGGGAGAAATCTGAGAAGCATTCTACTGATTCGCAGATTTTCTACATAGAGGAAGGTCACGAAAATGATGAAAAGCCGGACAACATATCCATCCATGTAGGAAAGAACAAATATAGTCTGGAGGAGCATGAGCAGTTCCGGGATGCGATCGTCCAACAGATTTTGATGCAGCTGGATGGTATTGAAGCACAACTGAACGGGGATGGAACCTATACCGAGCAGGGAGATCTACTGTATATCTTTACTATCGACGAGGGCGATATTGTCACCACGCAATACTATATTGTAAAGGATTACGGGTTCTGCCTGATCCAGCTTACAAATTTCAGCGGATCAGAAACCACCGAACAGGCCGCCAGAGACATGTAGATAGCTTTGTTTGGGATACAGAAGGATAAATTGACACAGGAACAGTGATTTTATAGGAAAACGACGAAGATGGAGAAACAAAAACTTTCAGGAAAAACAATTTTGAAGCTGGTAGGGGCACTTTTGGCTCTGGCTTATTTGGGATTTTGTCTCTATGCGGGTATTACCGGGAAATTTCCGAATATGCACAAAGCCGAGCATGTGATGCGTTTCGGTGACCTTAAAAACTGGGTGTCTGGCGGGATATCGGCTGTGATGATTTTTGCCCTGTGTATTACTTCTGCGCTCAATGACCTCAATCTCCAGAAGGGACGCAAAAAATCATTTTTACCGTTTTTTCTTACTATGATTTTGCCAATTATCCTTTTACTGCTTTTGGAGTCTTATCTGGATATTGGTTGGATCGGGATTGCCCTTTATGCCGGTATTGCAGTTTTTCTATTTGGAGTTGCATGGACTCCACAACTGTTGAATCAGTGGATCGCCCGCCGACTTTTGCGTGATGAACCTATGAGCGGCAAACAACAGGTACAGATCATTGAATGGATTCATTTTCATCCGCTGAAAAAGCTGCTGATTTTCGGGCTGTGGGGCTTTGGCGTCGTGCTGGTTCTGCGTGGCATCTGGGTAACGGCAACTGGAAAAATCGAAATGGACGGAGAGCTTTTCCTGTTTTTACTTGGTACAGCAGTTCTGGTTGTGGCGCTGTTTCAGAAAATGAGACGCTATATCTGCGCGCCTTACCGGAACATACCGGTACTGAATCAGATTCTCAGCAAAAATCAGCTGGAGCTACTGCTGGATGGAGAACATTTTGAACCAATAGAGTTTGAAGATGAGGGCATGAAAAAGTATCTGGAAATATACCAAAGCCAGAACTGGATGCTGATTGGCGGTAAGCTGCTCTCAAAAAAGCTGGCTTTATGGTTCACAATGAATCGGTTCAGAAACCATACTTCCTTGAAGGTACTTTACCTGAACGGCATGACTGCCAAAGCGACAGTCGATCTGGATATTCGAGGGGACCGGTACAAGGAGTTTACTGCTGTGCTGAAAGAATTGATTGGATACGAAGGCACACTTAAACTGTATGAAAAAGAAGAACAGCTGGCACAGAAATTTGCGTCTTTTTCCCAGAGCAAACTTCCGAACAGGACCGTGTCGCTGCTTTTCTTTCTCAGGATGTGACGCTGATCCGGCAGGATTACATTCAGACCTTCTCTCCGCCGCCAGATTCCCGAAAGAAAAAACGGAGTAGACGGGAACGGGAATAAAATATTTTCTTCATTTTTCAATGGAGAAAGGCTTACAAAAATAAAGAGAATTTAACTTGGGGGTTACCTATGAACTATGATATGAATATGATTAAATACCGCAAAAATGGTTTTTTTAGAATTGCAGCAGCTATTCTGATTATCTGTTTTACACTATTGGGGCTTACCGCTTGCGCCGGTACTACTGACAGCAAAGATAATAACGATGATAATGCACTGATACAAGGAACATGGGAAATAGATACTGGCTCTGGTGCTGGTTATAAATTCGTTGACGATAAGTTTATGTGGTTAAAATCCATCGAGAATGTTAACGATAACTACTGGTACGGAGATGTTGAGTATTATAAAGGTGCTGAAGCAATGGATATAGCAGGACTAACAGAGGAGGAACTTAAGAGCAGCCTGCCAGGTCTTAAACCTGAAAACATTTTTGTAACAAAAATTAGATCCCGAAAAAAATCATTACCGATGGTGAGGATAAAACTGCTACCAATATGAACGACCAAACCTTATGGACTCGCTTATGGCTTATTGAAGAAAATGAGGACAGTGTTGCTGCGGTAGTGTTTGATTTAGAAACTTTTAGTATGGAGAGCTACACTAAAGTTAAGTAAAAACAAAAATTAGAAGTTGTGTAATTGAAATGTCACAGATGTATTGGGAGAAAGTGTTATGGTTGGGTTTAAAGTGAAGTATTATTGGTTTCAAATAGGAAGTGAAGATTTTTTATTTTCATTTTTTTTCAACGGTTGCTTATAATTTGGAAAATAAAAAATGGGGAACTAAATTTCCAGTCATTATGAACGAATTGTATTTAGGTGAATTAAATAGTTCCCGTATTCCTGAAGCTATCAATGAATTGGAACAGATGAAGCAAGGATTAGCAAAATATTCTCCAAATAAAGTAATATGGAATATAAAAAATCTATCTGCCCAGCCACCGTGGGGAACAAATATCAGCGATGATATAACCGATTTATCAAATTATTTTGTTACAAGTGACGGTGAGGATTTTATTACAATTTTCAATCATGCCTTGCTAAAAGCAGAAGAACTTAATTGTGCACTAAAAATAACAAGTATTTGATATTTACACAACCCCAGTTTGTATAACTGGCAACCCAACCACAATTAAATATTCACAGCTCTACTAAGCAGGAGATCCGAAAAGGTCTCCTGCTTTTTTGCACCCTAAATTAAATGTATCACAGCTAAAACTATCGAAAACAAAATAGGCAGATACCATAAAAGAAGTTTTTCTTTGGATAGTGCTTGTCTTTTTTGAATTCATCACTTGACATTGTGGCAAAGAGCTGATGAGCCAAGACGAGATTGCAACGATGGACGGAGGCAAGTGTATTTTGCAGGTGCGCGGTGTGAGGCCGTTTTTCAGTGAGAAATACGACATCACCAAGCACCCCCGGTATAAATACCTTTCCGACGCCGACAAGAAGAACACCTTTGACGTGGACAGATATTTGTCGTCCATGCGCCGCCGGAAAAAGCGCGTGGTATCAGAGGCGGAAACCTTTGAGCTGTACGACATTGACCTGTCGGATGAAGATATGGCCGCCGAATAAGGCGGCTGGCATAGAAAGGAGCCTGACCCTATGGAACACTCGGACGAACTGACATTGCGGAATACTTCAAATCCAGATATGACCTATTCCGGGGATTGATTACTTTTGTTATCGCTATGCAATGGTTGATCGACCATGATTTTGCAGAACCGACAGACAGAGATGCCCGGCTGATGGACATTGAGGTGTCCAGACAAATGTGTGACGTGT
>ENA-OQEN01000148-OQEN01000148.1-human-gut-metagenome-genome-assembly--contig:-NODE-148-length-29748-cov-4.251680_pt1 | contig 29748 bp, 33 predicted proteins | sample MGYA00242791_ERZ504627 | MGnify/ENA primary metagenome ERZ504627 (study PRJEB26092, sample SAMD00036316) | human gut metagenome | host: Homo sapiens | study: EMG produced TPA metagenomics assembly of... | reverse complement strand
TCACGCTTCCCGCCTAATGCGGAAAACTTCATCGCCGCACGCAAATAATCCCCGCTTTCATAAAGGACTGTGCCTCGTTGTATTTCACAACGGTTCAACAAACCGCGGATAAGCAAACAACACAAATGTGCCCGCCGCCGCGATGAGCAAAACGGCAATGCACAGTATGTTTCGGATTTTTTTCAGGTTCATATAAAAATACCGCCCTTTTCATTGGTTTGGAACGGGAAGACGAAAATCGGAAACCGCGGGTTCGGTATCGGCGGCCGAAACGTGCATTCGGGCAGAATTTCTGACTTATGACTTCCGATGACTTCTGATTTCCGGCTCCTGATTCTCGGCTCTTATGTATTCCATGGTTGTTTCCGGCACGATTTTTGACACAAGCTCCAAATTGCCCTCGGCCATTGCCTTTCGAACAAGGCTTGCGCTGATTCCGCCGATTCGGGGTATTTCAATGACTTCGACTCCGTATTTCGGCAGAATCTGTTTCATGCGTTCGTTATATGCGCGTGTCACGGCGCAAAACGGCTCCGTGCCGACAAAACGCTTTGTTATGCCGAGAGCGGGAGCAATTGCGGAGCCGAAAAGCGTCAGATCAAGATCGGCATTGATGCGCCCGGCATCGGCTTTGTCTTTTATAAAGTACGTCGGGAAGGTTGAGTGCGAAATGATATAGTCCCCGCTCCGGTGCAGGAGAAGATTCTTTATGTGTTTAGTGCCTTTTTTGACAAGTTCGAACCTTGCTTCGGCGGAGAATTCCGCATTTTCCGAGCTGTTTTCGCTGAGGATGAAAACGTGAAGGGAATCAACCTGCGCCGCCGCCGTTTCCATCAGATATTTGTGCCCGAGGGTGAAGGGGTTGCAGTTGGCAACGATCGCACCCTGAACCCCCCGCCCTTTTTCAAGTGAGTCAAGGTAGTTCTTCAACCCGCTTCGGCTGTTTTCCATATAAATCGCGCCGTCGGTCGCTGCAAGGCGGAAAAAGCCAAGGCTGCGGAACAGGTATTCGTTCTGCGGCTTTGTGAAAAGGAAGAGTTTTCGCCGTCCGCATGTGTATGCATGGCGCACAAGTTCGGAAACTATGCTTGCCGCGCCCCCTTCGCCCTGCATGGCTTCGGACACGGCAATGTATTTCAGCACGCTGCCGCAGAGTGAGCCGGTGCCGACTACGGCATCGGTCTCATCGTCAAGAAGCAGCACGGTGTATTCGGCTCCGCCTTCATAGGTAAGCCCTGCGGCAGAAAGAAATTCACAAAGGCTTTCAAGCCTTGTTCCGCTTATGTTCGGTATTGTCATCATCGAAAAACTCACGGTAATGCTCCTTTCCGCCGCTCGGATAATGTTTCTGAATTTAAACGCGCAATGCGCTTATTCCGTAAATTTATAATCGGTGCTGTTTGCCGCACGGTAAGCCGCTGCCTGCGTGCGCGCTTCAACGGTGCAATCCAATGCGCCCTTGTCAACTGCGCTTACGTATGCGCTTTCAACGCCCATTGCGGCAAGAGTTTCGCGGATGACCTGCTCTATCCTGTCGCCGTATTGCTGTTTAACATCGCTCTCGAGCGACAGTTCGATTCCGCTCGTTTCCTTCGGCTCGATTCGAACGATAATATCGCTTGATTCCATCGTTCCCGCAACACCTGTTGTGATAATTTTCATAATTATTGCCGTGGCTTTTGCAAAGGCAAAAGCTTCCTTTCGTTTTCTTTTCGGTTGATTGCCTTTATTCTGAATGCCCGAATTTCGGTCATGATTTCATCGAGTTGAATTTGCCCGCAAGGCTGCTCAGTTTTGCTGCAAGGCTGTCATCCTCGGCCGCTGCCGCAGGCTGCCCGTCGGCCGTGCCTGCGCCGCTTTGGAATCCGCCGGATTCCTTGGAGAACTTGTGCCCGTGGCGGTAAAGCCGCCTGTTGTCAAGCGCCCACTGCCTGTCCGTGAATTCTCCGGTGTTCACAGCCGAAAGGGCGTCAAACATTTCAAACAGCCGCGCGTCAAGCGTGTCGATTGCGGAAACGATCTCAGCCTCGGGGAACATCGGCATCTGCGGGGAACCGTATTCGGGAACTCCGTGGTGCGAAAGCATGATATGTTCGAGCAGCATTGCGGTTTCCCGCGGGATATTGAGCTTTTTTGCCGCATTGTTTATCATTGCCATGCCCATTGAAATATGTCCGAGAAGCTGCCCCTCCGTTGTGTACGCCGTTGCAAGCCCGACGGTGCCGACTTCAAGCTCCTGCGTTTTTGCAATGTCATGCAAAATGACGCCTGCGTAAACAAGATCGCTGCAAAGCTCCGGATAAATTGCGCCGTAAACCGAAACGACCTGCTTTGCCGTGTCAAGCATGGTTGAAGTGTGGTACATAAGTCCGCCCCTGTGTGCATGATGCAGCTTAAGCGCGGCGGGATAATAAAGCATACGTTCGCGGTTCTCCGTAAGAAGATACTGCGTGAGCTTTGCAATGTCGGCATCGGCAAAACTACCCGCAAATTCGAACAGGTTGTCAAATATTTTTTCGCCGTCTATCGGTGCGGAAGCAACGATTGAGGACATATCAACATGATCGGCTTCCGTTATGTGGCGGATTCGGTCGATTTTGAGCTGTTCCGTGTCTTTATACAGGTTTATTGTTCCGCGAACCTTGATGACCTCTCCGGCGGAATACATTCCGTGGACGGCGCTTTGATAGTCCCAAAGCTTTGCGTTGATTTCCCCGTCCGCATCCGCAAGCATAATATCAAGATATTCCGCACCTTTCACGTTCACCTTAAGCTGAAGGCTTTTAATGAAGCAAAAACCCTCCACTTGGTTTGATGCATGATTGATGACGTTGGACAGCATTCTCATCTTTCCCATTTCAGTGCCTCTTTCGTAGATTATCAGTCGTTGGTTATACAGTCGTTGGTTATATTTGGTAAAATTTCGGTAAGGCCGTTAAATTCCGTTCCGCCGTGCGGCGCGGAAAGCTCATTTGGCTCTGTAGGATTTGCATGCGGTTATCCGCATGCTGTTTTCGCTGTCCGCACTTGCAGCCGTAAGCTCGATTTTTCCGGCGTAAGCACCGTTTTCGGTGAGCTGAACCGTAACGACCCGATTGCCGGCATCGTCCGATTCAACGCCGACGATTTCAGCCGCAATGTCAAGGTCTTTGCCGACCATGAAATAATATTTACCGTCACGGTAGTAGAAATTGAGCTTTGTTGACGGGCGGGAAGAACGCGTTCCGAGCTTGACTCCGAAAAGCATTTTTACGATATCGTCAACTTTTTGACCGTCAACGGAGCGATAGCCGCTGTTGTCGCAGTGGTTGTTTCAAGACTGTCGCCGTAGGCATAAACATAGAAGGCAAATTCCTCAAGCTGACGGAAGGATATTGCGTTATCCTTTGAGTTGTAGTCAAAGTCCAACAAATAGAATGCCCTTGCCGCATCACACAGCACGGTGCGCTGTTCGGCCGTGAATCCGTTTTCATCCGCTTTGTTGTTGTCGTTGTTTTTACAGCCGGCAAAAGCAAAGGCTGCAAAAAGAACTGCAAAGAGAATCGCCTGGATCTTGATAATTGTTTTCCTGCCGTTGTTCATAGTATTCCGTTTTTCCTTTTTATGTCGTATTGCGGAATCGGCGGCACCTTTGCAAACGTCCGTGAATTGCTTCGGCAGCTGTCGATGATTTCCCTGCACCTATTTTATCATATTTGCCGTGCTTTCGCAACTTTTGAAATGTTTGTGCGCTTTCGGTACGTGTTTTGGAGCCGATGACAGGCTGCGTTGGGGTGTATACACCGGAGGATTATTGCTGCGGCTGTTCCGAATGCAGCTGCGAGCCTGTGGACAATTCCGAGAATCGACTGTATAATAACAACATTATAAATGATGTTTGCGGTATTGCACGGCCGGCAGCCGTCGGGACGCGGTTTGCGCCGCGATTTGCAAAACACGGCAGCAAAAAGGCAAACAGAGGGAGATGAAAAGGGCAGTTCAATATGAAGATAACATTTTGCCGGATTTGAAACCGTTCCTTGATGAGAATCTTCGGCTGACGGCGATTCCCGCAAAAAACAAAAAGAAGCTTTCGGCTCTTTATTACCTTGCGGGAAAAATTGAACCGTACCGTGATTATACCGAACCCGAAATCAATGACATTCTTGATGATTTGATTCCGCTGTCGAACCGAACAGGGAATTATTTCACACGAAGTTTTTTCGAAAGCATACGGATGAACTCATCAACCGCCGCTTTGTTTGCCCTGTAATAAACCCGGTTGCCCTCAAAGGACGAAATAACCAATCCGCATTTTTGCAGCTTGCTCATGTGATGTGAAATCGTGTTCGGTGAAAGCTTCAGTTTTTCCGCAAGCTCAAGCCCGTAAGCCTGTTCGCCGCAAAGCAGCTGCATGATTTTCATTCGGTTTTTGTCCGCAAGGATTCGAAACGCTTCGTCGTAATCCATTTTTTCGATGCCGCGCAGCGGAAGCCTGCCGATGGCGCGAACACCGAGCCCGACATAATAAACGGTGCGGGTGCCGTCGGATTCGCCGGTGTGAACGGTGAAACTGTTGCTCCCGATAACGGTCGGATAAACCCTTCCGTCTTTTGAGGCGGTGTCAACGCCGTTTTCATCCTCAATCACTTCAATTATATCCGAAATATCGGAGTAATCATGTTCAAAATCCTTCAGCGCATATGCATAAAGTGCGGGTTTGCTTCAATAAGCCCGACTGCGGAACGCAGAGAGTTGCAAATCAAGCGCACATATTGCTCATAGTGTTGAAGAACGAAAAGAATCTTCCACCGAGAATCGTTTGTGAGCGGCAGACCCTCCAGCACGGAAAGCAGGCCGTTGTAGGAATGGGCTTCCGCAGCGGCATGGATATTGGCCGAAGTCAGGTTCATTGTTATGTTGCTGATTGCCTGCGGCTGTGTCTGCGAGAGCAGCAATTGCTCAGCCTCGTCAATATTTCGTATCTCGCTTCTCAATGCCCTGTCAGTCAGAAGAGCGGCGATGCATGTGTTAAGGCTGTCCGCGCCTTCGATGCACGGAATATCGCCGAAAAGCTCTTCTGCGCATGACGGCATAACAATGTTTTCGTCGAGAAATCTTTCCAACACCATTGCGGGGTGCATTATCGCCTCTGCCTGTTCCGCCGTCACTTCGCGGTTTCGAATGATATTATCGATTTTCTGCCGGATGCAGGTGTTGTTCGCTTTCAAGTAAAAATACTTTATTGCTTCGAGTATTGGATTTATAACAGCAAATGCTTTCATTAATAATTATTCTCCGAAAAAATTTTGATCCGCGCCGCATACGCTCCGTGGGAACCGCTCACTGTCCGTCCTTTGTTTTCAACTTTTCTGCAAGACGGCGGATGAATTCATCCACAACTTCTTCATTTGTTTTATAATAGACCTTGCAGCCCTCAAGTGTTGAGGTCGTGAGCCCGCTTTTTTGCAGTTTGTTCATGTGGTGCGATACGGTGTTGGGTGAAAGTCCGAGCATGTCGGCAAGCTCCTGCCCGTAGGATTTTCCCGCACTCAGCTGCTGCATTATTTTCATGCGGTTTTTGTCGGCAAGCGTGCGCAGAATCTCGTCGCAGTCGATGGAAAGCCTTTCGCGATAGGGAACATGCATCATCGGACGGACGCCGACGCGACGTAATATGCCATAAATTCCGAATCGGCGGGGTCGGCAACGGTGAAGAAGTTCCCGTTGCCGATTATCAGCGGATAAACAACGCCTCGGCCTGTTATGAAGTCAATATGAAACCTGCCGCAAATATACTTTAGAATATCGGTAATATCCGCATAATCGCGGCTGAAATTCCGAAGAACATCCGAATAAACCGCGGAATTGTCCGCAATCAGCTTCACGGCGGGGCGGACGGTTTCGCAAATATCGCAGACATATTCGCTGTAATGTTTATAAATCTTTATTATTCGCCAACGGGATTCCTCCGTCAGCGGAAGCTGTTCGAGAAGCTCAAGCAGCCCGTCGAGAGTCGGTTCGAAATCATTCAGCGAAACATTGAATGTGGTAAGCTCTTTCATGATGCCGGAGAGCCTTTGCTCATCCGTTTGGGCAAGCATGGCGGATTTTACTTCATCCAAACTTGTGAAACTTCGGCGGAACGAGTTCAAAAAGACGAGTATTGCAGGGCAGGTGCTCGTGGCGTCGCTCCCGTCCGTGAATTTAAAATAGCCGAAAAACTCCGAAATTCGTTCGGGCAGAACAATGCCCTCATCAAGAAGTTTTTCAAGCTCAAATGCGGGCCCGAAAAAATCGGTTACCTCGCCCGCAGTGGTGATGCGCTTTTTCAGCACACGGTCAAGCACCTGAGCCTGGGTTTCACCGTTTGCTTTCATTTTAAAATAATAGATTGCCTCAAGCAGCGGATTCACGACGGCATAAGCGTTCATAACAAAAACCTCCCGACTTGTCGATCTTATCTGTCAAAGGATCACTGAGCAGCCGTGCTTTCGGCAGACACGTTTCGGAAAACGGCAGATTTTTCCGTGTGTTTGCCGGATCGTTCGTCGGACAGCAACTTTGAATCATTATTGAATATTATCGAAAAAACCGAACAACCTGCTGCCGTTCGGCAAAAAACATTGACCGTCTGCCTGCTTTGCGAAAAAACGAAACCAACGGACAATTATTAGTATGCAATTTTTTTTGCCGGTTGTCAATAGCAAAAGGCAATGTTTAACATATTTATGGAATAAAGTATGCGATGACTATTGACTACAGGCGATTTTCGTGCTATGATACTGAATATACAGAGGCGGAAGGTTGTTTCCGTACATTTTCACCGAACAAAGCTTACGCCCTGCAACAACAAACATGGAGGAAGAGTATGAAAACAATGAAGAAGCTGCTTGCAGCAATGCTCGCAATTGCAATGCTCCTTACCTGTGCGGCATTTAATCCCTTGACCGCAACGGCTGAAGGTGCAGCAACCGACAGCAGCGAAACGACCCGCTATTGCGGAAATGAAGACTATCCCGCAAAGTCTCTCGGCGGAAACTATTCGGGAATGCCGCTGAATATCGGCAAAAAGTCCGATGATTCAACAAAGGCTGCATCGCGCGGCGGTCAGACGATTCTGGCATATGCCCGCAACAAGTACACGTCGGACGGCAGCTACCTGCCCTATGCGGCATGGGTAACTTTCAACACCGAGGATCCCGAAGGCACGTTCACCGAGCTTTCCCGCGGCGGCGTTGAATTCTATGAAGCTGCATACGACGGCGAACTTATTTACGGCTTGGATACCGACAACAATTTCTATTCCGTAAACCCCGAAACCTTTGAATCCACGCTTATCGGCAGCATTTCCGACACTGCGAATTCAATGACCTATGACTGGGAACACGACACTTTCTACATTGTCAACAGCAACCTTCAGATCCGTGAGCTCCGCAAGGACGGTTCTCTCGGCTCCGCAATCACGCCCGCAAACGTTGTCTGCATTGCTCCCGTTACCTATGTCGGCAACGGCGAATTCCTGAGCCTTGACTTCAACACCCGCAACTACGTTCGCATTGCGGCGGACGGCAGCACCACTCAGCTTGCCCATTCCGACGGGCTTCAGGCTGGTCCTCCTCCATGGTTTACAACCGCGAGGACGGCAAGTGCTACATCTGCTACACCAACATGCAGAACGGCGACGATACTTCCAGTGTCGGCTTCTGGGGCAAGCTTTTCGCAATCGACCCCGTGACCGGTGAAGGCGAATACCGCGGCTTTATCGGCGAGGATTACGGCACCTACGTAAACGGCATGTGCTTTATCGATATGGGCGGCGGCGAAGAACCGCAGGCAACCCTTGACGAAGCGATGAACCTTGTTGAAAACAGGCATCATTCGTGACCGAAGGCGAATATCCCTGGGTTCCCGTTGTGTTCAACGATGAACTCTGCGGCGCAAGCGGCAACCAGGATCATGTCGGCACGACAAGCACCGTTTCCACCACCGTCCAGCTCAATGCGGGCGATGTAATGCGCTTTGACTGGGCTGTCAGCTGCCGTGAAGATTTCGAACGCCTCACCTTCTCCGTGAACGGAACCGAAGTTGCCGCAATCTCCGGACAAAGCACCGATTTTGTGCCCTATAACTATGTTGCCGAAGCAGCAGGTGAATACACCTTCAGCTGGACTTATCACAAGGAGACCATGTGGACCGAAGGTCAGGATCGCGGCTATGTTAAAAATGTTTACGCCGGCGCACCCCTTCCGGATGAAAGCGTTGAGTTCGCACCCGATGCCGTGACCGTCCGCAAGGGTCTCACCGCTCAGCTCAGCTGGACGGTTGCTCCCTACTATGCTTTCGATCAGTCCGTGACACTTACAAGCTCCGATGCAAGCATTGCTTCCGTTGATGCAAACGGCGTTGTACGCGGCGTTAACGAGGGCACCGCAGTCATCACCGCAACAACGGCACAGGGTCATACCGACACCTGCACCGTAACGGTTATTGCGCCCGTTCCGCATACGAAGATTTATGCTTACCAGACTCAAACAACGAACCTGATCTCCTTCTTTACGGATGATTCCGCCCACGTTCAGCAGCTTGGTGCATTCCCCGCTGACACTTACGCAATGACTTATGCGCACGGCGTTGTATACGGCATCGACAGTGAGAACAATTTCTTCACAAGCACGCCCGGTTCAACTCAGCGCACAATCATCGGACAGACCGGCACCGCAATGATCACCGCAATGGCATATAACTATGCGAACGGCAAAATCTATGCAGTCGGCTACACTCAGCAGAGCCGTTGGGATCTTTACGAAATCAACATGCAGACCGGTGCCGCAGCCGTTATCGGACAGCCCGACACCGTGGATCGCGATCCCCTGTGGACATTCGCAATCACCACCGAGGGCAGGGCATACGGCATCACCGCAACCTCCGGCCTTCTGTACGAGGTAAACCTTGAAACCGCACAGGCTACCGAAATCGGCTTCACCGGCTGCCCCGGCGTCGGATTCTGCCAGTCCCTTGTTTATGACCATGACAACGGCATAATGTTCTGGGCGGCTTATTGGAAAGACGATGCAAACGGCCTGCGCGAAGTTAACCTTGAAACGGGCGAAAGCGTTTCGATCGGCGATATTCAGGATGCGGCACAGGTTTGCGGCGGCTACACCGTTCCCTCCTGGGACGATCCCACTCAGCCTCAAACGTCACCGTCACCTTCAACTATATGGTAAACGGTGAATGGACGAGCACCGAAGTGACCGTTCCCGCAGGAACAACTCCCACTGCACCCGTTCCCGAGAACCAGCCCCATCAGCCCACGATGCTGATGTTCATCGGTTGGGATGTTGATTTTGCAAACGTTCAGCATGATATTACCGTCACCGCGCAGTATGCTGCTCTCGGCGACGTTGATATGGACGGCGAGATCCAGATCGCCGATGCACTCCTCATTGCACGCAATGCAATCGGTGTTGCGGAGCTGACCCCGGCTCAGATGATTCTTGCCGATGTTTACGGTTCGGACGGCGTCATCACCCTTAACGATGCTCTCGTTACAATGAGGATCTCTCTCGGACTGTAAACACGGTTCGGGAAAACACCGAATTTCTTCCTTTCAAAACAGGATGAATCGGTGCATTAACAGAGCGGAAATTCCGACAGGATTTTCTTTATAAACCTCCTGTCCGACGGGAAGGGGCGGTTCGCCCGCCCTTTCCCCGGGCGCTCCTTTTGGAATTAGGAATTAGGAATTAGGAGTGAGGCACGTTCCTTGAGTGATGTGCGGTTTGTGCAAGTTAAATGCGGCCGCGCTTGACACAACTGTCGCTTGCGGTTATAATGGAATCGACCAACATAATCTTGGTCTATTGCCCCCCATTGCGGGGATTGATATTATTTCGCTTTTCTTGTTTACTACAGTAAGAGCTATTGCCCCCCATTGCGGGGATTGATACGTCAATCAGCGTTACACGCGGTGCTGTGCGAACTATTGCCCCCATCGCGGGGATTGATATATTCATTTTATTTAATATTTATAATTGTTTCTCGCTATTGCCCCCCATTGCGGGGATTGATACTCCATGCCGCGAGCGGTCAGCTGCTCAACGGCGGCGCCCCTTCCACTCTCTTCCATCCACCTTCCACACCCCCTCTTTGCGTTCCCCTCCCCACTTTCCGTTCAGGTGAGGCGGCTTCTGCGATTCGAAAACGATTACAAAAATATATTTGATTTAACTGTTGCACCCTCACGAAAAAATGATATAATGTGCATGAACGAAAAAATTAATGCATTTTGCATGAGATTCGGTTCGGAAGGGAGAAAACCATGAAAAAAAATCTTAAGCATCTGTTCTCTGCGGCGATATGTGCAATTATGCTTTTCGCCTGCGTTTTCCCGAACTTTGCGGCGGCGGATACGGAGCTGAGCTCCGTTGATGCGGAAAAGCTGGAGGCTTTTTTTGCCCAGTCGGCAGGTGACGGAAGGCATAACTTCGATCATCCGGATTATGCGGGCGGGGTGTACGGAAGCTACACTGTCAGCAACTTTTCGGAAAGTCCCTGTGTCGGCATTGAGGACGGTGTCATCCGTTGGTTTGACTTTAACCCCGATGCAATGGGAAGCATTTTGCGCACTTCCCCGGTTTGGGATTTTCGCCCCCGCTTCTGCGGCGTTTTCGATTTGTCCGGAACATCGGTAACGAATGTTTACTCCCCGGTGCCGGGTCAAACGCATATTACGGCGGTGAACCTTGACGGCTGCGCAAACCTTGAGTGCCTTGAATTCGGCGATCAGAATGAATGCTTTGACATTTCCGCGCTGAATTGCCCGAACCTGAACATCATCGACCTTCGCACATATCACAGCGGGAATGTTGCCGTTCAGCAAGAGCTTTTCCGCTCCGGTCATGCTGAACACGCTCGGAAACGGCGGCGCGGGACTTACGGCAGGGACGGAAGCTATGCACTGATCGCGCAGGCGTTCGATACGACGAAAACGGGAACCTGATCGAAAACGACGGCTTCCTCGGTTGGTATGCGGACGGTCAGCTTCTTTCAACCGAAAGGGAAATGCAGCTTTCGGACGGGATCCGCGCAGCCGCCTGCTTTGCGGGTGACGTTAATGAGGACGGAGCGATAAATATGGCGGACGCACTGCTCATCATGCGCTGCGCAACGGAACTCGGCGGAGAGCTTCCCCTCAGGCTTGCGGATGCGGACAGAAACGGAAGCATAGGCATTCCCGATGCACTGCTTGCGGCAAGGGTTGCAATGGGAAACTGAATTAAAATTTAAAAAACTGTTCGCGGACATTGCTCGTTTCGGGAAAACGGCTGTTTCGGATTACCGGAAACACACCGGGGACGGAGAAATCACCGTGACATACTGATTTTGCGGACATGAACCTTATTGATTTTATTATAATATTGATATTATCTGCGGCAATATGGCTGACGGCGTTTGCCGTTAAGAAGGGAAGTATTTGGAAATATGTTTTCGGAGCGGCGTTCACCGTATACCTGATGTGCGCTGCATCGATAACCGTTTTTCCGATACGGTTCAGCCCGACAATCAGAGCAATATTTGCGGAAGAAGGGTGGAAGATTACCGACTGCATAGTGCTTGTTCCGTTCAAAAACGGGATAACGGCGGATGATATTCGGAATGCTGCAATGACAGTTCCGTTCGGAGTTTTAATCACGTTGATAAGAAAGAAAACAACGTGGAAAAACGCGTTGGCTGCGGGTGCGGCTTTCGGAACGGCGACAGAATTGCTGCAATTGGCAATTGCGGCGATACAGGGGTTTTCGTTCAGGTATATCGATACGGCGGATATAATCTGCAACCTTGCGGGCACAATGCTCGGGTGGATGCTCACTGCCCTGCTTATCCGCTTTTTGCAAAAAAGCAAGCCGGCGAACGTCGGGGAAAAATCCCTGTATGCATACATTTCGGAAAAATGTGTGAAGCAGTGATTCCGTAAATGCGGAGCGGCTCAATGCGGGCGGTTCGGAACACGAACGTCGGCATTGAGCGTTTTTATGCCGTTTTCGCATCGGAACGAACAAACGCAGTGTTTTCAAAACTTAATACACAAACCGAACGCACAACGTCAACATATGCTTAATTAAATATAAATATATTTGAGAAACCGCGCATTTCGGGGTTGACATCTTGACAACAACCTGTTAAACTGTGATACTGCATTATTATGGGTAAAATACGAATTTTTCGCCGCCGTCATGTGCGAAAGCATCGTTTAACGCTGTGGATCCCGCATTTTTTGCGCGGAACGGCAGCCCAAGAAACGCGCAGGCAGCGAATACCGCAGGCGGGGCTTCGGCCGCACTCAATGCGGCATTCCGAAAATGCGAACAATGCGTAAGACACGACACAATCAAGTTTTCTGCGGAGAGCCGCAGAGGTTAGGGGTGAAACAATGTTGCATAAAGTAAACGTGGGCAAGAAAACACGCATGAGCTTCTCCCGCATCAACGAAATTCTCGATATGCCCGACCTTATTGAGGTTCAAAAGGATTCATATCGTCAATTCATCGAAAAGGGTCTGGGCGAAGTTCTTGACGACATCTCTCCCATTAAGGACTTTTCGGAGCGGTTGGTGCTTGAATTTGTCGGCTACAAAATCGACGAATCAAAACCCAAGCGCAGCGTTGCGGAATGCAAGGAACGCGATGTTAACTATTGCGCGCCGCTGTATGTTATCGCGCGGCTTATCAATACCGAAACCGGTTCCGTGAAGCAGCAGGAAGTCTTCATGGGCGATTTCCCGCTCATGACGGAACAGGGCACGTTCGTCATCAACGGAGCGGAACGCGTCATTGTCAGCCAGCTCGTTCGCTCGCCCGGCGCATATTATACCGAAACCGTTGACAAAGTCGGCAGAAGGCTTTTCAATTCTCAGGTCATCCCCAACAGAGGCGCATGGCTTGAATACGAAACCGACAGCAACGAAATTCTTTACACAAAAATCGACCGTCAGCGCAAGCTCCACGTCACCACCCTCCTGCGCGCTCTCGGTTACAGCTCCGATGCGCAGATCCTTGAGCTGCTCGGCGAGGAAGAACGCCTTAAAAACACCCTTGAAAAGGACCCCACTCACGACACGGTTGAGGGTCTTATCGAAATATACAAACGCCAGCGTCCGGGCGAACCGCCCACCGAAGAGAGTGCGCGCAACCTTATGACCGCGCTGTTCTTTGACAAGCGCTACGATCTTGCCCGCGTCGGCAGATACAAATTCAACTATAAACTCGGCATTGGTGCGCGCCTTGAAGGCAAAACCGCCGCCGAAACCGTTGTTGACCCCCGCACGGGAGAGATCCTTGCGGAAGAAGGTCAGCTTATCGACCGTGAGCTTGCGTTCCGAATCGAGAACGCGGGTGTTCTCGGCGTGTATGTTTCCGTGAACGAAAAACGCATCCGCGTTGTCGGCAACCAGTTTGTCGATGCGGCATGCTATCTTGACTTTGATCCCCTTGAAGTCGGCATCAACGAACATGTTTACTACCCCGTGCTGATGGATATGCTCGCTCAGAAAGAGGCTCTTTCCGACGACGAATTCAAAAAACTTCTGCACGACAATGTGCTTGAACTCAGCCCGAGGCATATCCTGCCCGCAGACATGATCGCCTCCGTGAGTTACCTTATGGGTCTGCCCTACGGCATCGGCTTCTGCGACGATATCGACCATCTCGGCAACCGCCGCATTCGTTCCGTCGGCGAGCTGCTCCAGAACCAGATCCGCGTCGGCTTCACAAGGCTTGAGCGCGTTGTTCGCGAGCGCATGTCCATTCAGGACGTTGAAAGCACAATGCCGATAAACCTTATCAATATTCGCCCGGTAACGGCGGCCGTCAAAGAGTTTTTCGGTTCGTCCCAGCTGTCCCAGTTCATGGATCAGACGAACCGCTTGCGGAGCTGACCCATAAGCGCAGACTTTCCGCTCTCGGCCCCGGCGGTTTGAACCGCGACCGTGCAACGTTCGAAGTTCGCGACGTTCACTATTCTCATTACGGCAGAATGTGCCCTATCGAGACGCCCGAAGGCCCGAACATCGGTCTTATCAACTCCCTTGCAACCTATGCAAGAATAAATAAATACGGCTTCATCGAAGCTCCCTACCGCAAAATCGACAAGGAGAACCACTGCATCCTTGACGAGATCGTTTACCTCACCGCAACCGAGGAAAACGGCAAAATCATTGCCCAGGCCAACGAACCCACCGTCCGCGGCGAGGACGGCAGAGTTTGGTTCGAAAAGGAGCGTGTCGTTGCACGCAGGCTGGATCAGATCATCGAGTGCGCAGCACCGATATCGACTATATGGACGTTTCCGCAAAGCAGCTCGTTTCGGTTGCAACGGCAATGATTCCCTTCCTCGAAAACGACGACGCAAACCGCGCCCTGATGGGCTCCAACATGCAGCGTCAGGCGGTTCCCCTGCTTGTGACCGAATCCCCGGCTGTCGGCACGGGCATGGAATACAAGGCGGCATACGACAGCGGCGTTCTTGTTCTTAACGAAGAAGCGGGCGTTGTTCGCCATGTTTCGGCAGATAAAGTCGTTGTTGAATCCGATTCCGACAGAAGCCTGCATACCTACCGCCTCATCAAGTTCAAACGCTCCAACCAGGGCACCTGCATCAACCAGCGCCCCGTTGTCGACGTCGGCGAACATCTTGAAAAAGGTGCGGTCATTGCAGACGGTGCATCCACCAAGGACGGCGAAATTGCTCTCGGCAAGAACATTCTCATCGGGTTCATGACTTGGGAGGGCTACAACTACGAGGACGCAGTTCTCATCAGCGAACAGCTTGTTCGCGACGATGTTTACACGTCACTCCATATCGAAGAACACGAAACCGAGGCACGCGACACAAAGCAGCTCGGTGCGGAAGAGATCACGCGCGATATCCCCAACGTCGGCGAAGAGGCACTGAAGGATCTTGACGAACGCGGCATCATCCGAATCGGTGCGGAGGTTCATTCCGGCGACATCCTTGTCGGCAAAGTCACGCCCAAGGGCGAGACGGAGCTCACCGCCGAGGAACGCCTGCTCAGGGCAATTTTCGGCGAGAAGGCGCGCGAGGTTCGCGACACCTCCCTGCGCGTTCCGCACGGCGAGGGCGGCGTTGTTGTTGACGTTCGCATTTTCAGCCGCGAAAACAAGGACGAACTCTCCCCCGGCGTTCATGAACTTGTCCGCGTTTATATTGCACAGAAGCGCAAAATCTCCGTCGGCGACAAGATGGCGGGCCGCCACGGCAACAAGGGTGTTATTTCAAGAATCCTTCCCGAAGAGGATATGCCATTCCTGCCCGACGGCACTCCGCTTCAGATAGTTCTGAACCCGATGGGCGTTCCGTCGCGTATGAACATCGGCCAGATCCTCGAGCTGCATCTCGGCAAGGCCGCAAAGGGACTTAACATGAAGGTTGCAACTCCCGTTCTTGACGGCGCGGGCGAGGACGATATCAAAATGCTGCTTGCAATGTCCAACAAGTCCAACAAGCCCATGCAGGATCTTATGAAAATGACTGCGGGCGATGTGCTGAAGCTGATTGAACTTGCGGACTCCGACCCCGTTGTCGGCGAAAAATTCCGCGAGGCATACAAACACGAGGACGGAAAGACCGTGCTTTACGACGGCCGCAGCGGTGAACCCTTTGAGAACCGTGTTTCCGTCGGATATATGTACTACCTTAAGCTGCACCACCTTGTTGACGACAAGATCCATGCAAGAAGCACGGGTCCGTACTCACTGGTCACTCAGCAGCCTCTCGGCGGCAAGGCACAGTTCGGCGGACAGCGTTTCGGCGAAATGGAAGTCTGGGCACTTGAAGCATACGGTGCGGCAAACACCCTTCAGGAGATCCTGACCGTCAAGAGCGATGACGTCGTGGGCCGCGTAAAAACCTACGAAGCCATTGTCAACGGCGAAAACGTTCCCGAGCCCGGCGTTCCCGAGAGCTTTAAGGTTCTTATCAAAGAATTGCAGTCCCTTGGTCTTGATATCAAGGTTCTGTCCGAAAATAATGAAGAAATCGTTATCGGAGAGCTTACGGACGATGACGATGTAAGAGAGTTGGGCGTCAATATTGCCGGTTATGAAGATGCACCCGGCGGCATGCTCAGAGACGATGATGTCGATGACTTTAACTTCATCGACGACGACGGTGAGGAGGATGACGACGACAGCTATGAGGAAGACGAGCATGATGAATTCGACGGCTTCACCTTCGAGGACGCCGACGGTAACTACGAGGAATAAAGTAAAGTCGGAAGGGAGATAAGAACTTGTTTGAACTGACAAATTTCGATGCAATCCGAATCGGTCTTGCATCCCCCGAAAAGATCAGAGAATGGTCCCACGGTGAAGTTAAAAAACCCGAAACCATAAACTACAGGAGCCTTAAACCCGAGGCGGACGGCCTCTTCTGCGAACGTATTTTCGGACCGACGAAGGACTGGGAATGCCACTGCGGACGATATAAGCGGGTGCGCTACAAGGGCGTTGTCTGCGAAAAGTGCGGTGTTGAAGTTACGAGAGCAAAGGTGCGCAGAGAGCGCATGGGACATATCGAACTTGCGGCTCCCGTATCCCATATCTGGTACTTCAAAGGCATACCGTGCCGCATGAAGATGCTGCTGGACATGTCCCCCCGCAATCTGGAAAAGGTACTTTACTTCGTCGCATTCGTCGTTACCGATCCCGGTGACACCCCGCTTGAATACAAGCAGCTGCTCACCGATGTTGAATACCGTCAGGCGCAGCGTGATTACGGCGCAAAGAGCTTCAAAGCGGGCATGGGTGCAGAGGCCATAAAGGAGCTTTTGCAGCAGCTCGATCTTGAAAAAACCGAAAAAGAGCTTCGTGAAGAAATCGCAAATTCCGGCGGACAGAAGCGCGTGAATGCGATTAAACGCCTTGAAGTCATCGAAGCTTTCATAAAGAGCGGAAACAAGCCCGAATGGATCATAATGGATGTTGTTCCGGTTATTCCGCCGGAAATCCGCCCCATGGTTCAGCTGGACGGCGGAAGGTTTGCGACAAGCGACCTTAACGACCTTTACCGAAGGGTCATCAACCGCAACAACCGCCTTAAAAGGCTGCTTGAGCTGCGCGCGCCGGACATCATTGTTCGCAACGAAAAGCGCATGCTTCAGGAAGCCGTGGATGCACTTATCGACAACGGCAGGCGCGGACGCCGGTAACGGGTCCCGGCAACCGCCCGCTGAAGTCCCTTTCCGACATGCTGCGCGGCAAACAGGGACGTTTCCGCCAGAACCTGCTCGGCAAACGTGTTGACTATTCCGGCCGTTCCGTTATCGTCGTGGGTCCCGAACTCAAGATGTATCAGTGCGGTCTTCCCAAAGAGATGGCATTGGAGCTGTTCAAGCCCTTTGTCATGAAAAAGCTCAATGAGCTTGGCTATGCCCACAATATCAAGTCCGCAAAGCGCATGGTTGAGCGCGTGAAGCCCGAGGTTTGGGATGTGCTCGAAGATGTTATAAAGGATCATCCCGTTCTTCTCAACCGTGCACCCACGCTGCACAGGCTCGGCATTCAGGCATTTGAACCCGTTCTGGTTGAGGGCAGGGCGATAAAGCTTCATCCCCTTGTCTGCACCGCATACAATGCGGACTTTGACGGCGACCAGATGGCGGTTCATGTGCCCCTTTCGGTCGAAGCGCAGGCCGAAGCCCGCTTCCTTATGCTTGCGGCAAACAATATCCTCAAGCCGCAGGACGGCAAGCCCGTGGTCAGCCCCTCACAGGATATGGTTATGGGCTGCTACTACCTCACGATGCGCTGCGATGAGCTGTACGATTCCGAAATCCGCACAACGCTCAAGGCTATCATAAAGGACAACAGTTTTGTTGATGAATACGTCACCGATGAGGTCATTCACAGGGTCTATGCGCTGCGCAGCAAGACAATAATCGAGGATCTTGTTGCAAGGGCAATCCGCGAGGTTCCCACGGTTGACGAGGAAGCCCTCCGCGAATATCTTGGCGATTCCCGCCTTATCCGCATGTTCAACGGCGAGGGAAAGGCGTTCTCAAGCGAAAACGAGGCGATCATGGCGTATCAAACGGGCGAGCTTTCGCTCCATGCGCTTGCAAAGATTCGCCTTGAACGCGAGTTTGAAGGCAAGATTTACCGCAGGATCGTATCCACCTCAATCGGCAGGGTCATCTTCAACCACGCAATACCGCAGGATCTCGGTTATGTAAAGCGCGAGACTCCGGACGATATGTTCAAGCTTGAGGTTGATAAACTTGTTGTAAAGAAGGATCTCGGCAACATTATCGACCACTGCTTCCGCAAACACGGCCCCACGGTCACAAGCGAAGTTGCGGACAGCATAAAGGCTCTCGGCTACAAATACTCCACCCGCGGCGGTGTCACTGTCGGCTTCTGCGATATCACCGTTCCGGAGGAAAAGCACAATTTCCTTGAAGCCGCCGATGAACAGTGCGGACAGATTGACAACCTTTACCGCATGGGTCTGCTTTCCGCAGAAAACCGCCGCAAAAAGGTCATCGAAGTTTGGAAGGAAACGGAAAGCCTTGTTACCGACGCATTGATGAAGCGGCTCAGCCCGATTAACCCCATCTTCATGATGGCAAACTCCGGTGCGCGCGGTTCAACCAACCAGATTCGTCAGCTTGCCGGTATGCGCGGCCTCATGGCGGACCCGCGCGGACAGATCATCGAGGTTCCGATTCGTGCAAACTTCCGTGAAGGCCTCTCCGTTCTTGAGTTCTTCATCAGTTCCCACGGTGCGCGTAAAGGTCTTGCCGATACCGCACTCCGTACCGCGGACTCCGGCTACCTCACAAGACGTCTTGTTGACGTTTCCCACAACGTCATCGTTCGCGAAGAGGACTGCTTTGCGGAACGCGGCATGGCGATTGACGGCATGATTCTTGAAACCATCGGCGATGCGACCGTCCCCTTGAACCTCTCGGCGACCGTATTCTCGGCAGGTTCACCGCAGCGGAGGTTCGCGATCCCGAAACGAACGAGCTCATCGTCGGCAAAAACGAAATGATAACGTTCGATATTCGTGACCGCATCGTTAAAGCAGGCATCACCGGCGTCAAGTGCCGCACGGTCTTCACCTGCCGCAGTGAACACGGCGTCTGCGCAAAGTGCTACGGCCGCAACTGCGCAACGGGACAGCCCGTTACCATCGGCGAAGCCGTCGGCATCATTGCAGCACAGGCGATCGGCGAACCCGGTACGCAGCTCACCATGCGTACATTCCACACCGGCGGCGTTGCAACCGCCGACGATATCACTCAGGGTCTTCCCCGTGTTGAGGAAATTTTCGAAGCACGCAAGCCCAAGGGTCTTGCGGTTATCACGGAACTCTCCGGCTCGGTGGAAATCAAGACGGACGGCAAAAAGACCGAAGCAATTATTTCCGGCGAGGACGGCGAAATCGAGAAGTATCTCATTCCGTTCGGCTCAAAGCGCAAGGTTGAAACCGGCGATTTCGTTGAAGCGGGCGACACTTTGACCGAAGGTTCAATCAACCCGCATGATATCCTCAAAATCAAGGGCGTCAAGGGCGTTCAGGCTTATAGCTCCGCGAAGTTCAGGCTGTTTACCGCAGCCAGGGCGTTGAAATTTCCGATAAGCACATCGAAGTTATCATTCGCCAGATGCTCCGCAAGGTTCAGGTCGAAGATTCGGGCGACACGGATCTGCTGCCCGGCGAGCTTATCGATATCTTCAAGTTCGAACAGACGAACGACAGCGTTGTTGCGGTGGGCGGCGTTCCCGCAACCGCAAAGCGTAAGCTGCTCGGCATCACCAAAGCATCGCTTGCAACCGACTCATTCCTCTCCGCCGCAAGCTTCCAGGAGACGACCCGCGTGCTTACCGAAGCTGCAATCAAGGGCAAGGTTGACCCGTTGGTCGGCCTGAAGGAGAATGTCATCATCGGCAAGCTCATACCCGCAGGCGTCGGCATGAAACGTTATCGCAATGTCGAAGTTGAGATAAAGCCCGAGTCCGATAACCCGGCAGCAGCGGGCAATGCCGAATAAGCACCGCAGCTGACCACTCGTGCAGCAGCTTAATTCGGAACAGTTTTACAGTTAAAGACACGGCAACCCGATAAACGGCAGAAAACTTCTGCAAGGGTTGCGTGTTTGCATTTGCCGCGTGCAATGCCCGAGCGGTTTCGAAATTCGTAAGCAGTGCCCGGAATTATTCGAAGCACATTGCGTTCGCATATCAGCAGACCAAACAGTTGAAAACTCCTTTTAAATCGCTCCGAGCGGGCTTGACGTGCGGGGAAAAAAGCGGTAGAATGTATTCGGAAAAGTTTATTCGAAAGGAAGCTTAAAAATGGCTGAATCATATACAAAAACCGAGTGCAAGCTTCACGGCACACCATACTGCGCCGCGCTGAACATGAAAAACTGTGCGGACTGCTTCGCTTCAAAGCTTGATTCGGAGCAGCAGGAGGCTCTTATTGAGGATATAGGCTATATTGCCGCTGCTCTGCCGGAGGACGGCATTGAAGTTTCCTTGATGAACCCGAATGTATGCTTTGCAAGGGCAGTGAAAAGGGAAAGCCCGAGTTTTTTGCGCAGCTCAGCATGGGGCACGATCATCCGACGGTTGATTACTTGGATGAAAAAAGCAATAAAAAATACAAGCGCAGCACAGCCATGCTCATACCCGTGCAGCTCCTGCCTGCCGCAAGTGCCGCAGTCTGCTCATGCAGTCATATTTTGTACCGATAATTGTCGGCGTTGTGTTCGCGGCAGCGGGGCTTGTGCTGACGATAATCGAACCTGTTCGCGCAGCTCTTGCGCGGTTCGGCGCAGCGATCCCCTTCCTGTTTTTCCTGATGTTTGTTTTTATCGGTATCATCGCCGAAAGTTTGCTTCGGATCTCTTACACCAAGCGTGTTGAACGCAGAATGAACACCCGTGCTTCCCGCATTGCAAAGCTTTCTGCGCTCACAAAGCTGGGTTGGTTCCCTGTTCACGGGAGTGAAAACGGCATTCGATATACCTTCACCGACAAACCCCTTGAAAGCGGCATTCTGACCGGAAGAGGGCAGAGGGAGCTGCTTGACGATATTCGTTCCAAAACTTCCGAAAAGAAATAAAACTTAATCACCGAGACGTACTCAACGTTCCGGAAACAGGCAAGGCTCAATATCAACGGCGGATTCTTTCTTCCGAGGGTTGATATTGAGCCTTTTGTTGTTGTATGTCGGGAAAGTGACGATTTTGCGAATTAAATATGTCTGAAAGAAATTCGTTCGAAAATGCGTGTTTTTTTGAAAAAACATTGGGAATACCGTTGACAGCGATATTGAAATCATGTATAATATCAGCACAAGATACACAGTATGCAAAAGAACAAAAGTTCGGCCCTATGCAGTGTACTTAAATTTTAATATGCAGCATTAAAGGAGGTAACTTGTGCGAAAGTCAAAAAGAACTTTATCTTATCTTTTGATATTGATAACGTTCTTCCGGTTGTTGCTTATTCCGATGAGTGTTTCAGGTGAGAAACCTGCAGAGCCGGGTATTGTTCGGGAGCTTTGCGAGTTGCGAGGCACGAACACAGAAACATATCTCCGGACGGATGGCTTGCATGAATGCGTCGTCTTTTCCGAAGATACGTATATTTCAAAGAAATACCCGAACGCAAACTATTACACGAACAACTACCTCCGTACAGGTTGTGATGACGCCTATGGAACAAGACGCGTTTTTATAAATTTCGATATTCCGATGTATCAGATTGCAATAAATTTGTCGATAGGTTTGCACAAACAACAATGCAATCCGGGAAAAATGTGTATTATGCAGCGAGGAACGTTGATTGCTCGGATATGCTGCTTAATATGAGTCAACTTGCCGTTATCGGCGGAGACGGCACATTAACACTGAACTGGTAAGAAAGGAAGGAAAGAATATGAAAAAAATCGCAATGATTCTTTTGGCCGCACTTTTGGTGTTGAACACCTTTGCCTGCACCGGAGGCAGTGAAAAACAAGCGGTGAATCAACCGCAAGACTTGGAAAAAACGCAGCCGAAATGTTATCTTTTCAGCTCCGCAAACGGTGGACTGCAAAGCAAGGACAGCGCGGATACAGCCGTTTATGAGGGCGAGCTGATGTCGCAATGGGGCGGGGCAAGCTTTAAAGCATCCGATGCGCCGGCAAAAGCTTCCGTGACCTATGGCGGAGAAACTTACACAGGGACATACAGAGACTCGGAGTATAGAATGGGAAATTCATATATCACGCATTACTATACGGGGGATAACTGTTATGAATTCGGGATTAATTCCGAAAACGGGAAACTTGTTGGAATCAATTTCCAAACAGAGTCTTTCTATAAAAAAGAAAGTGCGGCATCGGAGTTGAGAAGTGCGCGGGAACGCGCCGAAGAGGTTGCAAGGGAATGCGCCGCAAACTTCATGAACCTTGAAGAATGCGGTGAGCCCACGGTGAGCGTTGTGCCTCTTGGAGACGAGAGCGGAGGGGCAATGGATCTTTACCAGTACTTTTTTTGCAGGAAACTGAACGGCATTGAAACAAGGGCATATGTCGCCGTCCGCGTCAACTCAAGGGGTATGCTTGTTTCGTTTAGCTTGGGGATTTGGATTCTTTCGATAAGATGGAGGCGGACAGCGCAAGATTCGACAGCCTGAATATTGAAGATGAAATTCGAAAGGCGTTTCAGAATATCCACCCCTTCCCGAACGGCACGATTGTTGAGGGGCCGGATATTGACAGAGCATTTTTCGCCGTGACGCCGCAGGGAGAAACGGTGATAATAGCGGCTGCCGGGGCGACGTTTTCGCTGCAACAGACGGATGAAAACTCAACACAGGATCCGGAACCGATCGGCGCAGGATATGAGTTTATCATAAAATAGGATAAGCGTGAATCGGCGGCAGAGCGCCTTGCTGCATTGTTCCGAAGAATGATGCCGTCGCCGAAAGAGTAACGGAACACAATCGACTCGCAGACGCTGCGTTGCAGAAGTTTGTCGAGTGATTTTTATGCCCGAAGCCGAATTTCGGAATAATATAATTTGACGGGACCGATTTTTCAAAAAAATTCAATAAAAAAGGGTAAATATACTTGACAATGCCTTGAATGGATGATATAATACGCTCAGTGTGTTTTTAAGCTGACATACTATGCGATTTTTGTATGGAAAATACTCCTTCCAAGGGGTTGCAAGGGGTTTTCTTTATATAAAAATAAAAATTTTATTTTAGTTAAGGAGAAACTTTCATGCCCACTATTAACCAGTTGGTCAGAAAGAGCAGGGAAAAGGTCGAATACAAGTCCAATTCCCCGATTCTGAAGCAGTGCCCTCAGCGCCGCGGCGTTTGCACCGCTGTTCGTACCATGACTCCCAAAAAGCCGAACTCCGCACTCCGTAAGATTGCCCGTATCCGCCTTACCGACGGTCTCGAGGGTACCGCTTACATCCCCGGCATCGGCCACAACCTTCAGGAACACTCCGTCGTTCTTATCAGGGGCGGCAGGGTTAAGGATCTTCCCGGTGTTCGCTACCACATCATCCGCGGTGCACTCGATACCGCAGGCGTTGCAAAGCGTATGCAGGCTCGCAGCCGTTACGGCGCGAAGCGTCCCAAGAAGTAAGGAGGTAAACTATGCCCAGGAGAGGTTTTGTTCCCAAGAGGGAAGTTCTTGATGATCCTATTTACGGCGGCAAGCTCGTAACCAAGCTCATCAACCAGGTTATGCTCGACGGCAAACGCGGCACGGCTCAGAAGGCCTGCTACGGTGCTTTCGATATCATTCGTGAAAAGACCGGCCGTGAGCCTCTTGAAGTATTCCAGGAAGCAATGAACAACGTCATGCCCGTTCTGGAAGTCAAGGCTCGCCGTATCGGCGGTTCCACCTATCAGGTTCCCCTCGAAATCCGTGCGGAACGCCGCCAGACTCTCGGTCTGCGCTGGATCGTGCTTTATGCACGCGCAAGGAGCGAGCGCACCATGCAGGAAAGGCTCGCCGGCGAAATTCTTGATGCCTGCAATCAGCAGGGCTCCGCTTTCAAAAAGAAAGAGGATGTTCACAAGATGGCAGAAGCGAACAAGGCTTTCGCACACTTCAGGTTCTGATTTTCCGTTTTCGGAAACATCAAAACCGCTGCCGTTTTTCGGATTTCGTTTAAAAATCCAAAAACTGCATAAACTTATTTCGAAAATTTTCAACAATGCGGAAAGGAGGATTCGGCAATGCCTCGCAAAACACCCCTTGAGATGACGCGCAACATCGGCATCATGGCTCATATTGACGCGGGCAAAACAACAACGACCGAGCGCATTCTGCTCTATACGGGCAAAATTCACCGCGCGGGCGAAGTTCACGAGGGCGCAGCCACCATGGACTACATGGAACAGGAGCGCGAACGCGGCATCACCATCACCTCCGCCGCAACAACCACCTATTGGCACGATTGCCGCATAAACATCATTGACACACCGGGGCATGTTGATTTCACTGTTGAAGTCGAACGCTCCCTGCGCGTGCTTGACGGTGCGGTTGCGGTATTCTGTGCAAAGGGCGGCGTTGAGTCCCAGAGCGAGACTGTTTGGCATCAGGCGGAACGCTACCATGTTCCCCGCATTGCCTATGTCAACAAAATGGACATCGTCGGTGCTGATTTCTTTAACGTCATGGACATGATGCGCGAGCGTTTGGGAGCAAACCCCGTCGCGCTGCAGCTTCCTATCGGCAGTGAAGCAGATTTCCGCGGCGTTATCGACCTTGTGCGCATGTGTGCAGAGGTCTATTACGACGATGACGGGTTTGACATTCGCAATGAGCCGATCCCTTCGGAATATCTTGAAAAAGCGGAGCAATACCGCACCGCTTTGATAGAAGCCGTTGCCGATGAAAGCGACGAACTGATGGAGCTTTACCTTGCGGGTGAGCCCATCCCCGAGGATCTGCTTCGCAGTGCCATAAGGTCCGCAACCATCAACAACAACGCCGTTCCGACCTGCTGCGGTTCATCCTATCGCAACAAGGGCGTTCAGCCCTTATGGACGCGATCGTTGATTATCTGCCGAGTCCATTGGATCTTCCTCCCATTGAGGCAACGAGCAGGGACGGCAAAAAAACGATCGAGGTCACGGCGGATGATTCCGCACCGTTCGCTGCGCTGGCGTTCAAAATCGTTACCGATTCATTCGTCGGCAAGCTTGCATTTTGCAGAGTTTATGCGGGTTCGCTCAAAGTGGGTTCCGTTGTGTACAATGCAAACAAGGGCAAGCGCGAACGCGTCACAAAGCTTTTGCTCATGCACGCGGACAGCCGCACCGAGCTTGACGAAGTTTATGCCGGCGATATTGCCGCATTTGTCGGACTTCGCGAGACGGTCACGGGCGAAACGCTTTGCAGCGAAGGCAAACCGCTGCTCATGGAATCAATGGATTTTCCGGAGCCGGTGATTCGTATCGCCATCGAATCAAAAACAAAGGCAGGTCAGCAAAAACTCAGCGATGCGCTTGCAAAGCTTGCAGAGGAGGATCCCACTTTCCGTTCCTATTCGGACGAGGAAACAGGGCAGACGATCCTTGCGGGCATGGGCGAGCTGCATCTTGACATAATCGTTGACAGACTCATTCGTGAGTTCAAAGTCGAGTGCCGTGTGGGCAAACCGCAGGTTGCATATCGCGAAAGCATCACAAAAACCGTTCGCACCGTCGGCAGCTACATCCGACAGAATGCGGGCAAGGGTGTTTACGGCCACTGTGCCGTTGAGTTTGCGCCCGGCGCGCCCGGCAGCGGGTTTGTGTTCGAAAATGCCGTTCCGCCTTCCGTGCTTCCGCCTGAATACGTTAAGGCTGTTGAAGAAGGCATTCGCGAGGCATCGCGCAGCGGTTCGCTGGGCGGATACGAAGTCGTTGATTTTTCCGCAAAGCTTGTTGACGGCAGCGTGAACGAGCTTGAATCATGCGAACTTGCATACAAAATTGCGGGAAGTCTCGCATTCCGCGAAGCGTGTGAAAAAGGCGGCTCCGTGCTGCTTGAACCGTTCATGAAGTGCGAAATTGTCGTTCCGGATGAGTTCTTGGGCGATGTTATGGGCAACATCACGGCGCGGCGCGGCAGAATCGACGGGGTTGAAATGCGCGCGGGAGGTCAGCAGTGCATCAATGCGCTTTGTCCCCTCAGCGAAATGTTCGGCTATGCAACGGATCTGCGTTCAAGAACGCAGGGTCGCGGAAGCTTCACAATGCATTTCGACCACTATGAAGAGGTTGCCAAGAACCTTGTTGACAAAATCCTTGGCATTATCTACCAGTAACATCGGAGCTTCCGACAGCGGCGAAAGGGCTTATTCAGCCGGTCTCGCCGAAAAATCCCGACTTTGCGAGAATATATCTGTCGGAGCACCGTGATACACCGACATCCCCTTATTGCAAAAGCGATGCAATTGGGATATAATTATTTGAGAGAATAAACTATTAAATCCATCAGGAGGAATTCACAATGGCAAAGCAGAAGTTCGAAAGAACCAAACCCCATGTAAACATCGGCACCATCGGTCACGTTGACCATGGCAAGACCACCCTCACCGCTGCAATCACCATGGCTCTCTCTCAGCAGGGCCAGGCTGCAGCAATGCGTTACGATGAAATCGACAAGGCTCCCGAAGAGAAAGCCCGTGGTATAACCATCAACACCGCTCACGTTGAATACGAGACCGATCACCGTCACTATGCACACGTTGACTGCCCCGGCCACGCTGACTATGTTAAGAACATGATCACCGGTGCAGCACAGATGGACGGCGCGATCCTCGTTGTTTCCGCAGCGGACGGCCCCATGCCCCAGACCCGTGAGCACATCCTGCTCGCTCGTCAGGTCGGTGTTCCCTACATCGTTGTTTTCATGAACAAGGTTGACCAGGTTGACGACGAAGAGCTCCTTGAGCTTGTTGAAATGGAAATCCGTGAGCTGCTCTCCAGCTACGACTTCCCCGGCGACGAGATCCCCATCATCAGGGGTTCCGCTCTGCGTGCTCTCGAAGCACTCACGGCAGGCAAGGTCGCAAAGGAAACCCCCGAGTGCCAGTGCATTTTCGAGCTTATGGATGCTGTTGACCAGTACATTCCCGAGCCCGAGCGTGCTTCCGACAAGCCCTTCCTTATGCCCGTTGAGGACGTATTCACCATCACCGGCCGCGGCACCGTTGCAACCGGCCGTGTTGAGCGCGGTGTTGTAAAGGTAAACGATCCCGTTCAGATCGTCGGTCTCCGCGAAACCAAGCAGACCGTTGTTACCGGCGTTGAGATGTTCCGTAAGCTCCTCGATCAGGCGATCGCAGGCGACAACATCGGTGCTCTTCTCCGCGGTATCCAGAGGTCCGAGGTTGAGCGTGGTCAGGTTCTGGCAAAGCCCGGTTCCATCCACCCCCACACTCACTTCAATTCCGAGGTTTACGTTCTGACCAAGGAAGAAGGCGGCCGTCATACCCCCTTCTTCTCCGGCTATCGTCCCCAGTTCTATTTCAGGACCACCGACGTTACCGGTGTTATCAAGCTCCCCGAGGGTGTTGAAATGGTTATGCCCGGCGACAACATTCGCATGGAAATCGAACTCATCACTCCCATCGCAATGGATGCAGGTCTTCGCTTCGCTATCCGTGAAGGCGGCAGAACCGTTGCTTCCGGCGTTGTTTCCAGCGTTATTGAATAATCTCAGGTAGTTTGCCTGTTTAGCGCAGGTAATTTTTCCCTGATAAGGCAAGCGCTGCCCGTTGCGGGCAGCCGCTTGCTGTATAGTCTGCATAACAGAACATATCGAGTGAGCAAAAACGCAGAAATCATATTTTGCCCGTGCGCAAAGTCAATCAGCCGCTGTCTGATTATTCCCTGTTTGCAGCAGCATCAACAACATGCATCCACAGCCTGCGTATGGATTTTTCGGCTTTTCGGCACATCTTCGGAACACCCAAGGCTTTGAACAGCAATATGCGCACTTTGTCCGCCGCAAGTCCGACAGCTAAGATAACTCCTGCCGAGGCAAGCACGGCGAACGGGATAAGCGGGAACGGAAGCCGCCCGATAAAGGCGAAACGATTGCCGATAACGTGTTCGAACACGAGCGGCGAAACATGCAGCAGGTAAACGCCGAATGCGGCGGGTGCAAACAAAACGGCAAATTCGGTGAGCTTGCGGCCGGGCTTAAAACGAGCAAAAGCGACTAACAGCGCAGCGGCGCAGAGCAGCACCGTCGGGGAGGTGTCCCGCACGAAAAGACTTCCCGGAACAAAGCGGAGCAGTCTGTCGCCTGTAATTTTAAAAAGTGCGGTGAACACGGCAGCGGAGGCGTAAATCAAAAGAGCTTTTTTTGACGACATGCTTTCGGGAACGCGAAGTTTCTTCATTGCCGCACCGAAGATATACAGCACACCGAGCCAAAGCGGGGAGTGCCCCCCGACAAGCGCAAGGGGATCTTTTTTCCAAAAGGAAGCAAATGTATCATACAAACTGAAAACCGCAATAAGCATAATGCAGAGCGAAACAAGTGCGCGGCGATTCAGCCTGCGAACAAGCGCATTCAGCAGCGGAATGAAGAAAAACATGCCGATATATGCCGTGAAATACCAATACTGTTTTGAAGTCACGGGCAGAAATGCGTCCGCAAAATCCGAAACGCCGACGGAACCGACGCCGCAATGCAATAAACCGTTGTAATTATCACCGAATAAAAAACAACCTGAAGCCAAAGTTCAATGCAGCGGGCAAGACGCAGAGGCTTCGGCCTGTCCGAATAACCGACATAGCCGCTGATGAGCGCATAACAATTCACGGCGCAGTATGCGGCGGCTTCCAGCAGCCAAACTGTCGAATATGCAGCAAGGTTCCCTTCGGAGGCAGTGATAACACCGCCTTTTTTTAAAATATGCAGCACCGCCGCAAGCAGCATTGCAAAAATCCGCAGAAGCTCAATGCCGTGATTCCGCTCGGAATGCGGCGTGGGGTTCAAGTCAGTGTTTATTTCCATAAGTACATTTCCGTAATTGATTTTTATTTCGGCATAATGCAGACCTGCCGACAGTACGCCTTGCGGAAAATGCTATCATAAATCCGGGATAAAAGCAAGCAAATAAAATGAACGGCACGGATTTTGTCCGCACCGTTCATCCCGTAAGTTATCGATTGCGCTTATATATAACGCTTATGCGATGCAACGCTCATAAATTGCGCTTATGCAATGCAACGCTCATAAACTGTGCTTATGCAATGCAACGCTCATAAACTGCGCTTATGCAATGCAACGCTCATATACTGCGCTTATGCAATGCCGAGCGTGAGCCTGAGGGCGATGATCGCATCCGCATGGTAATTCTTCCGTCGCCGTCAAGATCGGCATTCGGAAGATATTCGGCGGGAATGGTTTCAAGCTGCAACGCGTGACGCGCAATATGAATGGCGTCCTCGGTGTTCGCAAGTCCGTCACCGTTCACATCATAGAACAACGGTTCAAACCCGGCGGTCAGTTCATAGGAAACGAACATATCATAACTATATTCGGGCGTTTCGGAAACGAGACTGCCGTTGCTGTACCAGCGTTGAAACGGAAGCCGGGTTTTGCGTTCGCCTCAAAATAATTCACGGCGAAATCATTCTCAAGCCGCATGGAGCAGTTCACATAACCGCCGGGCTGTGCTTCAAGGTCAATATTGAACTGCCCGTACCACTCGCTGTTGTG
>ENA-OQEN01000147-OQEN01000147.1-human-gut-metagenome-genome-assembly--contig:-NODE-147-length-29768-cov-3.414527_pt1 | contig 29768 bp, 32 predicted proteins | sample MGYA00242791_ERZ504627 | MGnify/ENA primary metagenome ERZ504627 (study PRJEB26092, sample SAMD00036316) | human gut metagenome | host: Homo sapiens | study: EMG produced TPA metagenomics assembly of... | reverse complement strand
ATCGTAAACATCGTTTCCGTACACCGCCGCCAACAGCTCCCGCCGCGGAAGCATCGCCGCCCTCCGCCGCAAGTTCGAGCTGTTCCAACGCTTCTTCAACGCGATTTTCGGAATACACCTCGCACCGCCGCAGCCGAAAATGTAAAGTTTGCCCAAAAGCGTCCGTGCGGCATTTTCGCCCGCTTCGACAGCTTTTTTATAATACATTTCAGCCTTTTTGAAGCACTCCTCGACAGTCGGCACTTCGGTTGAGCAGCGAAAGGCCGACGGTTGTTCGGAAAAGAACCAGCCGAGCAGCAGCCACGCATAGCCGCAGCCCGCTTCCGCCGCACTTTCAAGCTCTCGTGTGTACCTTTCGCAGTAATTCTTCCGTTCAAACCGCGTATCAAAATAAAGCATCTCCCGCATGACAGAAAAAGTGATTTCCTCCGCCTCCGTCCGCGGCTGTTCGCACCCCATGTCCGGCGGCACGAAATCACTGAATTTTTGTTTGTAATAGACCCTCACTTCGCATTCCTCCGTAAGTTATCTTGTTTTCGTTATGCTCTGCATCAGAAAAAACGCACGATCTTCAGCGTGTACTGATGCCCGCCGTCAAACGAACGCGGCCGATACAGAACTTTTTCGCCCTTTTTCAGATCCCATTCCCTGATAAGCGTTCCGTCGGCTCTGTGGTATGCAACATGCGCCGAATCCTTCCGAACGTCGGACAGCATCCAAAAACATCCGTGCTGCCCCTCAATGCGCCCTGCACAGAGCGGCTTGAGCATTTTTCCCACTCGCCGCGTTTTTTTGCCCACAGCCCAAAACTCATCGATAATCCTAAGTTTCATTCCGTTCTCTCCTTGCTGTTCATAAAGAATGTTCAAAAGGGAATGCCGTTTTTCGCCGACCTGTTCATTCCGCATTTGCGGCTTATTCGGGATCTTCAAAAAGCTCAACGCGAAAAGCCTCTCCGCAGTCGCCGCAAATCCACATTTCCGGCGAAATATCGAGCATTATGCCGCCGCCGTGCTCCGTAATCATTCCCGCGCCGTCCATGCAGTCAATGTTTTCGCTTCCGCATTTCGGGCAGCATCGTTTATTTGACATCTTCACTTTTGTCTCCGTCTCCGTTTTTCTTCGCGCAAGGGAATCAATGCTCCGCACGTTTGCACCGTTTTTGCGCATCACAAAACATTTTCAGTCTCTGCCGACTCCCGCCGTGAAAAGATACCTTGCCGCCCGTTCTTCATTCGGCTCAACAAGAATCCTCCTGTTTCCGTCGGCATCTTCGGTTTCAATGCCGTTTTTATATATGTCCGCAAGCCTGAGCATCGCCTGAACAACACCCTTGTCCGCCGCTGCCGTATAGAACATCAGCGCCGCCGCAATGTCTTTTTCACAGCCCAAACCGTTTTCGTTGAAAAAACCCATCATGTATAATGCCGTCGGATCATTTTCATCCGCCGCACGGGAAGCCCAAAGGAACGCCTTTTCATCATTCCGTTCAACGGGCCGGCCCTCGTGATATGCGGATGAAACCGCCGTCGCCGCCGAAATCAGTCCGAGTTCCGCCGCCCTGAGATACCCCGCAAACTGTGCCCTATGCCGCAGCTGCAATTCTTTTGAGCCGTTTTCAGGCACCCGCTCAATCATCCAAAACGGTTCGTCATCCTCTTCAAGCGCAAGGTCGCCCAATGCCTTGCAGGCTTCCGCGCAGCCCTGTTCGGCGGCCTTTTTATAGCATTCCGCCGCCGCTGCCCTGTCAAACAACTCGTCGTTTCGGTTTGCGTATATGTTTCCGTACATCATCAAGGCATCAATCTGCCCCGCCTGAAAAGCGCGTTCCATATATTCAACCGCGCGATCCTCTTCACCGTTTTCCAACAGCTCATTTGCCATGAGCCACAACGCATCAACATTGCCCGCATCAACGTCTTCCTGCAAAATATCGATATAGGCTCTTGTGTCAAACCCTTCCTCAAGACGAATTTTTGCGCGCTCATAACCTCTTTCGGCCGCTGCTTCGCACACCCTTTCGGCTTCCGCACCGCTTACAATGCCCGCGCCGTCGTCGTGCAGTTCCCAAATCAACCGACATGCATAGTCGCTGCCTGCTTCAGCCGCACGGCGCAGATATTCCAACCCTTCATCCGCACTCGCACCGCAGCCGAGGCCGTAAACCGTCATATGCCCAAGCTCCGCCATAGCTTCCGAATGCCCGAGCTCCGCTGCGGCAAAAAGCGGATACCACGCCGCGCTCCAATTGAGATTTTTGATAAGTTCAAGCCCTTTTTCATAAAGCCTTTGCCCTTCGGATTCCGCTTTTTTGCGGCAGTAATATTCCCGTTCAAGCACGGACCCGCTCAACGAAACGCCGTTATAACAGCGTTCCGCCTCTTTCCATCTGCCGTTAAGTTCATGCAGTATGCCCTGCCGAACAAGAACGTCCTCCGCATGTTCGTAATAAACACCCGTTCGGACTTCATTAAAATACCCGAGTTGAATCCTTGCAAGATTTTCTGTAGTGAAATACGGGTTTGCAAACGAAGCATCGAATTCGCTGCCGAGCGGAAATTCCCCGTCCAGCTCCGCTTCCCGCTGCTCTTCCTCGGCAAGCACCTGTTCCATATAGGCCTCGTCCTTGCAGTAAAGCGGTTCCGCGCCTGCCTCCGCGCGTGTTTTTATCACATCGAGAGCGTTCTTTGCCCGCGCAATCAGCTTCGCGGCTTTCTCCTCTGCGGAGGGATGTTCCTCCGCAACGGCACTGTATGCTTTAATCCATTCCGCACAGCGCTCCTCCGCCGCCGCAATATCTCCTCCGTTGAGCTTCAAAACAGTTTCAGCTTTCATTTTCGCCCTCCGTTCTGCTTTTTTAAACCCGCTCCGCCTCCGAACCTGTTCCCTCTCCCGCGTTCCGGAAGGCACCCGGTATGCGGCGGACGAATATCAAACCCGTATGCGCCGTTTTCGTCTGCATTGTCTCCGTCCCCAAAGCAATCGGGTTCGGTGTTCGGAACGCTCCTTCCGCACCTGCTGCAAACAAGTCGTGCTTTCCGTCCGATGTTGAACGGATCACCGTCCTCTCCGCCGACGGTTTCGACGGTTCCTCCGCAATAGGGACATTTTATATGAAGTCTCGTTGTGATTCCGCTGCGCATATCCCGCCTCCTATGCTTCCGCCTGAACGGCGGCATCGTCATCGAAATAATAATCCCTCAGCCACTCTTCGGCGCGTTTATCCCCCGCTGCGGCGGCATCTCTCATCAGCTCCGCCGCTGCTGCAAGGTTCGGTTCACCGCAGATTTTTCTGCCCGTTTGGAACAGTATGCCGACGTCGTACAATGCACCGTGTTTGCCCATTCCCGCCGCTTTGAGAAGTTTGCGCAATTTTTTGTTTCTGCGTTTTCTTTTCTGTTTTTTGTTCGGATTCGTTTTCATTTTCGGGACCATGGTTTTCGCGTGCCGCGAAAGCTTCCTTTCTTTCAAATCTTTTCCCTGCCGTCCTCTGACAAGCATATTATGCATATCCCGTGTCCGTGCAGGTCGCTCCGACGGCGACATTTATTTTTTTTCGGAAGCCGAACCCGGTTCATTCGGCTTCATTTATTCTGTCGGATTTTTCTGCAAATTCCCCGCTGCATCATCCCTGCAAACGCCGACAATATCGCCGATATCGCAATCGAGCACTTCGCATATGCGAACAAGCACCTCCAGCGAAACATATTTATCCCGACGGAGGTTTGTCATTGTGTTCGGCGCAAGCTTCGTTGCCCGACGCAGATCCGCCTTGCTCATTTTTTTGTCCACAAGCAGTTTCCAAAGTTTGTTATAGCTTATGTTCACGGCAGCACCCCTTTGCTCTGTTGTTTTATGGTTTCTGCTTTCGTTTTGTTTTTGCCGACTTTTCGGCATTTGTTCATTTCCGGATTGGTTCTCTGCTTTTCAATCGAACAGAACTCCCGGATTCAACTGCATTTCGGACCGCCAAAGAATTCCGCGTTCGCTCAAAAGTCTCGCTTTTGCCTGTGCCGTTTCAAGCGGATGCGCATTTTCTCCGCATTCTTCTTCGAGCAGCCGCTCAACCTCATCGATAACCGCAAGATACTCTTCCGAAAGCTCAACTCTGTCGCGCACAAGCATCGGATAGTTTTCAAAACGTTTTCGATTTGAATTTGTTTATCCAAAGGCAGAAGCCCCGCCGCAATCTCCCGCAGGTCGGCACATTCGTCCCTTCCGTAGCGATTGCGCGCCTTTAATGCGCAATAATAATCCGATTCGATTCCTTCCCTGTTTTTGAACCGTGCCGCAAGTTCGGCATCAAGCTCAAGCACCTTTTTCCGCAGAGGCAGCGCGCAGGCCGTTCGACCCATGTTTTCATAGTTCTCGGCAAGATAACGCAGCACCGCGATGCTGTCCTCGACAGTGTCCCTGTCGTGTTCATGCTCCGATTCAAGCTGATTGAACACCGTCTGCCTTATTTCGGCAAGTGCCGCCGTATCCCTGTATGTCGGCGCAGCGAATTCATGTTCCTTCCGCGCTTCAATTTCTCCGTGCAGCGCAGCCAAACGCGCCGCGGATTTTTCACTGTATGCCATTTATCCGCCCTCTCCTTAGCAGCAGTTTTTTATAACTTTACGTACTTTTTCTTATCGAAGTTCCCGCCGTTTCGGCATTTTTGTTCGGTCGGTTATGTTCTGTCAACCTTATAGACAGCCCCGTCAAAATCCTTTTCATCCCTGCCGAACAGCACATACGCATACCCGTCAACGTTCTCAAGATAGGGAACTCCTTCAAAATCAAGCGGGTCGTATTGCAGCAGGAGCTTCGGAAGGCTTGCATCCTCTCCCGCCGCACCGGACGGCATTCCCAACAGTTTTGTTCCGTCCGCATCGGGCGGCGCAGCACCGAACGAAATCAGCCAATCCTCGTTAAGTCCGCACGGAAGCGGTGAAAGCTCGTTAAAATCATCAATAATCGTATCCGGCTCTCCGTCGTAATATTCGACCCAAACATAGAGCTGATCGGACGGATACATCTCCGCATCAAGGAAGAAATACAGATAGCCGCTGTGCGGAAGTATGTTGTCCGGGTCATATTCGGCAATATCGGAAAGCCTTATCTGCGCAAGGAAGATTATGTCGTCATAGAATCTTTCAACCCATTCGTTCGGCACTGTCGGCGAGCCGAAGAACTTGCTTTGCGTGTAATCATGCTCCCCCGCAGCCTTTTCGACCTTGATTGCAATTGAATACCTGCATTCCTTTCCCCTGCGTCGCCCCGCGGACGGTCTGCCTTGCGGTTCATCAGTGTCGAAATCGAACAGATACCGATAACCTCCGTCACATGAACGCGGGTTGTAGAATCCGCCGGCACCGCATTCAATAATAAACTCTTTTTCATCGGCTGAATTTTCACATTGCACCCGAAGCACAACGCGCTCCTCATCGGCCGAAACAATGCCGAACCTCCGCCTGCCGAGCGGAAATTCGATTATCTGCCCGCCTCCGGGGTAAAGATCCGCTCCGCCGTTCTGCGGACTTTCCGTTCCCCCGTTTTTCGGTTGATCCCCCACGCTTCCTCAATTATCCTGAATTTCATATTTATATTTCCTGTTTATATTTCTTTCCTGCTTCTCCCGCGTTTTCGGATGGTTTTGCACAGCAGGCCGCAAAACTCGGGGCTGAAAAACCATCGTTTAATCCTTTTCAATCTGTCTTTGGTTTCCGAACCCGCGCTTCAGCCTTTCCTCCGCTTCTTCCACGCCTGCTTCGGCGGCAATGCGGCACATCGCCTCCGCTTCCTCCGCCGTTATGCCCGCAGCCCCGTTATCAAACAACGCCGCAAAAGCATAGCAGGAATACGGGTTTCCCATTTCTGCCGAAAGTTTCAAAAGGCGCATCCCTTCGTTTTTATTACATTCACAGCCTTTACCGAAAAAAAACATCATTGCAAGCTGCCCGGTCGCTCCGCGGTGCCCGGGTTGGCAGCTTCGCAAATCGGCGCAAACGCTTCATCCCAATACCCGTTGGCGATAAAAGTCATGCCTTCGTTATATTTCATTTCTGCTTTCTTTTCGGTTTTGTTTCTGTGTTTTCCGAACAAACGAATTGCCATGTGTTCCCTCCGAATAAAACAGCCGAATGCTTTTCGCGTTGAATTGCGGTGATGCGCTTCCCTTTCGTTTTTTCTCCGCCGTATGCGAAAAAGTCCGTTGCCTGTATATTTTTATTGTATCATATCCTCCGCGCCTTTGCAACAGATATTTAGAATATCCATAGCCGACTTTCGCAAAAACGTGACATAGATTAGCAGTGTTTTAAGATTTTCATTTGCGCCGCACCGGCATTGACTGCCGCTTCCGCCGAGCAGTATGCGGCACAGGCAGGCAGCTTGCAGAATACGCTCTCAAGAAATTTCCCGGCATTCACAGCATTGAGGCATTGGTCGGCAATGAACCCGCAAAATGTTTGTATGAAAACATGGGTTTTGAAGCTGTTCGGATCGTTTCCGGAAAAATGCCCGGGAACGAATGTTTTCCGTGAAAGTGTACCTTTTTGAAAGGACTGCCTGAGCAGGCTTATCGATTCATGTTCGGATTTATTTCCCGCACCGAAGTTTCGGAAGCACAATGTTTATATGCAAAAACCCGGGCATTCTCGCTTATGCCCGGGTTTTGAATTGCAGCAACGGTTTCACCGTTTGATTTTTGCTTTCTGCGCTTCAGGGTTCATCTCACGCGCGCGCACTTTTCATCTGTTCACGATGGTATTGCAGTGTGTAAAGCTGATAGTATCTGCCGTGTTTCTGAAGCAGCTCATGATGATTGCCCTGTTCAACGATTTTTCCGTTTGAAAGAACAATGATATTATCCGCATGCTGAATCGTGGAAAGTCTGTGCGCAACGATAAGCATCGTGCCGATGTTCATCATTTTTTCAAGCGAATTCTGAATCAGCTGTTCGGTTTCGGTGTCTATATTCGCGGTCGCCTCGTCGAGGATCATGACGGCGGGCTTGTGGATTATCGTCCTTGCGAAAGAGAGCAGCTGCCGCTGACCGGCTGAGAAATTGTTGCCGCGTTCGCGCACGGGTTCATCCAGCCCGCGTTCAAGCTTGTTGATAAAGTGATCCGCGTTTACGTAACGGCAGGCCTCCATGACCTCCTCGTCGGAAATTCCCTCTTCGCGCAGCAGAATATTGCTGCGTATCGTGCCCGAGAAAAGGAAAACGTCCTGAAGCATCTGTCCGAAATGCCGGCGCAGCGATGCAGCCTTTATCTTTCGGATATCGATTCCGTCAATCAGGATTTCGCCCTTCTGGAACTCGTAGTTGCGGCAGATAAGCGAAAGAATCGTTGTTTTGCCCGAGCCGGTCGAACCGACGAACGCAACCGTGTCCTTCGGATTGACTTGAACGAAACGCCCTTGAGTACCCATTCGCCGGGTACATAACTGAACCAAACGTCGCGGAATTCAATCTCGCCGCGAACCTCGTCAAGCTCAATCGCATCCGGTGCATCCGTAAGCTTCGGTTTAATGTCCATAATTGTGAACACCTTTTCGGCGGAAGCAAATGCGGATTGAAGCCAGTTGAACTGCTCCGCAAGGTTCTGAATGGGGTTGAAGAAAGTGGCAATGTACATATAGAACGAAACGATCGTGCTTGCCGTCAGCGTCTGCCCGAGGAATGTCGTTCCGTCCAGATAGCCCTTGCCGCCAAGGTAGAAAAGGCACATCACGGTTGTTATGTAAAGCATATAGACAAGGGGTCTGAATACGCCGAACACAAGTATCTGCTCCTGTTTCGCCCTGCCCAGAAGGTTGCTCTTTTTGTCGAACTCACGTTCCTTCGCCTCCTCGCGGTTGAAAATCTGAGTGATTTTGATGCCGGAAAGATTTTCGGAAAGATAGGTGTTTATATCGGTCGTTCTGTCTTTAATCTTTCGGTATGCTCTGCGCGAGAACTTGCGGAAGATAACGGTGAAAAGCACTATGAACGGCGCAATGCACAGCACCATCAGTGTCAATTCATAGTTCAGGAAAAACATTGCAACAAGGACGCCCGTCAGCACGAAAAAGTTCTTCACAAGATTCACAAGCAGCGTTGTGAACATCAGTGAAATTGCGTTCGTGTCGTTTGTGATGCGGGTCACAAGCTTTCCGATGGGAATCTCGTTCATCTGTTCGTGCGAAAGGCTCTCGATATGGGTAAAAAGATCCTCGCGCAGATGGGAGATGATTCGCTGACCTGTCTTTTGCAGCACAATAGCCTGAACATATGCGCCGACCATGGAAACAATCAGTATTCCTGCATACATTCCGACCATTATGAACAGTTTGTTCAGCTTGAAATCGGTAACGATCATATCCTCAATGCCGCCGATGATGAGCGGAGATACAATGTCGAATGCAATCGTGAACAGCATAACGATGCCCACGAAAACAAATCTCAGCGCATAGGGTTTTGCGTATGCCATAAGGCGGCGGGTAATCTCTCCGTCATTCATATGACGTTCAAACCCCATGGTTTGTTTTTTATCTTTTACGGTTGCATATGCAATTATAAGAACAACCGAAATCAGTCCGATAATGCCGCCCGCAAGCAGCAGGGGATAGTATTCATGCATAATCACTTACCTCCGAACTCATCCTCAAGCTTTTGCAGCTCAACGGTTTTGCGGTATTCTTCACAGCGTTCGAGCAGCTCATCGTGCTTTCCGACAGCGACAATGCGCCCGTCATCCATAAAGATAATCTTGTCCATATCCTGAATCGTTGAGATTCGGTGTGCAATAAGTATTGTCGTTTTCCCCGCACGTGTTTCACGCAGGTTTTTAAGTATCACCTGCTCGGTGCTCGTGTCAACAGCGGACACGGAATCGTCAAGAATCAGTATCGGTGCATTCTTAAGCAGTGCGCGTGCAATGGAAATTCGCTGTTTCTGCCCGCCCGATACAGTCACGCCGCGTTCGCCGAGGACGGTGTCGTATCCGTCTTTAAACTCAACAATGTTATCGTCAACATCCGCAAGCTCCGCCGCCCGTTTAACGGCGGCTTTGTCCGTTTCATCGAATGCAAAGGCGATATTGTTTGCGATCGTGTCCGAGAAAAGGAAATTGTCCTGCGGAACATATGAACAGTTTTCGCGAAGGGAATGCAGCGTAACGCTGTTTACATCGTGTCCGTCAACAAAGAGCGTTCCGTCCGGAACATTGTATATGCGCAGGATAAGGTCAACCAGCGTTGTCTTTCCCGCACCGGTCTTTCCCACTATGCCGACGTTTTCGCCGGGTTCGATCGTGAACGAAACATTACGAAGCACATCGAATTCACCGTCCGGATAGCGAAAATTCAGGTTCCGCATTTCAATTTTGCCCTTCACCGAACCGATATCAACCGCGCCCGGAGCATCATTAACGTTTATTTCGGCATCGAGCAGCTCTCTTACACGGTTGAGAGAGGCTTTGCCGCGCGAAGTTTTTTCGATAAGCATCGAAACCGCCATGATCGGCCAGACTATGGAGCTGAAATATCCGATGTATTCAACAAGCTGTCCGGCATCGAATTTCTTTTGATAAACAAGGTATCCGCCGTAGCCCAAGATAACGCAGATAACGGATTCCACAAGCAGTGAGATAAGAATGTTCAGCGTTACGGAAATTTTCGTATAATCAACGTTGACATTCTCGTTTAACACATTCAGTTTGCGGAACGCGGCAAGCTCCTTAAGCTCCTTTACAAATGCCTTTATAACGGCAAAGCCCGAAAAACTCTCCTGTGCAAAATCCGACAGGTCCGAAAAGGCCTGCTGGCGGATCTCCCATTTGCGCATCATGGCTCTTCCGACGATCGTGCCGATTATAAGCAGCAGAACCATGGGAATCATTGAAAGTCCCGTCAAAAGCTTGTCCATGCGCCACATTTTAACGAGTGCAAGAATGCCGAGGAATGCAGCATCAAGGAACATCAGGATACCGTCGCCGAAACATTCCTGAATCGTGTCAAGATCGTTGGTGAAAAGGCTCATGAGATTGCCGACTTTGTTCACCTGATAATACTGCTGGGAAAGATCCTTGCAGTGATTGAACATTTTGTTGCGAAGATCCGTTTCGACGCGGATCGCCGAGCCGTAGAAGCAGACACGCCAAAGGAATCTGCCGATGACCATTACAACAATGATAGTGATTATCGGAAGACAAATATTATCCAGAAGAAAATCAAGGTTAAACGGCACATATTCCCCGTTCACAAATATGAGCTCGCCGTTCATGCCGTTAATAAGCATACGATAAAGCTCCGGTATCCTGAGCTGGAAGTAATCAACCAGGATAAGTGCAAGTACGCCCAAAATCAGCACGGGTGCATTTTTAAGGTAGTAGCGATTGATGTGTTTCCCGAATATCAATTTCCTGTTCCTCCTGCAACCGTTTCACTTCAATCACATGGCTGCAACACATGGCTGCAACACATGGCTGCAACACATGGCTGCAATCTCTCCCCGAGCGTAAAAAAACGGCTGCCAAAAGCCAATTCGGCAACACATCGGGAGAGCTTTCCCTTTCTGAATCGAAATGAAACAATAATTCATCTTTTATCTGTGATTATACTCCCTTCGAATAAAAAGTCAAGCCCGGAGTTGTAATAAGGCGGGGTTTCCCGGGTCTGCCCTGTTTAAAGAGGCTTCAACACACCTTTTCGGCAAAAAAACTGCGCCGCAGGAGCTTTTCCTGCGACGCAATCCGTCGGTCATGTTGTTCAGAAATCTATTAATAATGAAGTTCTGCCGCCATTTGCATGAAAAGCAGGCAGAATCGGACTAATTAACAGAGAAACGGCAGCCTGCAAACACCCTTTTCAAAAAGCTGATGCTTTTCGGCTGTCCTCAGCCCCTGCGCCTTGCGAAGCAGTCGCTGCAATAGATGGGCTTGTCGGTCTTGGGTTCGAACGGAACTTTGGTGGGTCTGCCGCATTCTGCGCAGATTGCGTCGTACATTACGCGGCCGGACTCGCCGCGGGCTGCGGGCTTGCGGTTCCTTCTGCACGCTTTGCAGCGAGCGGGTGCGTTGTCAAAACCCTTTTCTGCATAGAATTCCTGTTCACCTGCGGTGAAAGTGAATTCTTGGCCGCAATCCTTGCAAACCAGTACTTTGTCTTCAAACATTTGGTATAATACCCCTTTTTGTATTTTGGCACATGGAGTCGGCTGACCTGGTTTTTGCCCCCACACTCGCCTGTCGGTGGGTTCGCTACTGAGCTTTACGCCGCCCACTACTGCCACTCTCGCACCGCATTCGATTCGGAATGCCGCACGACAGGACTTACATCTAAGCCGCACCATGCTCACGGGAACTTTGCCCCGCTTATGTGGATCGTTTCGCCTGCGACTGGCATCGACTTTCAACCACAGACCCGACTCCCCTGCCGCCCTTATTATACCGCCGTTCCAATCGGTTGGCAATATGTTTTTCCTGCAAAAAATAATATATGTGTCGTGTTTTTTCGCATGTCACGTCGGTTCCGAAGCAAGAGAAAATTTATTTTGTGTTTTTTACGGAATTATTTTGAATTTGCCGGTTCCGCACCGTATGCTCACAAATGCGGTGCGCCTTGTTTTGAGCTTTATTTCCGAAAGGATGCCTTTTCTTCCATTTCTGTTTTATTCCCCATATGCCGGATTTTGCAAAAACTGCATCCGCAGGCATTTAAAATCCGAAAGCTCTTCGGTTCAGGTTTGCCCGAAGTGCTTTCGCTGTCCGCGAAGCATTCGGATTATAAATCCGCAAAAATCGGTTGTCAAGCACTTAGGCGCATAAAATTTCGACAATTCTATGAAAACACGTTGAAAAATCTGCGCATTCGTGGTAAACTATGGAACACCGATAAAACAAACGCTGTTTTTAAGCCTGTTGCAAGGTTTTCAGCAGGACGAATCCGTCCGATGCAGTGCCGTTGTGCGGTGTGCTGCTTGAAAGCTTTTATATGTGCCGCAGCTTTAATACGGCTGCTCGGGTCGTAAATTCAGTTTATGGTTTGTTGTGATATTTTCAGTCACGGAAAAGGAAAGTTTATGGAAAGAACCATTACCGTCCGCGGAGTCGGCAATATCTCCGCAAAACCCGATTTCATCGTTATCGAAATGGATATCAGGGGTCAAAGCAAAAACTATTCCGAAGCTCTGGCCGATGCTTCATCAGCGGTCGAAGCCGTTTGCAATGCCGCCGTTTCGGCCGGGCATTCAAAAGATGCGCTCAAAACCATAAACTTTGGTGTTTCATCCGAGTATGACAGCGTTCGCAATTCCAAGGGAACTTATCAACGCGTTTTTGTCGGTTACAATTGTTCGTACAACACGCGCCTGTCGTTCGATTTTGACAGGGATATGCTTGAAAGAACATTGAATGCAATCGCCGAAAGCAAGGCCGAACCCGAGCTTTCGATTCGCTTCACCGTGCGCGACGGCTCTGCCGTAAAAAGCGCTCTGCTTGAGGCCGCCGCAGAAAACGCACGCGAAAAGGCGCAGATTCTCTGCCGTGCTCCGGTGTTGAATTGGGCAGGCTGCTCACCGTCAACTACGATTGGAGTGAAATCGATTTGATATCCCCCACCGGTTATGCAATTGAGCGCGCTTCTCTCAAGCGGTCGGCAGCAGTCCCGGACTGCATCGAGCCCGAAGACATCAAAGTTCGCGATACCGTTGCGTTCGTTTGGGAAATCGTGTAAGCAAACTCCCCGAAATAAGCTGAAAACACGGAGAAATTTATGAGAATTATTTTCGCAAGGCACGGAAAGGACGATGAACGCTATCGCGGCGGGTGGAGCGATCTCGAGCTTTTGCCCTCCGGAGTATTGCAGGCACAAAAAATGGCCGAAAAGCTAAAATCCTGCGACATTACCGAAATAATCGCCAGCGATCTTCCGCGCACCATGCAGACCGCCGGCATTGCAGGGGATGCACTCGGGCTGCCCGTGCACCCCGAACCGCGCCTGCGCGAAATCAACAACGGCAAACTCAGCGGAATGCTGAACACCGATGCACTGCGCGAATATCCGGGCGTTTTTTTCAGCACCCTCGGTTTCGACGAGCCTTACCCCGACGGTGAAAGTCCCCATGCTTTTTTTGACAGGATCAAAGCATGGTTCGAAGATTTTGTCGAAAAAAACCGTAATCACAACGGAAACATTCTCGTTGTGACCCATAACGGCGTAATAAGCGTTGTTTACCACATCGTGAACGGCATTCCGTGGGACAACAGAAAGCATACACACAAAACATCTTATTGCCGTCTCCGCGTTTACAATGTTGAGAATAACGAATTCGAGCGGCTGGGAGTGCTTCTCGGTGAACAACAGCCCTAAGGATTCCGGAGGTTATTCTTCTGCCGCATTCGGCAGCCTTTGCACGGCAATTTCCCCCCGCCGCGCCGCGCGCTTCGACCGTCACTTTGTATTGTCCTGCGGCCGAAACCGGAAGTTCAAACTTTCCCGAATCCACATCATTGCCGAAATAAATCGGTTCATCGTCCTCCGCTCCGATGACAATATCGACCCTTCCCTTTTCAATTTCAAGCTCACCCGAAATCACATCGCCTGCTTCGGCTTTGTCAATCTATACCCTCAATCTTCCGAGATAGGGCTTCACATCGTTCGTGTTTCCCGGTGTTGCGAATATATCGGTGATGTCATGTTTGCTGTCTACGGTTCTGCGGTCAAGACAGAAGAAGCCTTCCGGTTTACTTTCAAGTCCTCGCCATTACAACGATGGTCAGCTCATTTGCGGCAGAATGGTATGACCACAACATGCAAATGAGAGGTGGTGCCAAATCGAGAAATCTACACCATTCATTCCTGAGTTTTGGGTTCAGGAATTGCTCACTCGACCCGCAGCATCCGATAGCCGATTCCGATGTGCGTTTGTATGTATTGCTGCCCGCCTTTCCCATTTTCCAGCTTTTTGCGCAGAGTCGCCATAAATACCCGCAGAGAAGCAATATCGTTCTCCCAGCTGCTGCCCCAGATCTGCTGCGTGATGTAGGTATGCGTCAGAACCTTGCCCACATTTTTTGAGAGCAGGCACAGCAGCTTGTATTCAATGGGTGTCAGGTGCAGTTCTGCACCGTCAAGATATGCGCAGCCTGCCGCATAGTCGATTTTCAGCGCACCGTTCGTAAAAATCGGAGAATCCTGCGCCGCATTTGTTTTCATCAGCGACAGTCTTCGCTGCGTCACCCGCAGCCGTGCCAACAGTTCGTCCACGGAAAAGGCTTCGTCAGGTAATCGTCCGCCCCGGCATCCAGCGCCCCGATTTTATCGGAATCCTCCGTTCTGGCACTGATCACAATGATCGGCATATTCGACCACGAACGGATTTTCCGTATGATCTCCACGCCGTCCATATCCGGGAGTCCCAGATCAAGCAGCACAATATCCGGATTATGAGACAACGCCTCCATCACGCGCTTGCGCCGTTTTGAGCTGAGAGATACCTGTATTCGTAAGTTTTCAGCGTCGTTGTGATAAGATTGCGCACCGATGTATCATCTTCTACAACGAGGACGAGCGGCTTATTCATTTAAGTTCACCTCACTGAGCGGTACTGTAAAGGAAAAGATGCAGCCCTGCGGCGAATTGTCTTTCAACGTCATTTCGCCGTTATGTGCATGGAGAATGGCTTGACAGAGCGTAAGTCCAAGCCCGAGACTTCGGCGGCTGTCACCAATTGGATTGCCTCCGGTAAAGAACATTTCAAAAACACGTTCCTTCAATTCATCCGGGATACCGGGACCGTTGTCGCTGACGCAGATCTCAGCCGCATTTCCCCGCCGGATCGCCGTGATTCGGATGTTCGAGCCTGCCGGAGTATATTTGACTGCGTTGTTCACCAAGTTGATAAGCACCTGCATGATGAGTCCCGCATCTACCCGCGCCAGCAACGGTACATCTCGCAATCCACTGTGATGTGATGTTCTGCGGATCTTCGGTCAATATGTCGGAGCGATTCCGATACGATGTCGTCCACGACCTGATCGGAAAGGTGCAGTTTTACGCTGCCGTCCGCGATTTTTGTAATGGAAAGCAAGTTCTCAACCAGTCCGGTCAGCCATTGCGCATCGTCATAAATATCCGTAAAAATCTGTTTCCGTGTTTGCTCATCCAACACGTCATAGCTGTGCAGCAGCGTATCGGCGTTGCCTGAAATAGAGTCAGCGGTGTCCTGAGATCATGAGAAATCGAACGCAAAAGATTGGCACGAAGCTGTTCGTTCTTTGCAATGACGGCGGCTTTTTCCTTTTCTTCGGCGTTGTGTAGCTTTCCAGCGCCAGAGCGCACTCGCCGAGAATGGAAAACAGCACGCTGGATGTAAATGCGTCCGGCTGCGTTTGCTTCTCCATCGGAATTCCGACAACGCCGAAAACCTGCTGCCCGGTACGAATGGCAAGATACAGCCGTTTTGCCTTTGGAAAGTTTTGCGTCGTCGCTCCGGCGCGTTTCCGGTTCTGCCAGACCCAGTGGATCACATCCTGCTCCCGGTCAGTATCCGGGGCACTGTATGGGCTGCTTCCGTCTGCCGGATAAACATTCCCATCCAGCAGCGCGTCGCCTTGTGCCGGGTAAATCAAAACGTTCCGCTGCATGAGCTTCTGTATTTGCGTTGCGGTCATCTGATAGACTTCATTCGGCGTTTCTGCCTTTTGAAGCTGCCTGTTCATATCAAAAAGCAGCTTCGTACGATAAGCGTCCCGTGCGGACAGCTGCGCATGGGCTTTGAGCTTAGCTGCAAGCGTACCGGTCAAAAGCGCCGCCGCAAACATAACGGCAAAGGTTATTGGGTATTTGCTGCCATAGGCTGCCAAAGACAGCCGGGGTTCCGTCAGAAAATAATTGAACAGGATGACACTCAAAAAAGCGGACAGCACACCGCAGGTATATCCGCTGGTAAAAGCGGAAGTCAGAAGCACCCCCAGCAGGTATACCATGATGATATTGGCATTTGCAAAGCCGAGCCGCAGAAAGATCCATCCGATGACCGTCGCAGCTGCCAGAATCCCGACGGTCAGAAGCAGTTCCCGAGCGGTCGGAAACACCGGGCGAACGGCAGAAAGCCGTTTTCTGCGGCAGCTCTTATAGGCTTCCACATCCGGAATGATATGAATGTCCACCTCCGGCGCAAGCGTAATGAGCCGTTCTGTCAGCGTCGGTTCACTCCAAAAATGCCGCCGCTGTACGCCGCTGCGCCCAATCACAATTTTGGTCACATCGGAAAGCCTTGCATATTCCGCAATCTGTGCTGCCGCATCTTCACCATGCGTTGTGACGATCTCTGCGCCAAGCTGCTGCGCCAGACGCATATTCGCCTGCAAGCGAACGGTATCTTCCGCGTTCATATCAGCGTCTCCGGGGGTCTGCACATAGAGCGCGGTAAGGCTGCCGCGAAATGCCTGCGCCATTTTCCCTGCCATTCGTACAATGCGTTCATTGGACGGAGACGAGGACAGGCACACAAGAATATGCTCTTTTGGCAGTTCATTTCCTTTGTTCTGCACATTTTCACCACCCCTCTTAACCGATATTACAGCACCAAAATGTGAATGGTTCTACTGCGTCCAATCGGATTCGCTGTTCGGAAAAGAAATTTGCTCTGGATCATAGATCACGATTTCTACATGGGTATGACTGCTGCGAAACCGGGAAAGCTTTTCCTCAAGTTCGTCAGGAGAAATATCTCCGACAGATGCATGCACGGCTCATGCTGCTGTTGTTCGGACGCTTCCTCTGTTCGTTTCTGATTTTCCGCCAGAAATTGATCCAGACGTTTCATCAGAAACCAGCCAAACAGAAATATCATGGCTGCTCCGACGATCAAAACAACATCTTCCACATACCCTCACCGTCCGTTCATATCCGGAAACACTTTTGCAGCGCCTTATATTCACCCAGCGCTAAAATTGTTATTTCCCCTGACAGCACCGTATCCGGTGTAATTGTAACGTCGGTTTTTCCCGAACGTTTGATGCCAAGAATGTTGATTCCAAACTTTCTGCGGATATCCAGTTCACCAATACTTTTCCCGACCCAGCATTCCGGCACTTCCACCTCAAAAATGGCGTGCTTGTCATCGATCTCTATGTAGTCGAAAATATGATCGGAAGTATATCGAATTGCTGCCCATTTTGCCACCTGTTTTTCCGGGTAGACCACATGGTCTGCACCGTTGCGAAGCAGAAACTTCGCCTGTACATCCCTCTCGGCACGCGACACCACACACTTCGCACCCAGATCCTTCAGCAGCGAGGTGGTTTCCAGCGAGTTCTGAAAGTTACCGCTGACGGTCACGAAGCAGACGTCAAAATTTCCGATGCCGAGAGAGCGAAGAAACTCCGCGTTTGTACTGTCGCCAATTTGTGCGTTGGTGACATACGGCAGCACATCATTGATTCGATCCTCGTTTGTATCGACCGCCATGATCTGATGCCCCAGTTGAGAAAGCTGTACTGCGGTATGCCGTCCGAAGCGGCCTGTGCCAATCAACAGAATGTTTTTCATGAGAAAATACTCCTTATCCAATTGTAATTTGTTCCTGCGGCAGCTTTGCTACGGTTGCTTTTTTGCCGGAAAGTGCCGCATAAATGAGGGTAAGACCGCCGACTCTGCCCAGATACATGAGCGTGATCAGCACAATTTGCGACGGAATGCGCAGCTGCGGCGTGATACCAAGCGTCAATCCCACCGTCCCGACAGCCGACGCAGTTTCATACAGGCAGGCAGACAGCGGAAGATTCTCATATACACTGATAAAGGCAGCACCGCCAAAGAACAGTGCAAGGTACATCATCAGAATTGTCGCAGCGGTCTTGACGGCGCCGCAATCGACTCTGCGTCCGAAAAATCGGGCGCTCTCACGCCGGCGGAAGGTCGCAGCAGCATTGGCAACCAAGACCGCCAGCGTCGTTGTTTTCATGCCGCCCGCCGTAGAACCCGGAGAACCGCCGATGAGCATCAAAAGGATCATCACGCCCTGCGACGCACCGGACATCGCGGACAGCGTTACTGTGTTGAAGCCCGCGGTCCTCGGTGTGATCGACTGGAACAGAGCTGCCTGAATCCGCTCTCCAAGGGGTAGGGCATCAAAGTCTACGAAGAAGAACAACAACGCCGGAAGGACGATCAGTGCGAATGTCGTGACAAGGATCACCTTGCTCTGCATCCGGTAGCGGTGAAACCGCCACTTGTTTTCGCAGACATCGTCCCATGTCAGAAATCCGATGCCGCCGATCACGATCAGCAGCATGATCGTGATATTGATTCCAGGACTGCCGGCGTAACCGGTAAGGGACGGATAGAGATTGTTTTCTGTCCCAAGAATGTCAAATCCGGCGTTGCAAAAAGCAGATATGGAATGAAACACCGCCATCCAGATGCCGCGCCATCCATAGTCCCGGCAGAACGCCGGCAGCATGGCAAGCACCCCCAGCAGTTCAATCAGAAACGTCCCTCGCAAGATAAAGCGTGTAAGACGGACGATTCCGCCGACCTTTGGTGCTGAGATTGCATCCTTCATGGTGCTGCGCTGCATCAGAGAGATTTTTCGCCCGGACAGCAGCGCAAACGATGCTGCTACGGTTACGACACCAAGTCCTCCGATTTGGATCAGCACCAGAATAACCGCCTGCCCAAAGGTTGACCAGTAGCTGCCTGTATCCTGCACCACAAGCCCCGTCACACACACGGCAGATGTCGCGGTAAACAGCGTTTCATTGAATGGCGTTACACACCCGGCTGTTGTGGAGATCGGCAGCATCAGCAGCAACGCTCCGAGCAGAATGACCCCGCAAAGCCAAGTATGATAATTTGAAAAGACGAAAGACGACGTTTTCGACGAGTGTTCTCTTCCGGCATAAAGGCATCTCCTTATTTCTGTTATCGTTATATTATACGGTCGGAGATTTAAGGTTGGATAAGGGACATTTGCAGCGTATTAAGATTGAATAAAGATTGGGAGCTTGCTTGTGCAATGCTTTTCTCCTGCCATGCGAAGTGCTATGAACATTCGGTTACAAGCAAATAAACTCGTATAACAAGCAGTAACCTCTTGCATGTGTCAGGTGACCGTATGAATACAATGTCCTGCACCGATTCCTATTCCTGTCTGTGAATCTCCTTTTCCCGCCGCTTTTGATAATCCTCCAGGTATCGATCCAGATAAACCTTGTTGACGGTGGCCAGGATCGTGTTGCGAAGAAGATCCTTTGCATCGGACTGCGTCTTACCGATTCCATCTCTCGCCGGGGCTATACCGAACGCTGCACCGAGCATATTCTCAAATTCATCACAGAAATAGTCATAGGCGGTCTGAAGGGGATAGTTATCCTCCTGTATGCCGAACATCAATCGAAGCCCTTCAAGCTGGACAACGGGCTTGACTACGGCAATGAACAGGAGTCGTGCGAGGTGTTCCGCCGTGTATGCCTTCTTTATCGGGGATGGGATCAGACCCTGTTTCACATAATTGCTCACCATGGAGCTTGTCAACTCCGATTCCCCCAACGGCGCAAGGTGAGCGTTGACATAGCGCACCACCTGCTCCAGATAAAGCCCGACGTTCGGGATCTGCTCATAACGCGGCAAGCGGAAACCCTCAATATTCTCTATCATGCTGTTCACTTCCTTTTCCATGCAAATATTATACACGTTTCTCGTTAAACTTTCAACTGTTTTATATAAGCTTTTTACAGGTTTTTCGAAAGCTGTTGACGGAATAATAAAAACCTGATAAAATACCTGTGTCGATTTGCAAAATCGGGTGAAATGCTTCTTGTTATTAGGAGGACGTACAATGAATCGGTTTCGTATTGTCGCAGACTCAAGCTGCGACCTTCTCACGCTGGACGGAGCAGACTTCGTCAGTGTTCCGCTTACCATACGCACAGACACGGAGGAATTCCGCGATGACGCTTTTCTCGATGTGAACGAGATGGTCACTGTACTGCGCGGCACCAGGGGGCGTTCTTACAGTGCATGCCCGAATATCGCCGATTGGAAGATGCCTTCGGTGAGCGTGGCGATGTAATCGCCTTCACCATCACCGGCAGCCTTTCCGGCAGCTACAGCGTGGCGTGTGCTGCAAAGAAGCATTGTGAGGAGCTTGATTCCTCTCGCCGCATCTGCGTGGTGGATTCTCTGTCGGCCGGACCGGAGATCGCGCTCCTCATAGAAAAAGCACGGTCTGAGATGTGCGCAGGCGCCGACTTTGACGATGTGTGCAGGGCTATCCAAGTATATCGTGAGCGAACTCATCTGCTCTTTGCTCTGGAATCCATGCACAACCTTGCGCAGAATGGGCGGATCGGCAAGCTGGCGGCAGCCATGGCCGGCGTTTTGGGTATCCGTGCTGTTGGGCAAGCCGGCTCCGAAGGGACACTTGAGATGCTTGGTAAATGCCGCGGGCATCAAAAAACTCAGAAATTCATGCTGCACGAGATGGAACGGCTTGGCTTCAAGGGTGGGAGTGTTCGAATTGGACATTGTCAGAACGCAGCCTTTGCGCTGGAACTTTGCAGCGAGATTCAGCATCGGTTCCCGGGAGCGGATGTAAAAAGCTATCCGCTGCGGGGCCTGTGCAGCTATTATGCCGAGCGCGGCGGGATTATGCTGGGGTTCGAGTCGTGAAAATAGGCCAAGCAAAGAAAAGAGAGCGATCTGTCGGCGTTTCGCATCTGATCGTGCGCATTCTGACCCTGCCCCCATTATCATCGGTATAACACTGCTTCTGATGTATATCCCTGCGGAACTTTTGACACTGCGTGAGCTGCTCCTGTGTGAGTTGTTTTTGCTGCTCATCCCCATGGCAGCATACCCCATGCGGGAAATATTCCGTATTGGAAAGGATAGGCGGAAAGGTCAGCGCAGCACGGCAACGGAGCTGCTGCAAACATCACTTGATTTTGCAGCAGCTCCTTTGAGCTTGTCAGTATTTGATTGTTTCGATTCCGCACCGTGCTCGCACCGTTAAAGACATTGATTCTACTGACTTCTGCAATGTTTTCTTATCCGATGCTGCCGTTTGCGGAACGCTGTTTTTTAATTTGCATCACAGCTTATCCGAGCAGTTCAATGCCGAGTGCGTGACGCAGTATCCTGACAGCATCATTCACCGTTACCTCACCGTTGAAATCGACATCGGCAAGGCGGCACTGATTCTCGGTGAGTTCAATAATGCCCATCGCTTTACGAAGTGCCATAAGAGCATCAATGCCGTTGATGCAGCCGTCCATATCGACATCTCCGAGCAAATGGTAGACGGTAGAAACTGTCATATCGTTCATAACGGGTTCTCCGTCGTAATCCCATCCGCAGAAGACATAACCCTGATGTTCAGGTGCAGCGGGGAATTCGCCCGAATCGATAACATCTCCCCTGCCCACAGTCAGCGTGCCGATAACCGCATTGTTGTTGAGGCTGTCAACGAAAGTCACTGTGTAAGCAGTCATGGACCAGCGTGCGTTCAGTGTGATATTGCCGTCAACAAGATAAACAGTTTCATCAGTATACCTTGTGCCGTTCTCATCAAACCAACCTATGAAGTCAAATCCTTCACGGGTGGGAACAGGCAATGTACCAACGGGTTGACCGTAAGTTACTGTGATTTCCGCAGGACTGACTTCGCCGCCGCGTGCGTCGAAGGTGATGGTATAGTCGTTAATCGTCCACGTTGCTGTATATACAACGTTTTCGGTAACAAATTCCGCAACCTCGGGTGTCCACCCCGCAAATGAATAGCCTGCACGCATGGGAGTTCCGTTGAAGTTCGGAGTATGCGAACCCTCCTGAGCAAAGTACTGCTGATCTGCAAAGATAACTTCGCCATCTACACCATCGGTGTACCTTACAGAATAACTCGGAGTTGAGTTAATAGCAAGGCCGTTGATGTCGATACCGCTGCCGAGAATGTCCACAAAATGAGTCTCTCCGGTGTCCGTCATTGAGTAGATGTTGTTTGAAGCATCCGTTATGTAGAAGAGATCGGTTGTTGCATCATAAGCCATTTCGGTTGCACCCGCATAGACATTAACGCCAACGCCCGACATAACGACTGTCCTGTCTGTAAGATACTTGTCGGAGTACCTAATAAGCTTGGGAACAGAGGTTGCCCAATCATTGCCCATTGCGTAAACAGCACCGTCCTTCACTGCAACACCGACCATTGTGCAGTAATCGGAATCCATAATGTAACCGGACATGTAATTTGTTCCGCCCGCCTGCAGAGTTGCAGTATTGTATTGGAACATGTAGAATCCGCCGACCGCATAAAGAAGTTCGTTATCCGGATCGTATGCAATATCGTTGATGCCCGTCCATGCTTCGAGACCGCCTAAGCTCACGCTTTGGCGGGTCAGTATGTCGTATCGGTAGAGTTGATAAGAAGATCCGCTTTCAACGACATAGAACAGGAAGTTATCGCCGTATGCAAGACCCTTAATCATCGAACCGCCGCTGAATTCAGCGATGGTTATCGCCGTCTGCGCGGGCAGAGCGGGATTGAATGCGATCAAAGCATCTCTGTTTGCTGAAACAGTGTATGCAACGGAGGAAGCCCCGGGCTGTTCAACTATTTCAACCGTGCATTGTGCAGATACACCTGTTTGGTTGCTTGTGACCGTTATTACAGTGCTGCCGACTGCAGCACCGGTTACAAGACCGTTTTCGTCAACGACTGCAATACTTTCATCAGCCGACGTCCAAGTTACGCTCGTATCTGCCGCGTTTGAAGGACGTACCCTCGCTTCAAGCTGTGCAGTTCCGCCTACATAAGTGCGAGCAGAAGTCTTGTTAAGCAATATGCCGTTAACGGTGCTCTGCGGCAACTCACTCTCATCCGGAATGAAGGCCATAAGTCCTAAGAATGCTTCACCGTACTTAATGGATGAACCTTCGCGTGTGTAGAGGCTGATTCCTCCGAGATTTACCGAATACGGTTCCTCGCCAAGCTGAATCATTACAACGCCGCTTGCATACTTAAGCCCCTGTGTGCTGTATGTTGCATTGAGATACAGTCTGTTCGTACCATAGTCATACGCCATCTGAGGATTGTACTGCATGTTGCCGTAGTAGTTGTTGCCCGTGAAGACACCGACGCCTGCAATCGTCATGAACTCCTCATACTCGCCCGTCACCTTATCCACCGTATATATAACGGTCTGTGAAGAGTCGTTTGAAGGAGATCCTGCTGCATAGAGCTGTCCCTGCGCATCACATGCAAGAGCATATACGGGTCTGTTAAAATCGAGCTGTGCAATAACGTTTACACTGCCGGTATTCAGGTCAACCGTCACAAGCGACGCAGGGCACTGAACTGCCTGATCGGTGCTGTACTCGTAGGTATGGTGAAGCGTGAGGCCGTACAATGTACCTGATGCATAATCCATTGCAAGTGCGGTAATCTGATCATTGTAAGTATCAATGTTCGCCGTACCTATTGTCGTGTAAGCCGAGAGGTCGTTTTCATCGATCCTGAGGAAGGCTCCCTTATCATTGAAGGCATAGTAGTAACCGTCATAGTAACGCCCGAACGCAGCGAGTAGACGCTTATCATGCTCTTGTCAACAAGCATGTGCCTAAGGTCATAATCATTGCCGTGAATCCAGAAATCATAGTAGCTTGTTCCTCCCTGGTCGAGGTTAAGGAAGGCCTTAAATTCGCCGGCTGCCTCAAGAACCGTAATCTCTATGGAGTCAGTGTACAATGTGTCATCGTTTTTGTTTCTCGTCGTAACCGTAACGGTTGCCGTACCAATGCCCATAAATGTCAGTTTGCCAAATCTATCGACAACGACAACTTCTTCGTCGGAAGATACCCATGTTTTAACCTGTTGGTAGGTCTGAGAGGTTCCGTCACAACGTTGAGTTGGAGCGTCCCTCCGGCAAGACCTACAGCCGACTCACCGTTGGTTATCGTAATGCTTTCAACGGGGATGATCTGCGTTTCAGGTTCATTGTCGGGAATGGTGAAAATAACCGTTTGCTCTACACCGGCCTTTGTTGACACATCGCCCATGTCAATAATGGTTGCGGTCGTCCTTTCGGGTTCCCATTCGTCCGGACCGAGTGTGACAAGGTAGAGGGGTGAAAGTCCCTTGTTCATGCACGGGTTCCAATAGATGTTGCCGGTGTTGTAGTCATAAGTCATGCCTGCATAGAACCAGCTGTCACCCGAAGCACTGCCGAGACGGGTTGTTGACAAAGTATCGGCATCAACAGAGTAAAGAGTTGAACTCATGTCTGCAATGACGATCATTCCTTCTGCCGTGACGCACATTGCCGTTGCAATGGCGGGTCCGCCAATATCGCCGGAGAAAGTTCCGAGCGGGTCAATCGACCCCGTTTCAAGATCCACAATGCACAAACCGCCGTTTGTAAGATCAACGCCGTACATACGACCGGTGTTGTAATCAAAGCCGATGTTTCCAACTTCAATACCGATGGTGTATCCGATTTCTTCCGGTTCGCCGATCACAGTTTCAGCGGGAACCGCACCCTTCGTAACAGGACTGCGATAAAGCACCGAAGCACCGCCGAAAGTTCCGTCCGGAGCGGTACGTGCCTGCACCATTACAGTGTAAACATATCCGTTGTAATATGCACCGCCCTGCCAGAGCGCATTGGCAGTGACATTTTCTCCGGATGTCGGATCGTAATATGTTACCATGGGTTTTCCGAGTGATGTTATTGCAGTGGGTGTTTTGTCAGCATACGTGAACCATGTGAATCGGTTGCCGATGTTTGAAAAATCTTCAACAACAAAGCCGTAGAGGGCATCCTCCGCTTTCACGACTTTGATCTTGCACTCCGAACTGTAATCCACCCAAGTGGGTACCGTTGTGCCGGTTTCATCATCCCAATGATAGGGATCCCATACCTGACCCGTTGCGGTGATAACTGCGTCTCCTTCCGAAACTGCCGTTACAAAGCCATTGGCATCAACAACGGCAATGTTCTCATTTGATGTTGACCACATGACGCCGTTTGCTTGTGCATTCCACGGCTGCCACGCGACTTTAATCTGACGAGTCTGATTTTGAACCATTGTTGTGGAATACGGCTCAAGTGAGAACCCGGTCGCATTGATTCCCATTTGGAAGAGATCGGATTCAATGCTGTTTGGAATGAACAAACATGTTTGACCGCCGGGGCCATAGGTTCCGACTTCGGTGCATGCAGCAGTTTCGAGGTTGACGGTATACGTTACGTTAATATTTACATATACGGCACCCTGAGGAACCTGACTGTGTGCAAACCAGTACATTGTATCCGTGTTATGGTCGTAGCCCATTGACTGAATAACGTTTGCTCCGCCAAAACCCGGATAATTCACAAAATCTGTTTCCCCAATGAGTACGGTTTCCGCACCGTTGCCGGCTGCATTGAGTTCCAATGCATACAGACAGCCGTTTGTACCGATACCGTAGATGCTGCCTTCGGTCGTTATTCCGAGACAGAGAATCTCCGATGAACCGTTTTCGCCCGTGATCGGCCCAATCTCGTCAACAAAGACCTGGTTGTTCCACTTGGAAGTCCAAATCTTGTACAATGCATTGTAGCCATCGTCCTTTCCGTCGTTATTGTTATCTCCCTTGTATGCCCAACCGACGGCAAGAAGGAAGTCGGTTCCGGAAGCGGAATCCCACGGATCAAGCAGAGCTGTTCTTGTATCGGAGTAGTCCATTGCCATATCGTAAAGAACCCATACGCCGTTTTCGCCGACTTTGCCGCTTTGAGCAACAAGAGTCTTTGTTTTCCAATAGGTTCCCGACGGAGTCACCAGCTCCAGTGACCCGGTCCCCGCATTCTGCGCGATAAGATAGCCGTTAACATATTCGGCTGAATAATACCTGTTCGCAGAATCGAATGTTTCGTTTCTCGCATCGGAGAGGTCAGTTTTATTCGCACTGAACCAACCGCCTTCAACCGCTGCCGCATCGTAATCTCACATCCGTAAATGCGACTGCTGTCCAACGCAACGGGACCCGTGTCGCCGCCGGTATGATCGCCGAGGTTAAGGAATGCATCGATAACAGTTTCGTTGCAGGCGTAATCAGCAACAACAACGGTAAATTCATTGCCGAAGCCGGTAATGTCAAACCTTCCGCTGAAAACTTCTCCCGGAGTGTTTTCAACCTCGAACTTGCCCATGATCGTGCCGTTGCTGCTTTCAAAAAGAACTGCCGCAATGTAGCGATTTTCAAGCAGCTCAAGGTTAAGATAGGTACGTCCGTTTTCTTCGTCGAAAGAAACTGCGGACTGCAGATCCGCGCCATTCAGTATTTGCGGTGCGGCGGAGTCGAGAGTCACATCAAATACGATGCTGTCGTCAACAAAATCGTCGCCGTCATCGAGATAGGCTTCCATTTTGTACGTTACAACAGTTCCGTCGGGAAGCTCGTTGCCGTCCAAGTCTTTCCCGTCCCAAACGTCACCTTCTCCTGCAAGCAGGTAGCCGGGAATAACCTGTCCGTAAGCAGCGTTATAGTAACTCTTTGTCTGGTATTCTCCGCTGATGTCAAAGTAAACATCGCCCGTATTCCTGTCGGTCACGGTGATCCGGAGAGTGCGCGCATTTCTTAACATACCGTAATCAATTTCAGCGAGGGGATTGCTGTAGGAAAATGCATTATATGCATCTCCTGCTCTGCCGGTTCTGATGTACGGGTTTGTGCCGAGCTGTGCGTTGTTGGTGAATATCCTGACGGGATAGAGACTGTATTCCGATTCTTTTTCGCTGTCGAAAATGTCCGCCGCGGACCAATCGCCGTAGAAACCGACAATGGGCATTACCAGCGAAACGGGTTGTTCAGCTTCCGAACCTGAAACAGGAACGGCATAGACAAAGCCTTCAACGAATATTCCGTTGGGGAATCTGTTCATGTATTCTTTGTCGGCATCAGTCAAACTGATTTCCGCATTAACTGTTACCCTGCCGTTTGCCGGAACGTTAACGGTATTTCCTCCTTCAAACGTTACACGGGTCGTAAGACCGTAAGGTGCAGCGGCAATAAACCTATCTCCGTAAATGCTTTCAGTCAGAAGAGAACTGTCAAGCGTATAGGTCAAAACTTCGTCCGTGAGGTTGTTGATTTCGAAACTGAAATTGAAAATGCCGTCTTTACTGTCGTTATCTCCTATTTCAGCCTTCGGTCTTCCCTCTGAAGCAGAAGTGCCGGTAAGGTATGCCTTTGTTGTGGTTGCCTTAACCAAATCGGCAAGGCCGCTGCCCTGTGCACGAGGTGAATACTCAAGTGTGTCGGTTGCAAACAGGGATTTGCGGTGCTCATAAGCAGAGCCGCAGCAACTCGCCTTTGTTCAGCCCCGGAAAGTTCAGGATAGTTTTCATCCAAATACTGGATAAGAACAGCCATTGCACCTGCAATCTGCGGTGATGCCATCGACGTTCCGCTCATGTTTCCGTAATAAGAACCCGATATTGCAGGATCGACCGTCGAATAAATACTTCCGCCGACGCCTGAAATTTCAGGCTTAAGCTTCAATCCGGGGTTACTCCCCAGGAAGAGAAGCTGCTTATCGTTCTGTCGATATGGAAAAGCTGTGTGTCCGCATTGCAAACTCTGAACACAGCATTGCCCGATTCTGCTTGGGTAAGCAAAGCCTGACCTGCCGCTTTCGTTACGCTGACAGCAGGGATATTGCCCGCACCGTCATTTATCTGCATGTTTACAATGCCCATGGTGTTGTTGTAAACGACACATGCAATTGCACCGTTAGCCTGAGCTATGCTCTGCTTTTCAGGGAAAGAATTGCCTCCTCGTGAAACAACGGCAACCTTACCGTTTACGTCAATGCCTGCATAATCTGCCTCAGTGCCGTAACCGGGAACCATAACATATTCAAGTTCACGGTTTCTGAAATTTGCAATGAAGCTTGTTGCAGAGGTTGCTGCTGTATCCTGATAGCCGAAATCCGCCCCGCCGACAGTGATGTACAGCTGTTCGTAACCGTCGTTATCAACGGAAGCAACGGAGATGGCAGCACTGTACGTTGACGGAGTACCGACGAGACCGGTATCGGGGTTCGGAAGAAGAGACATGTTCATGCCCCACCTGTTGCCGTATGCATTGTTTGTATCGTTGCCGGCAGCGATAATAATCTGAATGTCGGATTCGAGGAATTTGTTCATCGTTTCCATCATGGTGGGAACATCGGTAAAGCCTGCTGCAGCACCGAGTGAAAGGTTTACGGTATCGACTTCAAGCCTTACGCAGTCTTCCATTGCGGCAAGTATTGTTGCCCAACCTGCACCGCCGCCGGACTGGAAAACCTGCATAACGACAAGCTGTGCGTCCGGAGCAACACCGACAGCTTACTTCCTTCAATCTTGTTTGCCGCAGCAATACCTGCAACATGCGTTCCGTGATCCGAACCTGCATATGTGTTCGATACGTCAAAATCAGCTGTGGCATAATTGAAGATGAACGGAAGCTTCGTGTTGTAATACGAGCGATTAAGCTTCGGGGTGCTTTTGCCCGCATTAAGCGTATACCAAATATCATCGACGCTCTGTCTTGTGATAGGGTCATCAAGCTTGTCATCGGGCAATGCGGCGAAATTCGGGTGTGTAACAAGGATTCCTGTGTCAAGAATCGCTATTCTCATGCCCTTTCCGCCGTAGCCGGAATTGTTGAGTATGTCCGAACCGATCATCGTTGAAGAGTTGTTTGTGAGCGGTGCAAGATCATAATCCGTTTCCGGCAAAGCAAAAGTCGGTGCAACATAAACGCTTTCAACACCGTTGAGTGCCTCAAGCTTTTTCCTGTTGCCGTATGCGGTCGTGACGGAAAAGCCTGTCATTGCAACCGTATAATCAAAACCAAACTCGTGCTTTGATTTGCCGAGAGCCTCGGCTGCCTGCTTTTTCGCAGAATCAATCGCCTTGATTTGTTTCGACTCCTGAGACTTGACTGCCTCTGTTCTTTCGGAAATTTCCCTTACAGAGTAGTTTCCAAGCAATGAGGCGGACTTCAAAACAACTATGAATGTCACCTCGTCGCCGGCTCTCAACGATGCGGCGGCATCGTTTTCGGAGAAGGGGGTGCTTGAAAGCTCGACCTGTCGGTATTCAGCTTTCCATGATGTGTGTTCGCAGTCGAACCCTTGCCTTCACGTCCGGTCGCAAAGCCGCTTTTACTTTCGCGTGCCGTGAGGGAAAGAGGCCCGTCGGCTGTGCCTGCTATGCTGCTGCTTGTTTTCGCGATCAAATTCATCGGAAAACAGCTGACGAGCATAACGAGAGTCAGCAATAGTGCCAAAACTCTTTTCTTCATTAGTGTACCTCCTTGTGATTAATACTGATGTTCTTTCGGGCAATCCAACCGAAAGAATCCGTCATCAAGCATATATTAACATAGTATACCTTTTATGTCAACAGTTTCGGTGTGGGTATACCAATTATTCTCGGCGCATGATTGGCTGCACACGGCCTGCAAAAACATTTACAGCCGTTATAGGCAGCAGAAGGAGAAATACGCAGCTTTACGGCAGGAGCAGAGCATGAGTTGTCAGAGCAACATTCTGTCAACATGACGTAATTCGCTGTCCGTACCTTCCGTCCCCAAAATGATGACTTTCCTCCGGAGAATTTTTTGTTTCAGCGAAACAACTGTCCCTTGTGACAGTGACAAGAGTCGGAATATGCATTATAATGGTATCACAAGATGCTCGGTACGTCTTTCAATCGTTAAGCGATCGGAAGTTGCTATTGCAAATTAGGAGTAAAAAATAAAA
>ENA-OQEN01000146-OQEN01000146.1-human-gut-metagenome-genome-assembly--contig:-NODE-146-length-29827-cov-2.615522_pt1 | contig 29827 bp, 35 predicted proteins | sample MGYA00242791_ERZ504627 | MGnify/ENA primary metagenome ERZ504627 (study PRJEB26092, sample SAMD00036316) | human gut metagenome | host: Homo sapiens | study: EMG produced TPA metagenomics assembly of... | reverse complement strand
GTATGTAAAGTAGTCTCAACAAGTTTGAAGCATTGGAAAAATGGTTGTCGGCGCGAAACGCCTCCTGCCGCAAAGCGGCAACGCCATTTTTCACAAAGGTTGGCCTTGCGTGTATGGTAAATAGCTTCAAACAGAGTTTGAAGCATTGGAAAAATGCCTGTCGGCGTGAAACGCCTCCTGTCGCGATGCGGCAACGTCATTTTTGACCAGATATAAACCATGGAGGGATTCAGAATGGATTTTAACTTTCATATGCCCGTGCATGTTGTCAGTGGAGAAGGCGCGGTCGCGCGCAATTCCACGCTGCTGCGCACGCTCGGCAGGCGGTGCCTGATTATCACCGGAGGCTCTTCCGCAAAGCGCAGCGGCGCTTTGGCCGATGTGACGGCGGCGCTGGATCTTTGGGAGATCGGCTGGGCGGTCTATGACGCAGTCGGCCCGAATCCGCTTGTTTCTGCCTGCCATGAGGCGGGGGTAGTCGCGCGCAGCGTCCGCGCGGAGTTTATCATTGGCATCGGGGGCGGTTCGCCGCTCGACGCGGCCAAGGCAGCCGCCATTTTTGCTGCCAATGAAGAGCTTGCTCCCATGGATATCTTTCAAAGGAGGGTGCAAATCCGCCGCTGCCTCTGGCACTCGTTGGCACAACGGCGGGCACAGGCAGTGAGGTTTCTCCCGTGGCTGTGCTGACGATCGATGAGAGCGGGCGTAAAAAAAGCATATCCGGCGCCGATTGCTATGCGCGCATTGCCTTTGCAGACCCTATTTATACGCACAGCGCACCATTCAGCGTAACGGTTTCCACAGCCCTGGATGCCCTTGCCCATGCAACGGAAGGCTGGTTTAACCCACAACTCAGCGATCCGGTGAAGCTTTTTGCCGTGAAGGGACTGCCGCTGTTGTGGAATAGCCTTGTTTGGCTGGATCGAAATGCGCGCTTGCCGGAGCAGAAGATGCGCGAGGAGCTTTATTATGGCTCTCTTTATGCAGGCATTGTGCTCAGTGCCTGCGGCACGGCGTTTCCCCATCCGCTTGGCTATGTGCTAACGGAGGATTTTAGCATCCCGCATGGGCGCGCCTGCACGGCTTTTTTGCCGGCATTCCTGGAGCGTGGAGAGCAGTTTGAAGCAGAACGCGCGGCGGAGTATTATCAGCTTCTGGGCACTGATTTTGGGCAACTGTGCAGCGTCGTGGAGAGGCTGACGGATACGGCGTCCGTGCGGATGACCCTGGAGCAAGTGGAGCGGTATGCTTCCCGTTGGGAGATGTGAAAAATTTTCGCGTTTCTCCCGGCGGCTTTACAGCGGAGGACGCCAAGGCCTTGCTGACGCGGCTGTTCGTCCGTTGATCGTTTCATCTGAATATTCGGATAGCTTAGAAAACCCGGCAGAGGGCGTGCTGTGAAGTGCCCCCCAAAAGTTAGACAATATTTTTGAGAAAAAATCGTTCAAGCAACTGAAAGGGCTTGTTGTCTGTAACCCGCAGGCGGCAAGCCTTTTAGTTTTGCCTGGATCCTGCGGGCGTTGTAATCCTCAAGATAGTCCACCAGTTCCTGTTTGAAGTGTTCCATGGACTTACAGATAAAGCAGCTCGCTTTTAAGCAGCTCGAAAAAGTTTTCCATCACCGCATTGTCCAAGCAATTGCCTTTGCGGCTCATATTCTGCCGGATGCCCTTTTTGCTGAGCACACGCTGGTACTCCTTATGCTGGTACTGCCAGCCTTGGTCAGAGTGAAGGATCAGATCCGTTCCATCTGGTATTGTTTCAAAAGCATTGTCCAACATAGTAGTTACTATGTTCAAGACAGGCCGGTCAGAGATCGCATAGCTTACCAGATAGCTGTCGTGCAGATCCAGGATCGGTGAGAGATATAGCTTCTGGCCAAACAAGCTGAACTCTGTTACATCGGTGACCCACTTCTGGTTTGGCTTTTCCGCATGGAAGTCTCGGTTCAGCAGGTTGGGAGCAATTTTGCCCACTTCTCCTTTGTAAGAACGATATTTTTTAATTCTGACACGGTAAACCAACCCTAATTCCTTCATAAGCCGCTGGACTGTCTTGTGATTAAAGGGAAATCCACGGCTATGCAATTCTGCTGTGATGCGGCGATAGCCGTACCGCCCTCTGTATTCATGATAGACAGCGGTAATCTCTGCTTTGACGGCTTGATATTTATCTGTGGCTCCTATTCTCTTCAACTGATAATAAAAGGTTGCACGAGGTAATTGAGCGATTGCGAGCAGAAGAGCCAGTGAGAATTCTTGCCTCAGTTTTTGAACTACCTGCGCTTTTTGCGCCGGCGTCGCTCTTCTTCCAAAACCAAGGCTTGCAAGTTTTTTAGGTATTATTCTCCGCTCTTAGTTGCTGAACTTCGGCCAGCAGATCTTCTTCTATCTTTTGGGGCAGTTTCCCAAGGATGCACTTACTTCCACGTCCTCGCCGCTCAACCTGAAATCCTACCGATCCCTCTGCCAGATAGATTCGTTCCCATGCTGTGATCCTACTCCGTACAACACCAAACTGACGCGCCGTTTCACTGTAGTTCAGTCTTTCGTTGAGCTTTGTTTCAACGACCAGTGTCTTGAATTCTGGCGTATATCTTTTGTTTGGCACTCCTTTTGGCATAACAAACACCCCATTGTTAGTTAGTATATCACACTGTCTAACAAATGGGGTGCAGTTTAATCCCTGATTGCCCCCTCCTGGGAGGTTTCAGGCAATCCCTTTTTTGCAGCAAACCGTGTCGGCCCGATACAAGGACTGCCGGAGGGGACCGCTAGGCGAAAAAAGCTGTCTGTGAAATTTGTTGCATCAATATGAATCGACAATGCGCCCCAATGGCGATCCGCATACCGATACGGATTCGCCATTGGGGCGCATTCTATTTTTGCGATTCCCTTGTTGGTTCAGAAAGCTGTGGCCTAGCGCATTGCTCCAGCCGATTGCACTGTGGGCGCTGGGGAGCCAATCGTGTATTCATAGGCAGGATACGGCCGGTCTAGCTTATAACCCAGCTTTTCCGCCAGGGAGAGGGAGGCGCGGCTATGCGCATCCCAGCTTGGATACAGGCCGCGTTCCAAACAATTTAGAATCAGCCGTGCGCCGCATGCCGTGGCAAGGCCCTGCCTGCGGAAATCCACCCGTGTGTCAATTTCAATTTCAATGCCGCCCCGGTAAACGGTATAGGAGGAAGCGCCGGCAACCGGCGTACCCTGATAGAGCGCTGCCACACCGATCCCCCGCCGCTCATAATCGGCATAATCCGCGAATTGGGAGCAGAGATCGTGCGACCATTCACCTTTCTGCAAAAGGCGGAATAGCAGCTCATCAATGCTCCGGAGCTGAAAGTCGGGATTAGATAAAGCGGCGAATCGCTCCAAATCGCCGCAGTCAAATGCGGCAGGATCTTTCCGGGTTGCATAGCGCGTAATCCGCCGGGCATGATTGCCGAGAGCTTGCTCAATCTCCCGGCTCCAAGCTTCATTTTGCGGCACAAGGATGAAACAGCCCGTTCTCTTCCCTTTCGGCCGATGGAGGATCAGATCGACATTCGGTTTTCCTGCAAACAGGCAGAAATCTCCGGCCATTATTTTGGCAGAGCGCGGCGAGCAGGGGTGATCCGCCCAGGCAAATCCCATATAGCCTTGTAGAAAAGACCAAATGAAGGTCTCGGGCCAGCCCGCATACAGTGCTTCGATTCGGCTTGGGTCGGCAATTTCAAAGATACCCACGCGGCGCACCTCTCTTTTGTGGTGATTATGACGCCTGATTTCTCGAATGTATAGAAAAAGCTATTGAAATTGAATCTGCTCAATCAGCGAAGGAAAATCCGCCGCATTGAAATCCGCCCATCCAATCGCCCAGCAGGTGATGAGGTAGGTTTTTTGATTTTGATTGAGGCAGTAAAAAGCTTTTACCGTCCCTTCTTTGGCGACAGTGTCCTCAAATTGGAAATAGGCGGCGCCCACTCCTCCAATCGACACGGTTTCCACATCCGAAAGGTTTTTCCCAAGCCCTCCGTCCCGGTAGGTGTCATGAAATTTTTGCAGGTAGCAACAGGATTCGCCTCCAGGCTGCCGAGCGTTACAATATCCATCTGTGCGGTTGAATTCTTTTGTTTTATGGCGTTTTGGCTTCCGCCTTCTTCCCAGCCGGAAGCCCTTTCCATCGCAAAATGTTCCCCGCTCATGAGCTCCGCGGCAGTGGTTTGCACTTTAGCGGTAACAGATGCGGCGGAGCTTGTGTTTTCCGGCCCTTTTTCTTCTTTGGAGCAGGCTGTCAGCAGCCCGGCCAATAGGGCGGCGGCCAGCAGCAAACCAAGGCTTCGTTTCATAACAGAACAACTCCTTTTCTGAATCATCTCAATAGGCGGTTTTATAATTGCACAACAATTTTGGATGCTTTCTGGATTTTTAATTTCATTATATCAACACTTTGCCTCCGCCGCAAGCATAGCCGCAACTGGTCAAACCGAAGAAAAAGCACGCATAGAAAGTTTTGTTTCCAGTGCGTGCTTTTTGATTTGTAAAGCTTCTTATTTAAATTGAATGCTGTTGTTGAAGATTGTGTCGAAATCAGCTGACTGAAACTCGTTTTCGCTTTTTGCCGTGCCGGAGAGTACGTAAATTTTACCGTTATTTTCCACAATGTAGAAAACGGAAAAGAGCTTTGTGTCATCATCCTTTTGAACGGAGGAAGTGAATTTGCTGGCCGAATTCCCTGCAATGGTGGTTTCCGTAATTTCACTGGGCGTATTGCAACCTGCATCAAGCTGTTGCGGGCGGTTTCGGCATATTCTTTCCGATTCTTGGCAACGGCACTTTTATCCATAATAGAGATCTGGAGCGTTTCCTCTTTGTTTTCTAAAATTGGATCGGCTGCGCTGGATTTCATCTCCCAGTCTTTCGGAATGTCCACACGGTAACCTGGGGATTCAATCGTTTTGCCGGACGAGGCAAGATACGGGATGGTAAGGCTCTGTGTGGCGTCCTCCTGTTCATTTCCGGATGCATCCGTCCCTTTTGGGGCGATTACAACCGGGTTGCCGGATGGATCGGTAACAGGGTTGCCATCCTTGTCGACCACTTGCTCATAGGTTGCGCCGTCGTTCCCCATAATCGTGGGCCCATTCTTTTTGCAGGCGGTCAGGGCGCAGAGTGCGAACAGGCATACCATAATTAGGCAGATGATTCGTTTCATAAATAGGGCCTCCCGTCAGATTTGATTGAAAAATGTCGCATGCTTTATTTACTATAACATCAATGTATGAAAAAGTCAATTTATACGATTTATTTTTTTGATTTCTTTTATTTTTGTTTTGAACGCTATCTTTTAGGATATGAATCGAAGCTCCGCGAATAAAAAACGAAATGCTTGCGAAAGCTTATAGTGGAAGAGCTGTAGATACCTCTTGCATATTGAGCAGCTTGCAGCCAATGTGAATAGAGTATGAATGGTTTTTAAATTTTGTATCCAGCAATTGACTTCACGGAAAATCATGGTATGATAAAGATAACATAAAGATCACTTTTCCGGCCGGGCCGGTGAAGGGGAGTAGCTTGGCAATCGCATGTCAACACACGGCGCAGATGCGTCTGGCTGCGATCCATGAAAATGGAAGCAAGACCTTCAGCAGATTTCTCTCTGCTGAAGGATTTTTGATTTTTTTGGGCACAATCCGTCTTAGAAGGACGGTTGATTAATAGATAGCTGTTGGAACACAATAGAAGGAAGGCAGAAGAACAGTGAAAAAATACTATCTGGAAAACATCTCGGATGTATTTTCAGCAGTGGAAAGCACACCGAACGGCCTCAGTGGCGCTCAGGCCTCGCAGCGCCTTGCGCGCGACGGTAAAAACAGGCTGGAGGAGGCGAAAAAGAAATCCATCCTGCGCCGGTTTATCGAGCAGCTTCTCAACCCAATGATTCTCGTGCTGATCGGCGCTGCGGTCGTTTCCGCTGTTACGGCAGCGCTCGGCCATGAGAAGGAAGGCTATGCGGACGTCGTCATCATTCTGGTGGTCGTTATCCTGAACGCTGTGTTGGGCGTATATCAGGAGAGTAAGGCTGAAAAGGCAATCGAAGCCCTTCAGAAAATGGCGGCGGCCACCAGCAAGGTGCTGCGGGATGGCGAGCTGATCACCGTAAAAAGTGAAGAAATCGCCGTGGGCGATGTGCTTGTGCTAGAGGCGGGCGACGCGGTTCCGGCGGATTGCCGCCTGTTTGAATGCGCAAGCATGAAGGTTGAGGAATCCGCGCTGACTGGCGAGAGTGTTCCGGTGAGCAAGCTTGTGGATAGGCTTGTTCCCAAGGGGCAGGATGTGGCGCTTGGCGATCGTAAGAATATGGCCTACATGGGCAGCACGGTTGCCTATGGCCGCGGCAAGGCGGTCGTTACGGCGACCGGGATGCACACGGAGATGGGCAAGATCGCAACGGCTATCACCCAGGCGGAGGATGGTGAAACGCCGCTTCAGAAAAAGCTGACGCAGCTGAGTAAAATTCTGACTTGGCTGGTGCTCGGCATCTGTGTGTTCATCTTTGCCTTCGGTTTGCTGCGCGGGCATGATTTCCACCTGCAAGCGATTCTCGATACCTTTCTGATCGCAGTCAGCCTGGCGGTTGCGGCGATTCCGGAGGGGTTGGCAGCCGTTGTGACGATCGTGCTCTCCATTGGCGTGACCAATATGTCAAAGCGCAACGCCGTCATCCGCAAGCTCACCGCTGTGGAAACGTTGGGCTGCGCACAGATCATCTGCTCGGATAAAACGGGGACGCTCACGCAGAATAAAATGACTGTCGTCGAGCATTTCGGCGCAGAGGAACCTTTGCTTGCACAGGCGATGGCACTTTGCACGGATGCAGAGGTAAAGGACGATGGGAGCGTGGTAGGGGAGCCAACGGAGGCGGCGCTCGTCTCCTATGGCCTCTCATTATCGCTCAACAAAAAGGAACTGAAAAAAGCTCTTCCGCGCGTGGGAGAAGCGCCGTTTGACTCCATGCGGAAGATGATGTCCACTGTCCATGAGGCGCAGGAGGGGCAATATATTCAGTATACCAAGGGCGCTCCCGATGTGGTGCTCAGCCGCTGCACAAAGATATGGGAAGGCGGCGAGGCAATCCCGCTGACGCAGGAGAAGCGCGAAGAAATCCTGCAACAGAATAAAGCGATGGCGGATAAAGCCTTGCGCGTGCTGGCAGCGGCCTACCGTGCCTATGGCAGCCTGCCGGATTCCTTTGAGCCGGAGCAGCTGGAGCAGGAGCTTATTTTTATCGGCCTGACCGGCATGATCGATCCGGTTCGGCCGGAGGTGAAGGCTGCGTGGCGGAATGCCGCGAGGCGGGTATCCGGCCGATTATGATTACGGGCGACCACCGCGATACGGCCGTGGCAATTGCAAAGGAGCTCGGCATCATTGAGGATGCCAGCGGGGCCATCACCGGCGCAGAGCTCAGCGAGATGGATGACGAGACGTTTGAGCGCCAAGTGGATCAGTATTCCGTTTATGCCCGTGTGCAGCCGGAGCATAAGGTGCGCATCGTCAGCGCATGGAAAAAACGCGGCATGGTCACAGCAATGACGGGCGACGGCGTGAACGATGCCCCGGCGATTAAAACAGCCGATATTGGAATCGGCATGGGCATCACAGGCACGGACGTGACGAAAAACGTGGCCGATATGGTGCTGGCAGATGATAATTTTGCCACCATTGTCTCCGCTGTGGAGGAGGGCCGGCGGATTTATGATAATATCCGCAAAACCATCCAGTTCCTGCTCTCCTCCAACCTTAGTGAGGTTGTATGTATCCTGGTGGCTACCATCGGGCTCGGCGCGCTGACAGGCGGTCCATTTACGATCCTGCTTCCGGTTCACCTGTTGTGGATCAACCTGATTACGGATAGCATCCCCGCCATTGGCCTTGGCATGGAGCGCGGCGAGCGCGATTTGATGAAGCGAAAGCCGCGCAGCTCTACAGACGGCATTTTTGCGGGTGGCCTTGGGCCGGAGCTCTTATATCAGGGCATTTTAATTGCGGCGCAGACAATTTTCGCTATGCGCTCGGTTACAATAATGTGGACGATGTAACCGGCCTTCACAACCATGCGATCACGATGGCGTTCCTGACGCTTTCCATGTGCGAGGTGTTCCACGCTTTCAACATGCGCTCGCAGCATGGCTCCGTATTGGCCATGGGCCTGCGCGGAAGCCACAACTGGGTGCTCTATGGCGCAATGGTGCTCTCCGTGCTGCTGACGACAACGGTGATCTATGTGCCATTTTTGGCCGATGCTTTCCGTCTCGTTCCGCTGACGGCAATGGAGTATTTTGAGGCGATGCTGTTGGCGTTTCTAGTTATTCCAATCGTGGAGGTCGTCAAAGCGTTCCAACGGATATATTACAAGAAGAAGGGGCAATAACAGGGAAGTGTGATATAAAAAATACGCCGCGGGTTCGCGGCGTATTTTATTTTGCAATGAATACATAGAATAGATAAATAGCATTATATATATTGACAAATTATAGAATGATATATACAATAAGGTTGTCCCCAATTATGGATACATTAATGGAAGGGAGACAAAGAAATGAAAAAGAGAAGAGCTTTTGGAGTTGTAGCAACGGTACTTGTCGCTGTTCTGGCGGTCACACAGGCGTCTGCTTTAGGCTCGGCAAGTGAGGGCGGTCTGATGCCCTCGGAGATTGGCCAAACCAATGATGAGATTCTAATGGAAGCGCTTGCAAATCCAGATCTAACGCCGGAACAGAAAGAGCAAGTGAAAGAAAAATGGGATTTGACAGATCGGTTGGCATCAGAAGGGCAGCCGAGTACGCGTGCGGGCAGTACCGCCGTTTTAAATGTTGATGCCGTTATGCAAGAGGATAATACCAAATGCGCTCCGGCTACGGTTCAACAGATTTTAAAGTATATTAAAAAAGCAAACTCGTCGCAAACGGTACCTTCTCAAACCACCATTCAAAATGCGGTTGGGCGAGGGCCGGCTATGCAGACGGTATTGAATTATTTAAACAAAATGCAAAGCAGAAATACTTACGTTCGCCGCCTTGTTTCTGGCGAAGCGGATTTTCTAAACTGTGTTCGCACGATGTATAGTAAAATAAATGCACCGATTATTTTCACATTAGCCTCTTATGATACTGTTTACTGGCCCTATAAAACGGATGGACATTACACGAATTTAGTGGGATATTCAAATCCCAATCGCGATAATCCAGATCCGGCTCGAAATTCTTATTATATTGTAGATCCTTACTACTTCCCTAAGTATGGACATGGAATTTATGCCGACGGAAAATTTACGAGAAGTTTTACTCAACTTTGGAAAGTAAATACGAATAAAATGGGTGTAGGTCAGAATGCGATTGGGTATTAACGAATGAAAGGGTGACAGGGCATGCATGCCAAGGGGCTTGCCGCTTTCCTATCTTTTCTGATGTTGTTCCTTCTGCTCCTTACAGGCTGCGGCGGCACGCAGCGGAGTGATCCGGAGCAGACGACAGGCTCGGAGCAGGAGCCAAGCTCCCTGCGTTCGGCTTCCTCGGAAACGCTCCCATTCTCCCTCAAAAATCCCTCTGCGCCGAAGCGGATTTCCAACCAGCAGGCCCAATTGCTGTTTGATTCATCTTCCGCAAAGGGTGAGGCAAAAAAAATCCGCTACCTGAGCAATTTCTGCGGGGATCTTTTTTGTATGAGCTATGCAGGGCTGGATGGAGAGCAGGATTCCAACATCACCAGTTTTGCGATTTATGATGGCAAAACGCAGAAGGCCACACAGGTCGGCCAGATCGCCAATACGACCGCCTCCAGCGGGGATGCGGTTTTCATGGACGGGCGATATTTTTACACCTGGTATGGCAGTGCGGATGCTGGCGGCGCGATATCAACAATTTGATTCGGATTGATACGAAGGATAAAAAGTTTAGCGTTGTGGCGAAGCGGAAAAACGTGGCCGCGCTGATCAACCTCAGCAAGCTGTCGGCAACGGAATTCATTGGCTACGTCCCTCGCCAAGAGGAAGATTCTATCGTCACGGAGATCGAGAAATACGATGGAAAACCGGACAGCGCAAAACGATCCTGAAAAATGAATTTTTCTATCAGGGGGGCGAGCAGAACAGCGGGGCACGGTTCTCGAGGTTGCCTGCGCCGCTGACGGCAAGATCTATGGCCTGGGCAGGCAGAAAAAAAACGGGGAGGATCACTGCTACCTTTACACCTACGATGGCAATGGGAAACTACTCTCTCAAACGGAGGAGGCGGAGATCGGTAAAGAAATTGGCGCCCCGCTGCACATGGATATTGTCGGCAACCTGTTGGTCGTGAAGGATTATAGCAGCTTGCGCGCTTCGCTTTTTATCCGGAGGGGGAACATTATGAGCTGTTATTTGGAACAGATCAGGAGTATGATTTTGCAGGGAATTTAGAGAGCCTGTATAACAGTGAAAAAACGCCCTATCTGTATTTTCAAAAAAATAGTCTTGCCCGGTCAGCGGAGGCTGGAAAGCCCGTTATCTATGCAGTACATACGCAGACGGGGGAGATTACCCGGCTCCAGATGGACAGTGATTCAGAATATCCATTTCTTGACCGGATCAATATGGATGAGGGCGGGAATCTTCTGTTGCTATACCGGAAAGACGCGTACGGGCAGGAATTCAGAGCATATCGGGTAGACGGATCGTCCCTACAAAAAATCCTTTCCGAATAAAAGTGCCTATCAAAAATCTGTTGCGAAGTGTTTCACATTTCGCAACAGATTTTTCTCAACGAGGAGGCGGCTTCTAAGGCGCCACGAGAGAACGTCTTCATAACCACACAGGGTTCAAGCCTTGTAAACCTATCAGCAGGGCAGCGGTTACCCCAAGGCTGGCGTGTGCGTCTTTATCAAACCGGCCGTTGCAGAACGCATCTGCAAGCGGTTTGTAAAGCTTTAATTTTGCGGCTACCGCTCCTCCCGGAAATAATTTATCCCACAGCCTGCGGGTTGGGTGTTCTCTTTGCTCTTCCGGATAGAGGTGACGATCAGCACGATGGCTGTCACGAGGAAGGGCAGCATGTCGAAAATTGCCTCCGGGATGGTGACGATGTTTTTTGGAATATAAAATTTTAGGATGTTGAACGCGCCAAAGATAAAGGAGCCGAGAATCGCCTTGAATGGGTTCCAGCTTGCAAAGATCACGAGCGCTACGGCGATCCATCCAAGGCCGTTGACGCTGTCGGTTACCCAAATGCCGCCGCAGAGCACCAGCGAGATGTAGCGCCGCCAATGCCGCAGACCCCGCCGCCGAGCAGGATATTGAAATATTTCACACGGGTGACGTTAACGCCCGCCGCATCGGCCGCGCCGGGATTTTCACCAACCGCGCAGAGGTTGAGGCCTTTGCGCGTGTGCAGGATGTATATGCCCATCAAAATGCATAGAAGAATCCCAAAATAAACGAAGGGGTTATATTGAAAAAAGAGCTTTCCAACATAGGGGATGTCGCTGAGCACGGGAATATGAATCGCCTGCACAGTGTTAGTGATTTTATCCGATAGCTTCAGCACGTCGATTCCGGCCGATTCGCGCAGAAAATCCCCGAAAAAATGGCGAAACCCACGCCAAAAATCGTCAAGGTAAGGCCTGTCACGTTTTGGTTTGCTTTGAGCGTAACAGTCAAAAACGCATAGATGAGGGCGGAGAGGAGGCCTGCGAGAAATGCGCCAAGCACAGCGAGCACAATGTTTTGTGTGGTAAAGCCCACATAAAACCCTGCGATGGCGCCAATGGACATCATACCCTCCACGCCAAGATTCAGGTTGCCCGCTTTTTCCGTGACAATTTCGCCGAGCGTGCCAAACATCAGGGGCGTGCCAGCCAAAAGCGCGGCGTGCAGAAAGTTAACAAAGGTGTTCATTTGGCGTTGCCCCTTTCTTGCGAAACGCAAAGGAGTAGCGAATGAAAAATTCACATCCCAGAATGAAAAACAGGATCACGCCCTGTAAAATATCCGCGGCATAGGAGGAAAGGCCGAATGCGGTTTGAATCACGCCGCTGCCCTTTTCCAGAATGCTAAAAAACGCTGTAAAAACAAGAATCACAAAGGGATTGAGCTGGCCAAGCCAGGCGACAATAATTGCCGTAAAGCCCACACCGCTCGCAACGCCTGTGGAGAGTGTAAAATCGGTGCCGGTAACCTGGAGCATGCCGGCAATGCCGGAGATTGCCCCGCTGAGAACCATCGTTACGATCATCACGCGCTTCACGTTGATGCCGGCATACCGGGCCGTGGCCTGGCTTTCGCCCACCACGCTGATTTCATAGCCGCTTTTGGTATAGCGCAGGTAAACGAATACAAGCACCACAAGCAGGAGACCGATGATCCATCCGAACTGCACGCCGAAAATTTTGCCGAGGTAGGCGTTCGGATCAAAAGTAGCGATTTTAGGGAAGCCGCGCGCCTCCGGGTCCTGCCACGGCCCTTGGCGCAGGTAATCGACGATATAATAGGCAATATAGTTGAGCATCAGCGTCAACAGTGTTTCATTGGTGTTGAAGCGCGCCTTAAATACAGCGGGGATCAGCCCCCAGAGGCCGCCCCCGATTATACCGGCCAGGAAACAGGCCAGCATCAGCAAAAGGTGCGGCCAATCGCTGTGAAACAGTGCAAAATATGTGGCGAACACCGCGCCCATAATCAGCTGCCCCTCCGCGCCGATATTCCAAAACTTCATTTTGAAGGCAAGGGTCACGCCGAGAGAAGTGACCAACAGAGGAATGCCGATTTTCACCGTGGACTGAATGGCAATTTTGCTGCGGAAGCAGCCGCGGATCATCTCTGCATAAACGTTCAGCGGGTTTTGCCCCAGCATCAGGATGAATAGCGCCCCTGCGGCGATGGCAAGGAGAAATGCACCACGCGGAGCAGTGAGGCCTGCCATGGTGGGAGCTCCGGCTTTTTACCACACGGAGCAGCGGTTCCGGCGAACTGCGCCGGGTCGCCAAAGAGGATGGGGTAGGCTTACTCATTGGGCGTCTGCCTCCTTTTGATCGTTTCTCCGGCCATGAGGAGGCCGATTTGCTCTTTGGTGGCGCTCTGTGCCTCTAGAATGCCGGTGACCGCTCCATGGCACAGCACCATGATCCGGTCGCACAGCTCCAGCAGCACATCGAGATCTTCTCCGATGAAGAGCACTGCCACGCCTTTTTTCTTCTGCTCATTGAGTAGGTCGTAAATCGTGTAGGAGGAGTTGATATCCAACCCGCGCACTGGGTAAGCCGTGATCAGTAGCTGCGGCTCGGATTCAATTTCGCGCCCAAGCAACACCTTTTGCACATTGCCGCCAGAGAGGCGGGAAACCGGGGTCGTCACGCCGGGCGTGACGATTTCGAGCGTATCAATCAGCCGCAGGGCGAGCTCCCTTGCCGGTTTTTTATTGATAAAAGGGGATTTTCCGTTTTTGTAGGATTTGAGCAGCATGTTATCCGTCATACCCATGGAGGCAACTAGGCCCATGCCCAGCCTATCCTCTGGTATAAAGCTCATGCTGATGCCCATCTTTATAATTTCACGGGGCGATTTGCCCACGATATTTTCTTTTTTATAAAGGATCGCACCCTTTTCCGCGTGCATCAGGCCGGCGACGGTTTCGCACAGCTCCTTCTGTCCGCTGCCTGCAACGCCCGCAACGCCGAGAATTTCGCCGCCGTTTAAGTCGAAGGAGATATCGTTGAGCGCATAGACGCCGTCTTCATTGCGCACGGAGAGATGATGCACTTCAAACAGGGCCTTTTCCTGTTTCACACAGGGCCTTTCAATTTGTAGGGATACCTTTTTGCCAACCATCAGTTCTGTGAGCTCCTGAGCGTTGGTTTCCGCCGTCGCCACCGTGGCAACGCTTTTCCCCTTGCGCAGGATGGTTACGCGGTCGCTGATGGCGAGCACTTCGTTCAATTTATGCGTAATAATGATCACGGCGCAGCCCTGGTCACGCATGCTGCGCAGGATGGAGAAGAGCTTGTCCGTTTCCTGTGGCGTGAGCACAGCCGTCGGCTCATCGAGGATCAAGATGTCCGCGCCTCGGTAAAGCACCTTGAGAATCTCAACCGTTTGCTTTTCACTAACGGACATGTTGTAGGTTTTTTTCAGTGGGTCAATTTCCAAACCATATTTTTGACAGAGGGAAGTGATTTCTCCTGCCAGCGCTTTTTTTCGCAGGCGGCGATCTTTTTCCGTGCCCATGACAATGTTGTCCTGCGCAGTGAAAACATCCACCAGCTTGAAATGCTGGTGGATCATGCCGATGCCGAGCGACAGCGCATCATGGGGGGAAGCGATCGTGCGCCGCTCGCCCCGAACGTAGATTGTGCCGCTATCCGGATGGTAAATGCCGGATAGCATATTCATCAGCGTTGTCTTACCGGACCCATTTTCGCCAAGCAGGGCGAGAATCTCGCCCTGCTTGACGGACAGGCTGATATCATCATTGGCGACAACCGGGCCAAAGGTCTTTGTAATGTGTTTGAGTTCAATCGCAAAGTTTTGTTCAACCGTATCCAAATGAGATACCACCCATCTTCTTAAAGATTGCTGTTTTTATTTCGCTTCCACGTTATCAACATACCAGTTGAGCTTGCCGGCGATATAGTCATCCTTGAGATAGTCGCCGCTCTTGACCTGCTCTTTGCCGGTGTTATCCTTCAGCGGGCCGGCAAAACTTTCAGGGTGCCGTCAACAATCGAAGCTCTTGCTTTCTCAATCGCTTCTTTTGTTCCATCCGCACAGTTGGCGGACAGCGGGGAAATATCTACGAGGCCTTCCTTCATGCCGTCGAAATAGTTGGTCGGCGTCCAGGTGCCGTCGATGACCTGCTTTACGGCTTGCGTGTAGTACACGCCCCAATTCCAAACCGTGGCGGTCAAATGCGCTTGGGAGCTTCAGCAGTCATATCCGAGTTGTAGCCGCAGCCCCAAACGCCTCTTTCCTCAGCGGCGATCTGCGGCTGAGCGGTATCCTGATGCTGAGCGATGACGTCGCAGCCAAGATCAAGCAGGGCGATGGCGGCGCTCTTTTCCTTATTCAAGTCAAACCAAGTGTTGGTTACTTTACATAGACTTGGCGTCTTTATTCACGCTCTTAACACCGAGGCAAATGCGTCGATACCACCGGTGACCTCGGGGTTGCTGCTTCCCTGTGCGGCAACATAGCCGATCTTGTTGCTTTTGGTTTTCAGGCCGGCTGCAATGCCGGTGAGATAACGAGCCTCATAGATGCGGCCGAAATAATTGTTGAGGTTTTTACCATTATTCTTGTAGCCGGAGCAGTGGGAGAAGATGACCTCCGGATACTCCGCAGCGAGCTGCTCCATTGTATCCATATAGCCGTAGCTTGTGCCAAAGATGATATTGCAGCCCTCTTCTATACATTCCCTAATGGCAGTTTCAATCGCCTTTTTATCCTGGTCGTCAATGTTATTCTTGCGAATAATCTGGTTGTCTTGCAGGCCGAGCGTTTTCTGCATGTCCACAATTCCTTGGTCATGCGCGTGGGTGTAGCCGGAGGTGTCCTTCGGATTTCCAATGTGGATAACGCCGACTTTGATCTGCCCTTTTGCAACAGGAGCGAACGTGCTTTTTGGAGCCTCAGATGCATTGTTGTTGGATGATTCTCCCGTGTCGCCGCCGCCAGAACAGGCCGCAAGGGCGAAAACCATTGCAAGAGCCATCAGCAGGGCGAGCGCCTTGGTGAACTTCTTCATTTTTGATTCCTCCAAAATATTTTTATGTTACGGAAAAGCGCCGGAAGCCCGGCCCCTTTCCTAACAGTCCTGTGATGTAAATACGACCGTGCCGTTTTTCATGGATCTACGATGGCCAGAGATTCCAGATGGATACCCATCCCTCGAATGAGCGCTCCGCCCGGCTGGAAGCCCTTTTCAATCACGATTCCGATCCCCTCCAGCGTAGAGCCTGCCTGATCGAGAATGTCCTTGAGCCCGATGAGCGCGCGCCCATTTGCCAAGAAATCATCGATAACGAGCACATGATCGTCCGGCCCAAGATAATCTTTTGAAACCCCGATCAGATAGGCTTTATTTTTTGTGAAGGAGAAAACCTCGCTGGTATAGAGGTTCGCCCACATTGCGGTGCGCCCCTTTTTTGGCAAAACAACAGGCACAGAGAAATATTGCGCCGCAATGCACGCGATCCCTATACCTGATGCCTCGATCGTTAAAATTTTATTGATGGGTGCGGATTGGAATAAGCGGTGGAATTCCTTCCCGATCTCATTGAGCAGAGTAACGTCGATTTGATGGTTTAAAAACATATCGACTTTTAAAATGTCATCGCCCAAAACTTTGCCGTCCCGCAAATTCGCTCTTCCAGAAGCTTCATAAACGCTTGCCCATCCCTCTCAGTTCATCTGAAGGCCTGTTCCCTCGATGATCTGCCATAATAAAGGCCTTGGCAACATTTCCTGAATGAAACCGAAAAAGCAGCCGATGGATTACCAGCTGCTATCCTGCTCCAATTTTCCTCATGCCGCAATCGCCTTATGATATCAAAGATAGTTTATAATAATCTCGGATAGAAATCAAGTCTATGCTGCTCTTTTTTCGGAGAAAGAGGACATTTTTACGCTTTTTTGGGACGCGGTATCAGAAAGAAAAGCATGGTCAGGGGATATGCGTCCTCTTTACTGCGGCCGATCAATGCTTGCTGCCGGAAATTAGGCTCATTTGCGTGCTACATGAACCATAGAAACGCCCTGCCGGATTGGTCCGACAGGGCGTTTTGCAATCAATCCAGAAAATCCTTGAGTTTTTTGCTGCGGCTCGGATGGCGCAATTTTCGCAGCGCCTTCGCCTCGATCTGACGGATGCGCTCACGGGTGACGTTGAATTCTTTGCCGACCTCCTCTAGCGTGCGCGGGTGGCCATCCTCCAGCCCGAAGCGCAGGGAGAGCACCTTTTCCTCCCGCGGCGTGAGCGTTTTGAGCACGTCGCCGAGCTGCTCCTTGAGCAGGAGCATGGAGGCCGCGTCCGCCGGGGCGAGCGCGTCGTCATCCGGAATGAAATCGCCCAGGTGGCTATCCTCCTCCTCGCCGATGGGCGTTTCAAGGGAGACGGGCTCCTGTGCGACGCGCAGAATCTCGCGCACCTTGTCAACCGGCATATCAAGCTCCGCGGCGATTTCCTCCGCCGTCGGGTCACGCCCGTTTTTGTGCAGAAGCTGGCTGTTGGTTTTCTTCACCTTGTTGATGGTTTCCACCATATGCACGGGGATACGGATGGTGCGCGCCTGATCCGCGATCGCGCGGGTGATGGCTTGGCGAATCCACCAGGTCGCGTAGGTAGAAAATTTGAATCCCTTGGTGTAGTCAAACTTATCCACCGCCTTGATCAGGCCGAGGTTGCCCTCCTGGATCAGGTCGAGGAACTGCATGCCGCGCCCCACATAGCGCTTTGCAATGCTGACGACCAGGCGCAGATTTGCCTCCGCCAGCCGCTGCTTAGCGACCGGATCGTTTTCACTGATGCGGATGGCAAGGTCAATTTCTTCCTCACTGCTCAACAGGGGAACGCGGCCGATCTCTTTGAGATAGACCTTGACAGGATCGTCCATTGCTACATTTTTGTTATCGACCCCAATGGAAAGGTCGGGATCCGCTGCCTTTGGCATATCCGGCGTGTCAAACGTAATCACATCCAGGGAAGCGTCTCCGAGATCGTCGATAATTTCAATATTTTGGCTTTCAATCGTGTCGTAGAGCTTGTCCAGCTCCTCCACGTCCATATCCATTTCTACGATGGCCGCATCAATCTCATGCGTCGTCAGGCGGCCGCTTGCTTTGCCTTTATCCAACAAGCTTTTGACCGACTGCTTTTTCTCCGTGTTTTCCATATCCATACCATCCTTTCATGCGCGTTTGAGGCAAAGGCTTTGCGCCTGCAAACGGCACCCTACACCCTATGTATTTTGCGTTTCCCCTGTCAGCGGCCTACGGGGAGTCGCTCTTCTTTTGAAAAAGCGCGCGGAACTCATCGTCGCTGGCCGAAGCGGGATCCGCTGTTTCAAGCTTAGCTTTTTCCTCAAAGAGCACTTTTATACAATCGCCGCATTCTGCGACGGTATTGCTGATTGCCGCGCCTGTGCGAGAATGCCCGCAATGGCGCCCATTTCCACGGGGGTAAAGCGTGCGGAGAGTAGAGCGAGCTCCGGTGTGTGCCCCTCCTGGATCACGGCGCACACGGCTGCGAAAACGCGGCGGTTGAAATCCGTGAGAAAATTCTCCGGCGTTATCTGGCTTTCGATTTTTGTCAAAAAATCCGGATTGCGCATCAATGTGGCGATCAGCGTTTCTTCCGCCTTCGCTGCGCGCAGGTGACGGGTGCGCTCCGGGTTGGCTGCGCTTTGCGGAGAAGCATCCATTTGCTGCACGGCACGCATCGCTGTTTTTTCCTGCGTCCGGCGGCGGGAGCGGAGCGCCCGTTCAGCTGGGAGAGAATAGCCTCCTTGCCGACCTCCAGCTCGGAGGCGAGCTTGCCCGCATATACGTCCCGCTCAATAGGGCTGTCCACCTGTGCAAGCACGCCTATGGCGGCGGTGAGAAAGCTGACCTTGCCGTCCGGGATGGAAACGTCAAACTTTTCCCGTTCCCGCAGCAGGCGGTATTCCACGTCGTTAGCCGCTCCTTCAAGGAGGTCGCGTAGCCTGTCAGGCCCGTATTGACGCAAGATTTCATCCGGATCCTTACCGCCCGACAGGCGCAGCACACGCAGCTTCATCCCAATCTCGTTGAAAATGCCAATTGCCCGGCGGGTAGCCTCTTGGCCCGCGCCGTCCGCATCGTAGGAGAGGATGACCTCATCTGCATAGCGGGCAAGCAGCCGCGCCTGTTCGCGGGTGAGTGCGTGCCCAGGCAGGCTACCGCATTGGTAAAGCCGGCCTGATGGTAGGCGATCACGTCCATATATCCTTCTGCTAAGATCAATTTACCCTGATTGGCGCTTTTGGCAAAATTGAGCGCAAAAATTGCCTGGCTTTTTTATAGACGAGCGTGTCCGAGGTGTTGACGTATTTCGGTTGGCATCATCGAGCACGCGGCCGCCGAAAGCAATCACATTACCGCGCAGGTCAATGATGGGGATCATCATCCGGTTGCGGAAGTTGTCATAGCAGGAAGTGCGGCCGTTTTTATCGCTGCGGCGCGCAAGGTTGGCGTTTACAAGTTCCGCTTCGGAATAGCCCTTCTGCCGCATGTGACGCAGGAGCCCATCCCATCGGTTCGGCGCACAGCCGAGCCCAAAATGGCGGATTATTTTCGCGTTGAGGCCCCGGCCCTGTAGATAGGAGAGCGCTGCCGCCCCCTCGGGCGTGAAGAGCGTTTCATGAAAATAGCGGGCTGCCTCCCGGTTTGCCTCCAGCATGCGGCGGCGTTGCTTCATCAGGGTGTCGTCATAGCCATCCTGCGGCAGGGCAAGGCCCGCACGGTCTGCCAAGCTTTTACGGCCTCCATATAGTCAAGGTTGTCCATCCGGCGCACGAAGGTGATCGCGTCGCCCCCTGCGCCACAACCAAAGCAGTAGAAGGATTGGGTTTCTGGATAAACCGTGAAGGAGGGCGTTTTCTCGTTGTGAAAGGGGCACAGCCCCGTATAAGTTCGCCCGCGCCGCCTGAGGTTCACATACGGCGCAATAATCTCTTCAATATCAATTTTGGAGCGCAGCTCCTGTAAAAATTCATCGCTGGGCAAAGCGGGCCTTCCCCCCAATCAGGCTGGTGCTCCAGGCATCAGACTCGCCAGGAGCGCGGGATAAACAGCGCGTCAAATACGCGCAGGGCGTAGGAGTCGGACATGCCGGCAATATAGTCGCACGCGGCGCGCTCAGCACCCTCCTCCTCGCAAATAAGGGCATATTCTTCAGGCAGATCATCAGGATGGCGGACGAAATGCTCATACATATGCTTTAAAATATCGATGGCCTTTCCTTCTTCCCCTTTGCAGCGGGGGTTGGTATATACCTTCTCAAACATGAAGCTGTGCAGCTCGTCAAACGGCTTTTTAATTTCCGGCGCAAGGCAGATCGTATCGGCTTTTTCACTGGTGAGGATCGCGGAGATCACCAGCGTGTTGATGCGCCGAGATTTGGTATTACCCAGTATAGCGCAGGCGCTGTCCGGCAGATCTTCCTGCCGGAGCACGCCGCCGCGCATCGCATCGTCGATATCGTGGTTGATGTAGCGATCCGGTCAGCCAGGCGGACAATCTTGCCCTCCAGCGTCCCGGCTTCCTCGCCGGAGGTGTGGCAGCGAATGCCGTCGCGCACTTCCTGCGTAAGGTTCAACCTCGTCCGTTTTTTTCCAGCCTGTCCACCACGCGAAGGCTCTGGTTGTAATGATGGAAGCCGCCGGGGAAAACTGCGTTTAGCGCTCGCTCGCCGGCATGGCCAAAGGGCGTGTGACCCAGATCATGCCCTAACGCCGCCGCTTCGGTGAGATCTTCGTTGAGCCGCAGCCCCCGCGCGATCGTGCGGGCGATCTGAGCCACCTCCAGCGTGTGGGTCAGGCGCGTGCGGTAATGGTCGCCTTCCGGAGCGAGGAATACCTGCGTTTTGTGCTTCAATCGGCGGAAGGCGGTTGAGTGGATGATTCTGTCCCGGTCGCGCTGATATACTGTGCGCACTGGGCATTCCACCTCCGGGCGTAAGCGTCCGCGCGAATGCTCGCTTAATGCGGCGCGGGGAGAGAGCGTTTCGCGCTCAACGGCCTGTGTGCGTGCACGGATCTCCATATCCATCGGCGGCACCTGCCTTTCGCAAATTCACAAGAAATCCCTTTTTCTATGTTTCTATCTATTAACATATACGCCGTTTTTTCCGTTTTCCCTCTTTTTTTCTGAATCTATGCAAAAAGTTTTTTCATCGCGTTTTCAGGGTGTTAAATCAATCGGCGGCCGCAAAGCATTCTCCGGTTTGCACAGCTGAAAGCGGCCGTTGCTCGCATCCGTCAGCTTTGCGCAGAATGAATCGACCAGCGTGGCGTGGATACGCACCCGCACGGTAACCGCCCCGCCGAACTGCGTGTCCTCCACAATCCCGCCCCATTCCGGGATGCAGACGGCAAGCTTGCATAAAAGCTGTAATCGCAGGCAATGTCTAAAATTGCACAGTGCGCCATGGTAACGATCCCCGCTTTGCCGAGCGCAATTGCCGCAGCGTGGGAATACGCCCGCACCAGCCCGCCTGCGCCGAGCAGAATTCCTCCGAAATAGCGCGTGACCACCACGGCGCAGTTGGTAACGCCCTGCTTGCGCAGCACGTCAAGCACCGGGATGCCGGCAGTGCCTGCGGCTCGCCGTCATCCGAATAGCGCTCCAATTGCCCTTCGCGTAAAAGGTAAGCGAACACATTGTGGGTGGCGTCGTGGTGCTGTTTTTTAATCCGCTCGATGAAAGCGGCGGCTTCTACCTGCGTGGAGACAGGCTGTGCGTAGCCGATAAATCGGGAGCGTTTTTCTGTAAATTCGTCGCTGGCAGGCGCGCGCAGGGTTTTATATTCTTCCATTGAGACTCACCTTTTTAAAACAAAAAGCGACGCTCATGAAGCGCCGCTCTGCTGGTAACCTTAATTATTCGCCCTTTTTGTCCATATTGTAACGCTTCTTGAAGCGGTCGACGCGTCCGCCTGTATCAACAAGCTTTTGCTTGCCGGTAAAGAACGGATGGCACTTGGAGCAAATATCGACGCGTATATCCTGCTTGGTCGAAGAGGTTTCAATGACCTCGCCGCAAGCGCACTTGATCGTCGTAGGCTTATAATTTGGATGGATGCCCTCTTTCATTCTTGTCACCTCTTTCGATTACAAACACTGGTATAGCATTAGAATTCTATCACACATGCGCCCAAAAAGCAACACCCATTTTTATTTTTTTTGCTTTTCGGCGCTTTTTAGTTTTTCATTTTTGCACAATCACGAAATAGGCGGAGTGTCCGCTTGATTTCGTGCCCGGCAGACCACTTTTCCCGCCGGTAGAGGAAACTGTTTTTCTCTAAGCGCACCTCAACGCGTGTGTAGTGAATGAGAGCCAGATATAGCTGCATCAGTAGGGTGCGGAGCTGGAGATTCCGGTTCCATTCGAGCGCATGGCCAGCGGCTTGGTATCCCTCCCAGAAAGCGGATTGCTGATCAAATAAAAGAAAATCCCCGGCGGGATCGCCCCAATAGGCGCAGTCCGGGTCGATCACCGCGCTGAACAGAGGCGCTCCGGCCTCCTGCCGGACGAAAATATGCTCCGGGCGCAGATCAAAATGCACGAGGCAGGGCGTTTTGACCACATCCAGCTCCCGTTCAAAGTGCCGCAGTGTTTCCCGTACCTCACGCACACAGGGGATTTCTGCCCCGAGCCGCTTCGCATCGGCAATGATATGGTGCGTCATTTCCAGGTATGCATCCCGCCAACTGCCGCGCAGACCCCATTGCTCGTAACCGAAGCCCTCGCCCCAAATGGCGTGGAGCTGTGCAGTAGCCTCGCCTAAGGCGCGCATTAGATCGGGAGATTGGCGGACGTCACGCGGCATTTGGGCGAGCGGGCAGCCTTCCAATTCCTCCATAAGAAACCAGTCGCAGGGCATACATTTACCGCTGAAATCGCTGAATATTACACGGGGAACGCGGATGCTGGTATGGCTTCGGATCAGGTCATAGGCAGTCAGCTCCGTGTGCATCATATTGCGCTCATGCGTGAGCACCGGCGCGCCGTATCGCGGCGACATCTTCAGGATGAAGATGCCATGTGCGGCGGTGCTCACGCGATACACAGAGTTGAAACCGCCGCTGTCCGCCGGAAAGAACTCCTGCGCATCGCTGATGCCGGCGCGTGAACACATCTGCGCCAGCTCCCGGTTGGAGGGGAGCAGCTTTGTTTTGCTTTGTATCATAAAAATCGGCTCTTTTCCTTGGGATCAATGCGGTGCTTTTGCTTGTATGCGCAATGGCACCCTGCAATTGCCTGTTAATCTAGGACTTTTTCATTATACCGCTCTTTGCTAGAAAAAGAAACGGGAAAATTGCGCCAAGCTGCTGGGAAAACGGCCGAATCTGCAAGAAGCTTGAAGATTGCCGATTTATGATGTATGATAGATACGCTTTGCGGCTGCCAGGGGGAAGGATATCTGGCAGCCGCCGAAAACATCCGGCCTGCTGGCCGCTGCTAGGAAAGAGAAGTGGCAATGAAAATAGTAATTGTAGGCGACGGAAAAATGGGCTTTACCCTGACGCGTCACCTCTCCGAAGAAGGACACGACGTAACCGTTATCGACCATAACGCCGAGATTTTGGAGCGCACGGGGGACATCCTCGACGTGGCCTGTCTGCGAGGGGATGGCATCAGCCTGGCGGTGCTGGCCGAGGCGGGCGCGGATGAGTGCGACCTTCTCATCGCCGTTACGTCGAGAGACGAGGTTAACATTATTTGCTGTATGTTGGCGCGCAAGCTCGGCGCACGCCATACCATCGCGCGCGTGCGCAACCCGGAATATGCCAAAAGCCTATTTTTCATCCGGGAAGAATTGGGATTAAGCATGTTGATTAATCCGGAGATGGATGCGGCAACCGAAATTTTTCGTTTGTTGCGTTTCCCAACCGCTTTAAAAATTGATTTCCTTGCCAAAGGCAGGGTTGAATTGCTGACGTTCCGCCTAACGGCGGACAGCCCTTTGGCGGGCAAGGCGTTGCATGCGCTGAAATCCCGTGTGCTGGTCTGTACGGTGCAGCGTGACGGCGCGGTCTATATTCCGGACGGGGATTTTGTGCTGCAAGGGGGCGACACGATTTCGGTGACCGCCTCTCCGAAGGATGTCGCCGCGTTTTTTCACACAACGGGCATCCGGGGGCAGAAGATCAAATCTGTGATGATCGTCGGAGGCGGAAAAATCAGCTTCTATCTTGCCCGCCTGCTCTGTGAAAGCGGTTTGCAGGTAAAAATTCTGGAAAAGGATAAAGAGCGCTGCGACCTGCTTTCTGAGCTGCTGCCGCGCGCAATGGTGATCTGCGGAGACGGCTCCGATCAAACGCTTTTAATGGAAGAGGATCTCGACCGCACGGACGCTCTCGTTGCCTTAACGAATATGGATGAGGAAAACGTAATCATTTCCATGTTTGCCACGCTTCATGAGGTGGGTAAGGTAATTGCAAAGATCAATCATATTAGCTTAGATAAAATTCTTGAAAAATCAGGTGTGGACTGCACGGTCACGCCGCATCTGATTTCTTCCAACCAGATTGTGCAGTATGTCCGCGCGATGCAGAATTCGCGCGGCAATGGCGTAGAATCGATGGTAAGGCTTGGCAGCGGTGCGGTGGAAGCCTTGGAATTCCACGTGAAGGAGAGCTTTGAGGCCTGCGATGTATCGCTGAAAACGTTGGCGCTGAAAAAAGAGCTGCTCATTGCTTCAATCATTCGTGGCGGAAAGGTGATTTACCCCACGGGCAGCGACTGCATCCGGGCCGGTGATAACGTGATTGTGATCACCATGCGGCAGCGGCTGGAGGATCTGAACGATATCCTGCTGTAGGCGCCCTGCTGCCCGCTGGAAAGAAATCGACAAGGAAGGTTTTTCATGAACCGCAAGCTTGTATTGAAAATGCTGGGCTATGTCTTGGCTTTAGAGGCCGGCCTTCTAATGCTTCCGCTGATGGTAGGCCTGTATTACCGGGAGAGGTGTGTGCTCTCCCTGCTGGCGACGATCGTTTTGCTTTTGGCGGCAGGCATTCCATTACTTTGCCTGAAGGTGACGAACAAAAGCATGTATGCGCGGGAGGGCTACATTATCGTAGCGTTCTCATGGATTTACTATCCCTGTTCGGTGCGCTGCCCTTTTATCTGAGCGGCGCGATTCCATCCTATATCGACAGCCTGTTTGAAACGGTTTCAGGCTTTACCACCACTGGCGCGAGCATTCTGACCAATGTGGAGGCCATACCGAAAAGCCTGCTGTTCTGGCGCAGCTTTACGCACTGGGTCGGCGGCATGGGGATCCTTGTATTTGCGCTGGCAATTCTGCCCGGGGTGAACGAACGCTCCATCTATGTGATGCGCGCGGAGGTGCCCGGCCCTTCGGTTGGAAAGCTCGTTCCCAAAACCCACAAGACGGCTACGGTGCTTTATTTGATCTATTTTGCGATGACGGTTGTGGAAATTGTGCTTCTGCTTTTCCGTATGCCGCTGTTTGACAGCCTAATTACAGCCTTCGGCACTGCCGGCACAGGCGGTTTTTCCAATCGCAATGCCAGCATCGGCGCCTATAACAGCGCGTATGTAGATGGTGTGGTCACGGTATTCATGCTGCTGTTTGGCGTTAATTTTAATATTTATTACCTCTTTTTGCGCAAGCAATTTCGTCAGGGGATCAAGAGCGAGGAGCTGCGTTGGTATGTGTGCCTATCGGGGCTTTCCATGCTGGTAATCACTCTGAATATCCTACCGCAGTCGCCTTCTTTGGGCCGTGCGTTCCGGGAGGCGTCCTTTCAGGTCGGCTCGATTATCACAACGACCGGCTACGCCACGGCTGATTATAACCTGTGGCCGGAGCTGTCGCGCATGATCCTATTTCTGCTGATGATCGTCGGCGCGTGCGGCGGTTCCACCGGGGGCGGCGTGAAGGTATCCCGCCTGGTAATCGTGTTGAAGAAGCTCTATTATGATGTTATCCGTATGCTGCACCCGCGCAGCGTGCATCCAATCCGGTTGGAAGGAAAGCGGTTGATGATGAAACGGTCAATCGAGCAAGTGTGTTTTTGCTCTCTTACCTGTTTATTATTTTTATCCTCTCATTGCTGGTTTCAGCGGACGGCTACGATTTTGAAACAACGTTGAGCTCCGTTACCGCCTGCATGGGAAATATCGGCGGGCTTGGCATGGTGGGGCCGACAGGGACTTCAGCCATTTTTCCGGTTTCTCCAAAATGATCCTGTCGTTGGCGATGCTGCTGGGCAGGCTTGAAATTTTTCCGCTGTTTTTAATGGCCTCTCCGGAGCTTTACCGCAGCAGGCATAAAAAACGTGCGGCTGGGCTCGATGCCCTGCGCTGAAAAGGCCAGGCAAGTTTTTTGACCCTTTCAGAGAAAGGATGGTGATGGCGATGCGTCTTTTGGTGATCGATGGGCAGGGCGCGGCGTTGGTAGCCGCTTGGTCGCCTCCCTGCGTGAAAAGGAGCTGCCCAATGTGGAGGTGATCTGCGTGGGCACCAATGTGCTGGCCACGAATGCGATGCTCAAGGCCGGTGCGGATGCGGGCGCAACAGGGGAAAACGCCGTGGTTTACAATGCCGCACGCGCGGATGTGATTTTGGGCCCGATCGGCCTGCTGCTGGCCAACGCGATGCTGGGCGAAATCACGCCCCAAATGGCGCGCGCCATCTCGGAAAGCAGCGCACAGAAGCTATTGATCCCTGTTTCCAAATGTGCGGTTAGCGTGATGGGGGTAGAGAATCAGCCCCTCTCCGCCTATATCGCACAGGCGGCGGATACGGTTTGCCGGATTTGTATGCACAGGCCGGGGGAAAGTGAGCCCCAGCGCGTGTGACCATGTTTGAACCGTTATCCTGTGGACGCCACAAGAGATATTCCAACAGAGGGGGCGCCCTGCCGGTGTGAAAGGCCGCAGCACCCTTCTTGCAAACTGCTTGACGCAGGAACAGAATCCTCATTAAGGATGGCAATATGAAACTTTACTATGATCTTCATCTGCATTCCTGTCTCTCCCCCTGCGGAGATAACGATATGACCCCCTACAACCTTGTCCACATGGCGGCGTTACAGGGGATGCAGATGATTGCGCTGACGGATCATAATTCCTGCCTGAACTGTCCCGCCGCGATGGAGGTGGGTATGCAGACGGGCCTGTTGGTGATCCCCGGCATGGAATTGTGTACGGCGGAGGAGGCACATGTCGTCTGCCTTTTTCCCGCGCTCGAACCGGCGATGTTTTTTTCCGAATTTATTAAAACGCATATTCCACCCGTTCAAAATCGTACGGAGATTTTCGGCGAGCAGCGCGTGATGAATGCGGAGGACGGCATCCTTGGCATGGAATCTACTCTGCTGACGACGGCTTCAGAAATTCGAGTGGATCGTGTTGCGCCGCTTGTGCGCGAATATGGCGGCGTTTGCTTCCCCGCGCATCTGGATCGGCCCTCCTACAGCGTGATTTCCAGCCTCGGCACATTTGAGGCGGCATGGGGGTTCCATGCGGCGGAGCTGACGCGCGCTGCGGAGGCGGCGGATTATACGGCGCGGTATCCGGCGCTTGAGGGCCTGCCGCTTCTGTGCGATTCGGATGCGCATTATTTGGAAAACATTCCCGAGGCGGCGGCTTGGCTCGATTTGGAGGAATGCACAATCCCCGCGCTTTTTGCTGTGCTGAAGGGGGAAAAAGCCTGCGCTTGGGGCCGGGATTGATAAACGGTATTAAAAAATCAATCGGGACGGATGTTCTTAATGCGAGAAAGAGGTGTGTGCGATGGGGTTTATCTGTGCGGTCTGCGGCGAGAAAAAGAGCGGCTTTTCTATGCCTATCAAATTTTTGGAAAAGACGGCAGGGAGTATCCCGCATGTATTGCGTGCAGCAAGATATATGATGCACTGGGCTCGAAGGATTGCGGCGAGTTGGAGCGGGCACAGGCCGATTTGCAGGAGAAGTTGCGTGCGAACCCGCAGATGGAGCTTTCCTTGCGGGATCTGCTGCAAAAACGGCTGCTTGCATCCAGGGAGCGTCTCCAACAAATTGGAGAGCGCCAAAAGGTGCGTGATAACCTGGCAACGCTTCAAAAGACCATGCCGCAGACCACCGGCTATTCCTTTGAAGGGTACCGAATCGAAGCATACTGCGGCGTTGTATGCGCGGAGGTTGTGATGGGCACGGGCTTTTTCAGCGAATGGAGCGCAAGCGTTTCTGATTTATTTGGCGAGCACAGCAATGCGTTTGAATCAAAATTGGAAGAAGCACGCAGGGCTGCAATGCGCCGTTTGGTTGAAAAGACCGCGCTGGCGGGAGGAAATGCATTGATCGGAATTGATTTTGATTACGTCAATTTTGTTGGAAACCTCATGGGCGTCATCGCGAGCGGGACTGCTGTTAAAATTGAGCCAAATGAGGTGGAAAACGAAAAATAGGATTGATCCAACGTGTTTTTCATATACTGTTATCGAAGTAGTTTTTTTGAGAGAAGGAGGGTTTTGCTTGCCCGATTGTCCCCACAATTCCCGCGATGTGCGGTATAAAAGCAAATTTGGAGCTGTCCCAGCGGGGGAAAGCGTGCGTTACCGCCTAATGCTCCCGCGCGGCATCCATTGTGTTGCGGCCTGGTTTGTCGTCCACAGGGATGACCGTGTCGAATGGGAATATCATCCCATGGAATGGGATGGGATGCAGGGCTCCTATTCAGAATGGTGGCGCACGGAATATGCAGCGCCGGAAAAAGGGTTGTATTGGTATCATTTTGAATATGACACTGATTGGGGCCGCGCGCGAGTGACGCATGCGGGCAACGGGCTGGGACAGGTCGCTTTTGAAGGGGAGGATTGGCAGCTCACCGTGACGGACCCCGCCTTTACCACCCCGGAATGGCTCAAAGGCGGAATCATCTATCAAATTTTTCCGGACCGGTTCTGTAAAGGCGGTTCGCGCCGGGCAACTGTGCCGGAGGGGCGTGTTCTGCGGGATGATTGGGGCGGTGAACCGGAATGGCGCCCCACGAGCGACGGTAAAGTGCTCAATAACGACTTCTTCGGCGGCAATTTGAACGGGATCATCGAAAAGCTTCCCATGCTTGCCGCCTTGGGCGTGACTTGTCTCTACCTTAACCCGGTGTTTGAGGCACAATCCAACCATCGGTACGATACGGCGGATTACTGTCAGATCGACCCCTTGCTCGGGTCGGAAGCAGATTTTTCCTCCCTATGCAAGGAGGCGGCCAAGCGCAAGATCCGCGTGATGCTCGACGGTGTTTTCAGCCATACGGGCAGCGACAGTGTCTATTTCAACCAGAACGGCCGCTATCCCGGCTTAGGAGCCTATCAATCGCAACAATCCCCCTATTATTCCTGGTATCAGTTTCGAACCTGGCCGGATGATTATGCCTCCTGGTGGGGCGTAAAGATCCTGCCGGAGGTGCACGAGGAGGATCCGGGGTTTTTAAAATTTATCACCGGGGAAAACGGCGTTGTGCGCAAGTGGCTACGGGCCGGCGCTTCCGGCTGGCGGCTGGATGTGGCGGATGAGCTGCCCGATGTGTTTCTCGATGCGCTGCGCCGGGCCGCAAAGGCGGAAAAAGCGGATGCCTGGTGCTTGGCGAGGTTTGGGAGGACGCTCCAATAAATACAGCTATGGCCTTCGCCGCCGCTATTTGCTGGGGGATCAGCTTGACAGTGTGATGAATTATCCCTTTGCCAACGCGGTGTTGTCGTTTTTGCGCAGCGGCTCTTCCGACGGCTTTTTTGATACGATTCTGTCAATCGTAGAGCACTATCCGCCGCAGGTGCTGCATCTCCTGATGAACCATATCGGCACACATGATACCCCGCGTGCATTGACGGCGCTGGCAGGCGAGGAGGCCAACGGCCGCGGGCGGGAATGGCAGAGCGGCAGAATGCTCTCCCCGGAACAGCGGCGCGCGGCCTGAAGCTGATGCGCCTTGCAACGGCGATTCAATATACCCTGCCGGGCGTTCCCTCCATTTATTATGGGGATGAGGCCGGGATGGAGGGATACGGAGACCCCTTCAACCGCGGCTGTTACCCATGGGGGCAGGAGGATCGGGAACTGCTCGCGTG
>ENA-OQEN01000145-OQEN01000145.1-human-gut-metagenome-genome-assembly--contig:-NODE-145-length-30004-cov-2.337417_pt1 | contig 30004 bp, 43 predicted proteins | sample MGYA00242791_ERZ504627 | MGnify/ENA primary metagenome ERZ504627 (study PRJEB26092, sample SAMD00036316) | human gut metagenome | host: Homo sapiens | study: EMG produced TPA metagenomics assembly of... | reverse complement strand
CATCACTGTCGCAGGTTATCGTCGTGACAGGTGTGCTTGGAAATATACTCGGAGAGTTTGTTTGCAAAATATTCAGAATCACTGAGCTATATCGAAGGGACTGGCGCTTGGTGCTTCATCACATGCCATCGGAACAGCGAAGGCTATCGAGATTGGCGAGATAGAGGGCGCCATGAGCTCTCTTGCTATCGCAGTGGCAGGAATACTTACGGTGGTGTTTGCATCGGTGTTTGCAAACTTTTATTGATTTGTCTGAGCGCTTCCTGCGCGTTGGCTTTTTCTACAGAAAGGAGCTATATTTATATGATAATTACTATTGCTAGAAAGTGCGGTTGCGATGCAGATAGTATCGGTAGAGCGGTCGCTGAGAAATATCATTTACATTTCATGAACAGAGAGGCTATTGCGGCCGGTGCCAAAGAGGCAGGCTGCTATGATGAGTATGAGGAGTTTTACAGTGAGAGACCGGTTAATTCCCTGCTTTACTCTATTGTGATGGAGACGGAGGAGGATAATGTGCTGCATGATACTCCGGCGAGGGCTCTTACATTTATAGACAGGCTGCCGCTTGAGGCCGGTTGTGAGGGATATGTGATTCAGGGACGATGTGCAAACTTGCCTTTCAGGGAAGAGATGATGTTGTCTCAGTTTTCCTGACAGCGAATGATGCCTTCTGCGTTGATACTGTGGCTGATCACACATGGAGTCTCAGCGAGAAAGGCAAAGACTGTTGTGCGTGAGACAAATGACAACAGAAAGACCTATCACAAATACTATACCGGACAGGAGTGGGGGCAGGCAGAAAACTATGACCTGTGCCTGAATGTGGCAAAGCTCGGTGTAGATGGTGTGATTGCGATGATTGACAGCTTCATACAAAATAGAAAATAGAAGTGTATATACAAAAGCCGAATCCATGGGAGTGTGGATTCGCTTTTTGAGTTTGTTTTTGAAAATAAAATTCATCGTTGGAAAAATGTACGGAATTATGTTACAAACACAGCAAAGAATATCAAGAATAATGTTGCAAATACATAGAAAACATCAAGAATAATGTTACAACGGGGATATATCTTGAAAAATAGCTAATTAACGTTATAATATAATTAGCTAAAAAAGAAATGGATAGGAGGAAGGCATATGAATACAGCAACAGCAACTGCAACAGAAATGCAGAACAATTTTGGGAGATATTTGAATCTTGTTATGTCAGGACATGAAATCATTGTTACAAAGAATGGTCATGAAGTGGGAAGATTTATTCCTAAGGATGCCGCAGTATCATATTTGACGGATTCTCTAACAGGAATTCTTCAGGATAATGGTAATTTAGATGAGATAAAACCGAAGACATGAGGGAAAAATATGGATTTTGTTGATTGATACTAACATTATACTTGATGTTTACTAAGTCGCTCAGACTTTGTGAAGGAATCATCTATAATTTGGAAACTTTGTGAAACTGAACAGGCAAAGGGATATATATCTACATTAACTTATGCAAATATGATGTATATCATGAGAAAACAAATGACTCCAGAGCAGATAGAAGATGTATTCCGCAAGTTAAAACTTATTTTTGAGATCGCTGATTTTAGTTCAGTTGTGCTTGAGATGGCTGTAAATATGAAGTGGAAAGATTTTGAAGATGCCATACAAAGTGCAACTGCTGAATATGTTCATGCAGACTATATTATTACGCGCAACATTAAAGACTTTACGCAAAGTAAGGTTATGGCACTTACACCTGCGGAACTTTTGGCAAGAATTTAATTGCAATGCTTCGGATCTGGAAATGTTTGCGCTTATGTCATATGAGGGGGATAAAGGAAGAACTGCGCCTGATTCGATAAATAATTACTTTGCCTATAAAACAATGAAAGCAGATGCCGGTTATGGAATGGCTTCTGCTGATGAAAATAGCTTTGTAAACGAAAAAGAAACAGCTTTCAGTGCCGAAGCATAATAATCGTATGAAATGTCTTGGTAGGATCATCAAAGTAAAAAGTCATTTCACCGTTATACTTTTTAACAATATTTTCTATACTACGCATACCGAATCCATGAAACTGTGGATTCGGTTTTTTGTTGGTAAAAGATTGCCATTCTTGTCGATAGGATTTACGCGGCAGGAATCTATCAGGGTGATGATAGTCATATTTGTATTTTCTCTACAAAAGACACTTAATTCGATAAAAGGATTAACCGCCATCTTCTCGGCAGATTCTACGGCATTGTCCATAAGATTACCAAACAAAATGCTTAAATCATCATAGCTTACGAAATCAATGCACTTGCTTCTGATATCGATGTGAAATGCGATTTTTTCATGAGACATATTTTCTGGTAACGGCATATGAGAGAATTAAGCAGGTCGTTGTCGCAGACGCGCACAGAGTGCTGCAATTCGGGAGAACCGAGTACCCGGGGTAAGATAGGCTGCAATTTTGTCGGTTTCATGATGCTCGTTTAAATCAGCAATGGCATTAAGGTGCTTCTTGATATCGTGAATGAGAACCTTCTGCTGTTCATCCTGTTCGGAAAGAGTCCTGTAGTACTCCGCAGAATCGGCATCGCGCTGGCTCTGTAGTTTTAATTCGGCTATCTGGGCATTCTTTTGCTTTATGTGCTCGTAAAGACTGAATGCGAGGATGTTGATGAGCAGTAAAAAGAAACAGCACAGGCTTATCATATAATTAAAAGGTGATTTAATCTCATAATAAATAAAAATATATATGAATGTATAAGTAATAAAAATTGAAAGAATAGGAACAATGATTAAAGTGAGTATTTCATAAGGAGAAAAATGAATACTATCTTCTTTATGAGTAAGCCTGTGCGAAATAAAATAAGTGACCACAAAATATAACAATTTACTCAAAAATGAGATAACATATAGAGAAATATAATCACTTAACTTATTATATATGTTGTATGAGAACGCAGAAAATAACCCCATGACAATGAGTTCGCTTAAAGACATGATTACAAGTAATAAAATGGAATGGAACAATAGTACATTGATACTGGAGGTCGTTGTTAATTTCATAAATATAAATGTTGCTAATAAAAATGAAATTGAATTTAATATAGGAATTTGTAAAAATGAGATGCAATATGCGATACAAAATAGTACGGATAATATAGAATATCGTTTGATATACGAAATCCTACATTCAAATATATTTGACACATATTGGACTAATATTATAGCTTCAACTATATAGATTAAAGAATAACAAAATATAACACTCATGATTACGTATATTACCTCTTACTTTCAATAAACAATAAATATGCATTCTTAAATTCTGTAAATTTGCGACGTGTAAGATAAGCAGTGAACAGGTCATCGCAGAGATAGATAAGCTCATGATCAAAGTGAGTCACTTTAGCCAGATTTACAATAAAACTGCGATGTGATTGAAAAAAGTTACTTTTGGGAAGTGCATTTATCCAAAACTGCAAAGTTTGTGTTGATTCGTAATCAGCAGAATTTGTATGTAGGGTTACATTTCTTCCCGTTGCTTCTATATATATTATTTCGTCAGTAGATATCCGGGCAACACCTGATTTGGTTTCAATAGCTACCAGACGATTTAAAGATGTATACAGTTCAAGTGCATCATCAAGATTTTGAAATAATCGTTGCTTATCTATTGGCTTGGATAAATATCTAAACACATGAAAGCGCATAGCTGCATCCAGATATTCAATGAAGGATGTTACTATAAAAATAATAACGGATTCATTTTGCTGTTTAAGCTTATTACCTACATATATTCCATCAAAACCGGGCATTTCAACATCTAAAAAGACAATATCTTTATCGCCGTTATCGGACAGGAGCGATTCCCCATTATCAAAGGATACAATTTCAGGACATTTAGTTTTCTTTTTGCCAAAGTAAGTGGTAATTAATTGTGATAGTACGCTAGTGATAGATGAGTCATCATCGCAAATAAGTATTCGCATAATAATTAATCTCCATAACAATAATGTGATTATATTATACAGGTAAATAGTGTATTAAAGCAACATAATGACATCAAAAGACAAGAAAACGCTATTTTTGGTTATTTTTGTTTGGGAATATTTCAACTAGAAGTTCTGTGAATCTTTGGGCAAGTTCAATTGCAGAACTATCACATAGATTGAGACTATCCAAAATCTGAATAGGGGTGTTGGTAGTATGTGTGCATCCATTTATTAGATAATCAGGATTTACGTGTAATATATCACATATGGAAATAAAACATTCAAAGCTAGGGTGTTGTGAACCACATTCTATGGCTGAAACATGATTTTGTGAAACATTTAATCTTTCAGCAAGAACAGCCTGTGTCAAATTGAGTTCTTTGCGGCGAAGTTTAATTCTATGTCCATGGTAATATAGTCAAATCCAAAATATTAATACCTCTTTCATAGTGATAATCTAAACACAATCGTAACAGGTATTTAAGTATTTATGAACAAAGTAAAACAGATAATATCATTGAGACAGATAAAATATACTTGTTTTAGATTAAAAATCTGCGTAAGAGTGGATTGTTAAGTAAATATTACGAAATATGCCCAATTTATACGTGACTAGGGCGATTCATTCAAAACCATAGAATTATTATTAACAAAGTTATAATATATATGCATGAAGTTGATGATATTATGTTGATGACAGACGAAAAGGAGAAAATGATGAATAAAAAGGTTGCAAAGAAAAATTATGTTTTCTATGCAAAGAGAGTGTTAGGTGAAGTTCTTAGGCTTGAAGCTAATTCAACGTCATGCACCCTTTTTTATGAACCAAAGCAACCAGAAAACATTGCAAAATTTAAAAGAAAAACTAAATAACATGAGCGAGAAAATAGCAGATTGGCTTATCAGACAAAAAGCTATTGCCGCAGACGAACGTGAACTGTATGCATATGCAGTTCATTGTTTGTTTTCGCTCCTATATCCTTAGTGTTTGCTTTGGTTATAGGGCGTTTTTGCAAATGCCGATAGAGGCAGTAGCTATGATTATGCCATTTATAGCAGTTAGGAAATTTTCCGGTGGGTATCATGCGGATAGATTCTATAAATGCCTTATCATATCCAGTATAGTAATTGTGACTATGCTACAGATATTAAAGTATATAAATAACAATATGTTCTTTAATGTTATATATATTGGCTCAAGTATCTTATTGATGATTTTTAGTCCAATAGATTCTGCAAACAAACGGCTTGATAATGATGATAAAAGATTTTGTAAAAAAATAACGATTTTAATTGTAGTAGTTCTGTTTATTATCGTGGAATTGCATTGGATAGCGGGATATAGATATTATACAAAGTTTATTGAATCTGGAGTAATGCTGGCAGAGATATTACAGCTAGTTGCTATATTTAACTTAAAGTATGGTAGAAAGTAAAGGAGAGGATTGCATGCATATTAGGTATTCTACAGATGATTATGAAAAATTAGACGGACAGCATAATATTATGGTTTTAGTTGGAAATGGGTTTGATATTGCCGTTTTGAACAAATTTGGTGATAAAAAGTATGAATGGAAAATCCACGAAATATTCTGATTTTTTGAGTATGTTACATATTTTAGATTATGTGATGATAATAACTTAATATATAAGAAGATGAAAGAGGATCATGAGCAGGATAAAGAGAACTGGTGTGATTTTGAAAGCTCTGTTGATGAATTACTGGGGGAGATGATAAATGATGGACGACAAGGCGAAATTCCAAAATTAGAAACGGATCTTGACGCTATACAAAATTCATTTTCTCGATTCTTGAATGATATTGTGACTACTGATGTGGTGTTAAAATTAAACGATAAGTCAAAGGCGAATAAGTGGGCAGATACAAGCTTGAGCAAGTTTATGGGAGATATTAACCCTAAAGATGATATGATGTTTGTGAAAAATACATATCATTATAATTTGTACAATTTTTTATTTATTAACTTCAACTATACAGAATTACTTGATAATTACATATATTTAGATAAGTCACAATTTGAACCGCATAGGTACAAAAATGCAGATAGAAATTTTACATTTTTCCCAAATCCTGACGGAAAATTAACGGAATTTAATGAGGATACTTCTTGGTCATCTTATATCATGACAAATATTATTCATCCGCATGGAAGACAGAATATACCTCGCTCAATGATATTTGGAACAGAACTGAATGAGTATGATAAAAGTCATGTTGAGAAGAGACTTATTAAATCCTATTGGGCACAAGATGACTTAAAATATAGAAAATATTTCGAGGATACAGAGTTATTTATTATTTATGGAATGTCCATGTCGAAAACAGATAGCTGGTGGATGAATAATGTATGTAGTTGCTTGGAAAAGGGAAAATCGGAACTGATTATTTATAATTTTGAGACTAAGCTTCCTGAGGAGAGTGTAAAGGATAATTTTTTGAAGGCATGCACAAATAAAGGAAATATAAATATTGAAGAAATAAAAGAGAAAATATTTGTTGTTCAATTACACAATAATGATAATTACTTTTTAGGTTTGAGAGAATAAAATGTTTTTTATAAATAGAAAATGACCAAAAATGGCTGTAAAATGTTGTTTCGCGTAAATAGTATTGAAAAAACAACGAAAATGATGATAATCGAAAGTGTCATCAACTTCGAGCAACAATAATTATTGTTATGTAACTTATTAATGAAATTTTAAACGTAAAGGAGAAATTTATGAAGAGAACTTTAATTGCACTGTCAATGTTTGGATTAGTTATGGTAACTAGCTCACCGGTATTTGCTAAGAATGCCTCAAATACTAATTTGCCTAGTAAAGTTGTTTCGTTTAGCTATAGCACATCAGCATATACTGATCTTAGAGAAAAGCAGGACACATCATCGCATTACATAAAAAATAATTCGGGTTTTGATTTATGGGTTGAGTCATTAACATCAGGAAATGTTAATAAGACAGTTAAAGGATATGCAATTATTCCGAGTGGTACGGAAAGGAGAATTAGAAATACAATTAAAGAGAGTGGATATTCATATTGTAAATTAGGAATCACTTCCGCAAAATCATCAGTAAGTGGAAGAGTGAGCGGAAAATGGAGTCCTGACTGTGCAGGATCATATCCAGCAGCAAACTAAGTATGGAATAATAGGTACTCATCGTTCGGACTATAATTGGACAATGAGTACCTTATTTAACAATAGATATGAGAAGAAGCAATTTATTGGGAGAACATTATGAAAAGAAAACTAATCACGACAATCCTTACATTATCCCTTTGCCTGTCATGCTTTACAGCATGTTCGTTTAATGCAAAGAAAGTATCAGACAATATAGGAAAAGGCAATGAAAGTGATCTGCCGGAGGCAGAGGATGTATCATAGATGACAAGGACGATATGTACAATATAGGAGATGAAATTGATGTAAAGACGGTAGAGTACGGCACTGACAGAGAGTATATCGAAAAGTGCTATACCGTAAACAGTGTTAAGTTATATGATACAGCTGCTGAGGTGGATGGAGTATCGGATAATCTTATTGAGATTGATTATTACATGGGTGCAGATCCGGAGAAGCCTAAAGCAATGAAAAAGGAAGAAGTAGCCTCAGGAAAATTTTTATATTGCGATGTATCTGTCAAAAATGTAGAGGATAACACATGTACAATAGGGGATATTTCACTGGTGTATGAGGTTGACGGAGCATGTCGGCTTGTAGGCAGTCCGGTATATTTTTCAGCGGCAAAAGATCTGGATAATGTAAATTATGACTATAATCTGCTTCAGGGACAATCAATGGATGTACAGCTTGGCTGGTGTGTAGATCCTGATTTATTGCAGATAAGTGATATGGATATGAGTAAGTTGTATTTAGCTGTTAATTTTAACGGCGAAGAAGAAAACAGGCAGTACATAAAGCTTGGATTGGAGTAGTATATGCAGAAAGTTTTGCGAACAGAGATTAAAAAAGCGATCATGACAAGATATTTTATCATCTCGATTGCTATTGGTATACTTATCAGCATGTTGGGACTGGTTTATAATGTAGGACTTTTTTGTGGAAATCAAAGATATGATGGGATGAATCCGTGTTACGAGGCATTTACGCTGTTTAATCATTGGATTGGTGGAGAGGGTTTCACTGGGTCTTCTTTGTATTTTTTGTATTTCCAATCCTTATTGCAATTCCGTATGGATGGTCTTACTGTGGAGAACAAAAAAGCGGATATATGAGTCAGATGATAGTAAGAACGGGAAAACAGAGATATTTAACGGCTAAATATATTGCAACTTTTATTTCCGGTGGACTTACCATGGTAGTCCCGCTGATTACGAATTTTATGCTTACAGCATTGTTTGTTCCCGCGATAAAGCCGGTTCCTACATATGATACAACGTATGGAGTATTTGGAAATTCTATTTTTTCAGAACTATATTATACACATCCGCTGGTATATGTATTGCTATACCTGTTTGTGGATTTCATGTTTTGTGGTGCTCTGACATGTCTTACTATGTTGTCTGCTAGTTTCATAAAATATAAATGGATAAACTGTATTTTGCCGTTTGTTGTTTGTATGGGAATAGCACTGCTTGGAAATATAATATGCTCTAATGAACCGGAAGCGGTAAATTACCAATTATCGCCATTCTATTTTACTAAATGTGTTCAGACGAGTTATCCGACAAAGCTGTCTGTTATTGTCGGTATGTTGTTATTGATGGTAATTGTAACAGTAGTATTCAACACTGTTTTTATTGCGTAAAAAGATAATATGTGAGGCCGGATATATGAAACTATGGAAAATGTGCTGGTATGACATCAAAAACGGTTGTCTTAAAAATATAAAATTATTATTGTTTCCTATAGTATACGAGATTGTGGTTTTGTTTGCGATGATGCAGAAAGTAGTCTCGTATGAGAAGTACGGCATGGAAGTGGAAAAACATCTGGGAGATATATTGTTATACAATTTCGGAGGTATGCCTAAATATGTTTTGTCTGCAGAAAAGGTTTTTGAGTTTCCGGTAATCTGGACAGTATTTTTAGCATTGATTTTGTTTGCTACGCTTAGTTATCCAATGACTAATTTACAGGGATTTGGCAACAAGGTGCTTGTAAAGGGACAAAATCGGATTAAATGGTGGTTGTCAAAGTGTTTGTGGAATCTGCTTTGTAATGCGATATTTTTTGGCATAATAATTGTTATTATGCTGATATTTTGTCAGATAAAAGGCATACTGTTTGATATGCATATAAATACCGAGATGCAGACCGTCTTTTTTGAACCGGATGCGGATACAGAACTTGTAAAAGATGCATTTATGCCATTTGGCGAGCTGGTTTTGGTGTTTCTATTGTCAGTAACAATATGTCAGCTTCAGATGTTGCTTTGTTTGTGGTTCAAGCCTGTATACAGTTTTATGATAATGTGTATGCTGATGCTTGCGTCAGCGTATTTTCAGAGTGTTTTTTTAATAGGAAATTATGCAATGCTTATAAGGCATTCATGGATAAATGTGGATGGAATGGATTGTAGCATAGGCATACCTGTTACGTGTGTTCTAAATTGTGTTTACTGTAATTGCTGGATTTATACGCTTTAAAAGGTTTGATATCATTCAGGAGGAGAATTGAAAATGACAGAGATAGAAGTTAAGAATCTGTGTAAAACAATAAATAAAAACATGGTGCTTGATAATATTAACCTACATATGGTATCGGGGCAGGTTTATGGCTTTCAAGGGATAAATGGATCGGGTAAGACAATGCTCATGAGAGCGCTTATAGGACTTATACATCCAACAAGCGGCACGATATTAATCGATCAGAAGGAATTGGGAAAGGATATGGATTTTCCGAAAAGTATTGGATTTTTGTTGGAGAATCCAACGTTTCTTGATATGTATTCAGGACCGGATAATTTAAGATTGCTCGCTGGGGTGGATAACAATATATCGGCAGATATGATTAATAAGGAAATAGACAGTCTAATAGAAGAGGTGGGACTGAAAAGTGCCCGAAACAAAAAATACAAGAAATATTCTCTTGGAATGAAGCAGAGACTTGGAATTGCGGCAGCAGTACTGGGAAATCCGGATATTGTTGTGCTTGATGAACCTACAAATGCTCTTGATGATGATGGTAAAGATATGGTTAAGCGCATAGTGAAAATGCAGAAAGAACGAGGTGCACTTGTGATTATCTCCTGCCATGAAATGCAGACACTTGAGGAACTCTCAGATGAGATTGTAAGACTTAAGGAGGGCAGAATATGCGAGTGAGAAAAAGGGTGACGATTTTCATATTGTTATCGGCTATCATTATAGCGTATATTGTCCGGGTAACAGTGGTTAATAAGAATGCAGAAAGGACTCCTGTTGTTACTTACAATGTTGGGGAAGTAGTAGATTTTGGAACTGACTACATAGATACCGCAGATGAAGCAATACCCGGATATGCCATACAGGTATTGGGTTATGAACTGGTCGACACAAAAGAACTCTATGACAGATACAATATGGGCGAGGTAGAGGAATATGCATTAAAAAATACACCATTTTATTGTCTGCTCAAGATACGTTTTTACAATAACGATTGTGATATGGGGGAACAAGGCGGTCTTATGCTTAGCAGATACAGTCTTGTTGGTGACAATTATATGAGCATGGTAAGTGAGAATGTATTCTGTACGATGTATCCGGATATGCCCGGAATTTCGTTTTCTTTGAGACAAGGAACAAGCATGGAACTTGAGTTGCCGTATCCGATTACACGTAATGAAGGGCGCACAAAATCAGATATGGAGGAAAAAGCGCCTATGCTGGAAATATCAGAGTTTCCTAATCGGAAAGTGTTAAAGGCTGGGTAAGAATGTGAATATATGAACTCCGGGCAGATTGCTGCTACGGAGTTTTTTTGTTACCTGTTTAAATCTATTACCACTATATATTACAATATAAAAGTATAAGGGCAAAACCTTAAGCGCTTGAGGATAAAAATGATTGGATAAGGAGCTTATGAATAAAAAGGAATTTGAACAATTTGTTGAGGAGAGTGGAAAAGACATATTAAGATATTGCCGCATGATTGCATATAGCAATGAAGACGGAAATGAACTCTATCAGGACACAATGTTAAAATTGCTAGAAAAGCAAGAGAGCTTAGACTGTGAGCAGAATATAAAGAGCTATGCAATATCCATATCAATTTTGCTTTTAAAGAACAAAAAACGTAAGTACGCGGTCAGAAATAAAAAGGCATTGTTTGTAAGTCTGAATGATTTGGCGGATGAAGATGGAAAGCAGATACGAAATGAAAATATACTTACACCTGAAGAACAATATATGAAGAAGGATGAGACAAATCTGGTAAAGCAGCTCGTATATGAGCTGCCGGAAAAGTACAAAATTCCATTATATATGAATTATTCTGCAAATATGAGTGCCGAAGATATTGCAAAGACATTGGACATCCCACTTGGAACTGTAAAGACACGTATCAGGAAAGCAAAAAAGATGTTAAAGGAGAGACTGGAGGCTATAGGATATGACAGATGAAAAACTGGAAAAAATATTACAACAGACGCTTATTCCGGAGGTGGCAGATGAGGATATTTATCTATACAGAAAAGTGCGAAAAAGCAGAAAGAAGTTTGTCAAGATATTTGCAGCAGTAGCGGCATGTCTGGCGCTGATTTTAGGAATTAATGCAAGCGGAACTTTTACAATTGGTACAGATAAAGATACAGACCAAACAGTAGCCGAAAATAGTCCGTTTGTTATAACCTGCTATGCAAAAGAATTGGAAAAGGGGGGAAGTGTACCGCTCAAGTTTGCCGGATATGATGAACATGGCTATGTTATAAACAGAGGAGAAGATGGTGAGAGTGTAGCTTATAATACCGGGGTGCGCTTTAAATGTGAAGGCGATAATATTGCCACAGTAACTTACAGTATAAAGGGAGCGGTCTTTTGGATTTGTGAAAAACATGGAAATAGTATAATAACTGATTGTACAGAGTATACAGGGGAATATTTTAATGCTGGTGGTTTTGTACCGGAAGGCTGCAAGGAAGATGAGACAGATGAAGAAAATTATGATATACGTGAGCTTTCAAGTTATACGTTAGCATATGATAAGCAGGAGTCTGATACATCTATATTTGCTATCAAAGGTATGAAAAAAAATAAGAAAATTTATGAGTTATTTGAATCTGATTTTGTGGATGATAATGTTGAGGGGATTACCAAACTTACTGATGATGTAGTGATAACATGTACAGTTACCTATAATGATGGAACCTCAGAAAGTAAGGAGATTGGTCTTAAAGGGATTAAAGAAACTATAAAAAATGACGGAGAACAGCCATGTGAGGTAGCTGATTTTGCATGTGAGCTTAAAATTAAGAAGGAAACTGATATAAATGAATAAAAAAACACTAATTAAAGTATGCGCAGTTACATGTGGACTAAGTCTGACACTAGCTGGATGTACATCTTCAAACAATAGTAATGAAATAAACAATACAAAAAAATATAATACAGAAATTAATTCTCAAGATACTGAAAAAACAGGAAGCAAAGAAATAATAAATAAGAAAATTGATGAAAATCTATATATTGATGCAACCTTGCAAATGCCTGAAACACAGTTAAATGAATATAACACTAAATTAAAAGATTTTAATCTGAAGGATATTATGACTTATCTGTATCCGGATATAGAGGAAACAGAGCTGGTAACTGATGAAAGTGGAGGAATCGGTTATGGTGCTGCTTATATTGGCGGAGAATCAGGTTCCGTGAGCTATTCAAAGGATGATGATACATCATATCTGCAGTTGCTTTGTGGATATGCGGATGAAAAAAAGCTTGCAGAAACTAAGGCGCTACAGTTTGAATCTATAACCGATGCAAGGGCAAAGGTAAAGAACTGACTGATAAAATGGGAAGTACCGGGCGAGCTTGGTAAAGAGAATATTACGGCATTTAATAGTGCTGATTTAAACAATATACAAAGCAATATGGAACAGGATTCTGATTATAAAGACCTTCTAAGTGCAAAAAAACAGCAGAGCAGTACAATTGGGATAGATACAGAAATCTATTGTTTTACATATGGAATAAAGATAGACGGTCTGCAGGTGTATGCAAATGATGATCCGATATTGCAACAGACAAGAGATGTGCTGATTGCACAGCCTGTAAACATTGAGGTTATGATATCAAATAGAGGAATAGAATCAGTTTTTGTATCAGGAATTATGGATGAGCCTGATGTATGTAATGCAAATGTTGATATTATCGGAGAAAAGGAAATTACAGAGGCTTTAAATAAGAAATTCGGAGACGTGATACTTACTGATGAATATAAAGTTACTAATATATGGATGGAATATTTCCCGCTTTTGCAGAATGATTCATTTACGGATATAAAACTTATTCCTGTATGGTGTCTTGATTTTGAAGTAAATGGAAATGGTGCTGAAGATGGTGGATATACAATTAGAATAAATGCAATTACGGGAGATGAAATAGCATGAATAAAGTCATTAGGGCAGAATTTGGCAGGACAATAAATGCAGGACTTATAATTGCGATAGCAGGTATTATTTTTTCAATATGCTTTGATTCATTTAACGATTTGATAGCCGGCTTAAGAAACGGACAGGGATATGTAGGATATTTTTTCTCCAATGCTGCTTTTGGTGGAATGTGTACCCATTATATGCTGCCGGTATTTACAGCATTGCCATTTTCTGTAAGCTTGTGTCAGGAACGAAATAATAAAGCTGTTTCCTATATTGTTTCCAGAGAAGGAAAAACAGATATATATTTGCAAAATTTATCGTTAGTGCTATATCCGGAGGATTTGTTGCGGCATGTGGAACTGTATTGTTGTTTTTAATGCTTGCAATGCGATTTCCTATTGCCGGAGACGAGTTTGAGGGAGCAGTGGTATCAGATTATTTTCATGAATGGAGCGCTGTATATTATCCGCAGTTATATATACTGACGTTGAGTATATTGGCATTTTGTCGTGGTGTTATATGGTCAAGTCTGGCTCTTTGTGTATCATTGTATACAAGCGATTTTATGGTAGTACTTCTCTCTCCTTTTTTGGGAAGCTATGTGCTGGTGCGGATATTTCAGATAATAAGGGTACCTGATATGGTTAGACCGGATATGATTCTTATAGGCAGGTAGTTATAAAATCAAGTGGATTGACGTTGCTTATAGCTATTGCCATATCACTTACAATTGTCACACTTATAGGTGCTTTTTTTGTTGGAAAAATGAAGGAGGGCTTAAAAAGTGGAACTATTTATTAAAGCAAACCGGGTATCAAGATATAATCTTCGTATGTTATATGAGAATATAAGAATTCCGATTGCAATATTTGTGGCTATGATATATGTAATGGAATCACTTACCGATATTGCATCTTTTAGCAGTATTGTTAATGTAAAAGTAACACCGTATGCTTTTGTATTTGTTATAAACAACTATAGAGTACAGTTTATAATAGCAGCATGTGCGATTATTATTTTCGGAAATGCGCCATATGAAAATGAGACATATCGGTATATGGTATCACGTTCCGGAAAAACGGCATGGGGACTTGGACAAGTCATATATATTATTAAAATGACACTTATATATGTTGCAGGTATTTTTGCTGCAAGCATAATTCCATATATAACCCGAATAGATTTTTCCGGAGAATGGGGTAAAATATGGGGAACATTAGGTAAAACTAACGCAGGAACACAGTATGGCATACAATTAGCGGTGTCTCCAAATATAATAGCAAATTACACACCTCTTTTAGCACTGGTAATAAGTGTTATACTCGAATTTTGCAGTGTGTTATGGCTGGGACTGGTGATATATTGGGGCAATAAAATAACCGGTAAGGGTGTAGGAACTGTTATTGGTATTATATTATCGGTGCTGGATGTGTGTATAGCAAATGATTGGATGGGTTATGCGTATAAGTTTTCACCTATGAGCTTGTCCCAGTTAGAGCTGTATTATGGATATGCGGCAAAATGGGGGCTCAATCTTGGATATACATTTAGGTTCTTTAGCATAACGCTAATTGGGCTGGGAACATTATGCATTGTTTCAAATCATAAGGGAAAACTGGTAAAGAGGTTCAAAAATGGAAAATAAAAGTTTGATTAAATTGGATGATGTTACGGTTAAGTTTAAAGAGCATTTAGTATTGGACAAGGTATGCATGGAATTTGAATCTGGGAAAATATATGGAATAATAGGACGAAACGGTTCAGGAAAAACAGTGTTGCTTAAATGCATTTGCGGATTGATGGATACAACTAATGGTACGGTGTCAGTCAATGGGAAAATAGTAGGAAAAGATGTGGATTTTCTGGAAAATATAGGTTTTATAATTGAAAATCCCGGATTTCTACCACATTATTCAGGCTTTAAAAATTTGAAGTATCTTGCATCAATACGAGGAACGATAACAGATGATGATATAAGAAGATGTATTAGAACTGTTGGTTTGGATCCGGACGATAAAAAATCAGTAAAGCACTATTCTCTTGGAATGAAACAAAGACTTGGTCTTGCACAGGCTATGATGGAAAATCCGGACATTCTTATACTGGATGAGCCGATGAATGCACTTGATAGTATAGGCGTAAGTGATATAAGAGAAATACTGCTTGATCTTAAAGAGCAGGGGAAACTGGTTATTTTAGCCAGTCACATACATGAGGATATAGAAATATTGTGTGATGAGGTCATGAAGATAGAGGATGGAAAGGTCAGTAAGATGTAAAAGAGAACCCAATAACACAATTATTGTATTTTATAAAATAATCCGCTATACTATGATTAACAGTTATAGCGGATTTTTTTATGGAGGCTTTGATGGATAGAACATTAAAATTACCGGTTGGAATAGATAATTTTGAAAAAATACGAAAATCGGGCTTTTATTATATAGATAAAACGAGGCTTATAGAGCAGCTCCTGCAAAATTGGGGAGAAGTAAATCTTTTTACCCGTCCGCGTCGTTTCGGTAAGACTCTTAATATGAGTATGTTTAAGAGCTTTTTTGAAATAGGTACGGATAAATCTATATTTGATGGTTTGTATATTTCACAAAATACAGCTTTATGCAATGAATACATGGGAAAATATCCGGTTGTGTTTATATCATTTAAAGATGTTAACGGGTTAACGTTTGACAGGGCATATGATGCACTTGTCCAGATAATAGGTGAAATAGCAAATGGATTTTCATTCCTAATGAATAGTGATAAGCTTAGTAAAAATGAAAAAGAGCAGTATCAGGGAATTATACAGATTAAAGATGGAAAATATCATATGAGTGATGGTGTGGTTATTTCATCATTAAAAGTGTTATCTCAGCTTTTGACTAAACACTATGGCAAGAATACTATTTTTATAATAGACGAATATGATGTACCGCTGGATAAAGCATTCCAGCACGGTTACTACGATGAAATGGTCGAGCTTATCAGAGGTATTTTGGGAAAAGTTTTAAAAACAAATGATTATTTACAATTTGCAATTCTTACAGGGTGTCTTCGTATCTCGAAAGAAAGCATTTTTACCGGAATAAATAATTTTAAAGTTTTATCGATTCTTGATGCCAGATTTGACGAGCAGTTGGATTTTCGGATGATGAGGTGAAAAATCTTCTTGCAGACTATGGACTGGCATCACATTTTGAAGAGGCAAAGGAGTGGTATGATGGTTATCATTTTGGTAATGTGGATGTATACTGTCCTTGGGATGTTATAAATTATGTGGACAATCTTGTTGCCAATCCAACTGCCAGACCACAGACTTACTGGATAAACAGTAGCGGAAACAGCCTTGTAAGACGCCTTATAAATATAGCTGATTCGACAACCAAGGATGAGGTTGAGCGCTTAATTGCCGGAGAGTCTATTGAAAAAGTGGTTCATCTTGAACTTACGTACAATGAAATAGACAAAAATATAGATAATATATGGAGTGTACTTTTTACTACAGGATACCTGACAAAAGTAGGTGAAGTGAAATTGCCGGATAGTGAGAATTATGCACTTAAACTTGTTATCCCAAACAAAGAGGTCAGAGAAGTTTTTATTCTGCAGATACAGGAATGGTTCAAGGAAGTTGTAGCAAAGGACAATGATGAGATCAGAGTGCTGTCAAAGGCTATTCTTGAGGCTGACACTGAAAAGATTCAGAGACAGCTCAATATAATCATGGATCGTATGATAAGTATTCTGGACACTAAGGCTCGCGATAGACAGAAAGAAAATTTCTACCATGGTCTTTTGCTTGGCCTTTTGAGAGGAAGCAATCCGAACTGGCTGATCAAATCGAACAGGGAATCAGGGGATGGATTCAGTGACATTATCATAAAACCGGAGGATCCTGATTCGGGAATTATCATAGAGGTCAAATATGCAACGTCTTTTCAAGGATTGGATAAATCTTGTGAAGATGCAATGAATCAGATAAATACACGCAGATATGATGCTGTACTTCGTGAAGAGGGCAGATGCAATATCATAAAATACGGAATTGCATTTCATAAGAAGCGCTGTAAGGTGGTATCGGATAAGTAAATAGACTTAATAAAAAGATATTCTGATAAATAGGTTGATAGTAAAGTCGTGACAAAAATCCATTGCAATAATTAAAATTGCAATGGATTTTTTTATTTTACAACTATGACACATCACAGGTTTATAATCATCATAACAATTAAACATCAGCAAGCAAAGGAGAAGAAAGAGTATGAAGAGGAAAAAATTACAGCAATAATGGCGGTGATCATGATGGCAGCGGGGCTTTCAGCCTGCTCACAATCAAATGCCAAGCTAGAGGGAAAATCCGGTATTGTAAAGGATGAGGCTTCAAAGACAGAAGGTGACACCGGTGTAGTAGACCAGGCTCCGGCTACGTATGTGCAGGATGCGGAGTATGTTAACAAAGACGATATCGTGTCAGTTGATGATACAATTGAGATAAATGGAATTACTTATAAAATTGAAAAGTACGAGCATACAACGGAGTTTGGAAACAGAAATAAGGATACTGTTGCAGATTTTTTGAAAGATAGCTGTGAAGGAAATATAGATGAAAATTATAACCTGAGCAATGGCTATAGTTATCTTTTTATAACGTTGACAATCACTTATAAGGATGGAAATGATAAGCAGATTGAAGAAAGTAGAAATGCAGGTATTCTGTATGCCATCAAGGATGATATGGAGAGAATACAGCAAAATTCAGATAGTGTATATATAGATAGCTATTGGCTTGGAGGAGATGAAAGTGAAGTATATCATTATGTTTTAGGCAAAGGCGAGTGTATTACATCAGAGCTTGGATATATTATTCAGGATGAGGGAATACCTGAAGACTCTAAGTATATTTATTATTGTATAGAGGGTATAGATTCAAAAACCAATGATAAGGTGCAAAAATATTTTAAACTGGAGCTGTAGTTATGAATAGAATATTTAAACTCGAAATCAAACGTGCTTTTAGAAATAGATTATTCGCTGCCACAGTGTGTGTTGCGGTTGCAATATGTGTATGGCATTTTATGGAAAATGTGTGGATATGGAGGATGTATATTTACTCCGACACGTATCCATTGTCTGCATATGAGGAATGGATAGGTGCGGATAATGCAAGCGTGCAGCCGTTGCTGCTTTATCTGATAATGCCCGCTTTGTGTGCAATACCGTATGGCAGAAGCTTTTATTTTGATATTAAATCAGGGTATGCTGCCCAGATTATATCAAGAGGAAAGAAGAGTGATTATATAAGAGCAAAATATGGAGCTGCATTTGTAAGCGGTGCGCTTATTGGAATGATACCACTGGTGTTTGACTTCCTGCTTACTGCAATGGTATTTCCGATGGTAATACCACAGGTAGGAACAGGCACATTCCCGGTAGCGGCAATGGATATCATGTCAGGGGTATTTTATACACATCCACTTGTATACAATCTGATTTTTGTGCTGATTGATGGCTGCTTCTGGGGACTTTTAAACTGTGCGGTGTTGTGGGCGGTTAATTTTGTAAGAAACCGGTTCTGGATATTGCTGACACCGTTTATCATATACATATTTGTGTTCTGTATGGTTCATTTTGTAAACAGGGTGAGTTTATCACCGGTAATGTTTCTTAGACCAAGTGCGCCGTTTAGAAATGATATCCGGGTTGTGATCTGTGCGTTTATTATCCTTATAGTGGTAAATATTATATTTTACATACATGCGGTAAAGAAAGAGCTTGTTGCTTATGAATAGGAGAATTTTTGCAAATCTGATCTTATATGATATCAGAAAAGGATTTAGGGAAAACAAGATAAAATGGATAGTCGGAGTATTCATATTTGTATTTTTTTCATTTATCACCGTCAGTGATATTAGTGTAAATTCACCGGAGCTTGGATTTTTGGCATACTTTACAAATATACTTCAGGGTATGCCGCCATACATAAAGACAGATGACAGCGTATTTACCATTCCGGTGTCATGGTTTTTGTTTTATGCATTTTTATTTTTTGTGGTAGGATTTTATCCATCGTCAGATCTGTATGGTGCAGGCAAAAAGACACTGATATTGTCTGGCAGCAGGTTTAAGTGGTTATGGAGTAAGTACATATGGACGGTCATAAATGTGATTATGTATTATGCTGCAATGATACTGGTTCTTGCGGCTGTGACATGTGCAATCGGGAAGTGGAGCACAAAGCCTGATGATATGCTTATGGAAATGGGAATAGATATGCAGCAGTTTTCGACCGGAAATGAAGTGCTTGTATGGCTGATACTGCCAATGTTATGCGCCTGTACAATTGCGGTGGTGCAGCTTACTATCAGTGTTTTTGCCGGTGCGATCGTGGATATATTGTTTCCATAGTTTATCTTGTGGTGTCTGTTTACTGGGTGAGTCCGTTTCTTATGGGAAATTATCTTATGATCATCAGAAACAACAGAATCTGTGCGCTCGGAATGGATGCGGCTGCCGGAATAATAAGCTGCATTATTGTGATGGTGGTTTCTATTGTGTCCGGAAGTGTGTATTTTAACAGAAAGAATATTTTGTGAGGTATTTTTATGAAGATAGAGATAGAACATGTTTCTAAAAAGATAAAGGATGCTCTGGTACTCGATGATGTATGCATGACACTGGAAAGTGGTAATATATATGGATTTCAGGGCGTAAACGGTTCAGGCAAGACAATGCTGATGAGACCAGCTATGGGAAGTCAAGTGGAAAATATGATACTACAGCAGATTTTCTGACTAATATTGAAAATCGAAATGGAAAATTTTATACAGATAAAGCCACAATAGATAAAATTGGACAGGTTGAAGCTAGAGGAGAAGATTTTTCACCGTTGAATAAAAGGATAATGAGTTCCCGTGCATCTACTGAAGGAGGAACTTCTGTTGTATATAAATATAGTGATGAATTAGGAACAAAATATTTGATTCATGAAGTTACAGATGCCAGGGGATATATTATTCACAGAGACTTTGATGCTGTAAGAATTTCATCGGGACAATTGATAAACAAGGGACATTAGTTAGGAGGTTAATATGTATCATAATGAAATGGAAAAAATAATAGAAAAAGTAGTAAAAGGTGATATAGATAAAAATGTATTAATGGAATATTTAATTGACGATTTTGATTGTGAAAAAATATATGACTCAGATGAGGAACTGATAACAGATGCTTTTTTTACATTAAAACATTATGCCAGTGGCGAAGAAGAGGTTAGCAAAGATGAGTGGATGTATTTCTTAGAGTGTTTAGCAGGAAAACGTGAATATAATATGGAAACAAAAATGAGCATCACAACTAAGCCTCCCCACAGGCAGGCTTAAATCATAGTCTTACTACCAGACATTAACAAAAACTTTTAGGCTCATAAGGCTTACTATCCCGTAATACTGCATAGATTACGGAGGTAAGCTTTCTTGCTACAGCTCCTGTGGCAGTTAAGTGATGTTTACCTTGGTCACGTTTCTTTTTGTAATATGCATTCAACGGACTGTTATGGAAAGAACAGGTAGTTGCAGCGAGAAAAATGGCATGCCGTAAGTAAGGTGAACCCCGTTTGGACATGTGATTATGAGTGCTGCTAAATTCACCGGATTGTCGTACAGTTGGATCAATACCTGCAAAGGCAACTAAGGCAGATGAACTCTTAAATCTGTTTATATCACCGATTTCAGCAAGAATGGTTGCAGCAGCAATCATGCCTATTCCGGGAATGGTATGAAGATAACAATCAAACTTCTCGTAGTACTCAAGAATCTGGCAGTCAAGAGCTTCAATCTGCTTATCAAGAAAATTCATTCTGTCAATGAGCTGTTTTAACTGGAAAGAGAAAGCATCCTGTGCTATCTTAATACCAAAGGTATCAGCTGCAGCTTCTTTGATGGAAATGGCTTTAGCTCTGGTAAGTCGGTTGTGGCTCTTATCTTTTATGATTTCAAAGAGCTCATCTATTGGTGCATTCTCAATATTCTCAGGGGTGAGATACTTTTCCAGAATGCCCATGGATGTGCTCACCCAAAGAGAAGAAAACTGTTTTTCGTACTCTGGGAAGATTTGTTCCATAATTGTGCCGATTCGGAGCTTAATTTCAGTTCTGGAAGAAATGACAGAATCACGATAACGACATAACTGACGCATGGCAAGGATGTTTCATCAGCCATGGAAGTAGTCCCAAACTGACCGAAACGTATCACTTCTGCAATTAAAAAAGAGTCAATTGAATCGTTTTTGGTTTGTCGTATATACATTTTTCTCAAAGAATCAGACTGGATAGGATTGATTACATAGATGGTATATCCTTTTGCTTTTAGAAATGAATAAATGGGATACCAGTAATGACCTGTAGCTTCCATGCCAAATACACAAGGGGAATTACCGATGTTTTTGAAGATAAAGCTCATAAGAGAATCTGCACCTTTGTGTGTAGTTGCAAAGCGAAGAGAACGGCCGATTTGTTTGCCTTTAGGTGAAACAATGGATGCTTCATGATGATTTTTGCCAATATCAATGCCTACGATGTACATAATTGAAATCCTTTCTAATGTGAATTGTAAGTAGATAGAATCCTCACTTCAATGCGGGTTACAATCTGGTTAGATATACGAAGTACAGCACAAATGCTGCCAACATCCAGCTAATACGCAAAATCCTGCAAAGCAGAGGGAGCAGTCTCAATGAACGAAGTCACAAGTGCTTCAAGAGTGGTGACGCACACCTCTATCTATTACAGGATAATTGTGGTATAGGAATGAAATAAAAGCAATAGATAGAAAAAGACTGCTTTGCTTCCTATGTGTTTAGCATACCAGAGTGGTAGTTCATCAGGTAAAGTATGGGATTATTCTAAACAATTTGATGGTGAATTAGCTAACTTTAATGCTGGATATGAGATAAAAAACGTTATTAAAGAAGATTTGTATTTAGTTCAATTTCATTCTAATGCTGAAGTTGGTAGTGGAAGAAGTTTGAAATACTGGACTACTTTTGATGCAGCAAACAGAATTAGTACAGTAGATGACTACATGAATCAAATGGCGTTATTGAGTAACTGGGGAGCAAGAGATAATGTGTCTATTGCTAAAATACCAGCAGGAACAAAAATTAAATATGCAATTGGAACTGCAAAGGAACAAGTTGGAGCAATAGAATCAAGACCTGGTGGGGACTACAGATATTATTTGAGAAATTTGATGATGGCTGGGTTTTAGATACAAGACCGTTACCATAGAAAGAAGGAAATATGAATAAATATGATATATTAGAAGGAAAGTTGACTGCTATAAATGCATATATTGATACTATGTGCTTAGAAAGTAATGCTACAATGGAATATTTGAAACAGTATAAGGAATATGTAAATGAATTAATTATTGCTATTCAAAATAGAACAATAAGAAATTCAAATGGTGCTGTGATGGGACTTATTAGGGGTGTTTCAGATTATGATGAGCTTTGTGCCGATGATACTTTTTGGCAGTTAGTAACAGATGCAGACAATTATTATTGTAATGAGTGTCAATCATTTTAATTATGTCTGCACATAAGGACAACCACCACAAAAATTTTGGGCCTTTAAATTAATCGGAATGGCTCTTACCGAAGCTGATAAAATCCATGGAGATTAGTTTAAAGAACTTAGGGCGAAATTTGCATCTGGGTGCACTTAAGGACATCCGAAATAAAAACGGAATATTACTTCTTCAAAGACTTAGAACATATTGTTTTCATAGCATTTAGTGTTGTGAAGACAATGTGTTTTCTTGTGACAATTTCAAATTCTTATTCAGAATGCGGATAATTCTTCACGAGCATATTAATCCATGGGAAGAATATCAGATGATTTATTGCTAAATCCGAAAACAAATACAAATGGTGCAAATAATCTGACTGAATGGAGAAATTTCGATGGAACAAGACATTCAGAGAAATTGAATCAGATTACTTTGGCAGATATGGAATTGATTCCCAATACAGCCTATGTTTATTTTGAATTTTCGGGGACGTCAAATGTAGGGGGAAATGAACTCAAGGTTATTAGAAATGTTCATGTTCCATTAAAATAGTAGAATGGCAGGTTAGTGCAGTTCCTCTATAATGAAAACAGGGAAGTCGTAGCAGAGAAGGACTACAGCGGCAACATCATCCGCTATATCCGTGGACTGGGACTGATCAGCTCCGACAGCGAGAATGCCAAGACGTATTACCATTATGTATGCGATGAGCAGGGCAGCGTGAGCCGTATCATCAGAGGCGAGGATAAGGAGAACGGAGCAGCCGCACAGGACAAAGTCTCGGACAGAGTACTCAATCATTATGAGTATGATGCGTTTGGTAATACCATAAGCTGTGAGGAAAGAGTAGCGAACCGTTTCCGATACCAGAGTGGTAGTAAGGCTGATACAAAACCATATACTAACAGTAGACCTTCATTTAGAAAGGTGTTGTTGAAGAAGTATGGGAGAATGCTAAAGGTCCTGATGGATTGGTTAGAGATCCAAATACAGGTGAGGTTATTAATTGGACACCAGGAGAATCTAGAAAAGGGGTATGGATATGGGACACCTTCCAGAAGCAAAATATTCAGAAATGCATGAAGCATATATGAATGGTGAATTGACAACAAAAGAATTTGTGGATTGGTATAATGACCCTGCCAACTATAGACCAGAATTGCCAAGTAATAATCGTAGTCATAAGTATGAATAAAGGAGAAAGCAATGGATATAAGTTTAGTAGCAAAAATGAAAAAGTATGATGAGTTTATTTCCTGCTATAATGAAGGTGACGAGAAAAAAGTATATAAAGGTAAATCATTATTATTTTATTCATTATCCAATAATGATACAGAAAGTCGTTATTTAATAACAGATTTTTTACTCAATAAAGGTGCTGAAGTTAATGTGATAAATGAGTGTGGCGAAAATCTGTTGCATATTCTACTGTCAAGAACAAAGCACAATATAAAACAGACAGCAGAGTTGTGCAAAAAATTAATTGATAAGGGAGTAAACATTAATCAATTAGATGAGAAGGAAAGAGTACCCTTACAGTATTTGATTAACTTAAAATATACAGATGAGGAACTTGAACCATTATATCAAATTTGGTTTGCACAGAACAGTATTTTGGTTAATCACAAGAATGCATGGGGAAAAACACCATTGGAAATTGCGGAGCAAATGCCGTATAGAGCAAGTTTGTTGGAGAGGATGAAAAAGTATGAGTGAAGTAGTAACTTTTATACCCGATGCTGGTGGAAGTATTGTTATAAACGGTAAGTGCTTTTTTATCAAAATCAGTCTTATAAGCGGTATTTCAGATACAAAAATTGGTCTAAAAAGCGGAAATCTATTTACAGATTTTCTTCAGTATACTGGTAATTTTAAGAGATGCATTTCAGTATAATGAAATCGTTGTACTCAGACAAAAGTGTCGGACAAAGTTTTCAGATTATGGTGGAGAGCCATACAGTATCGGCATTTCTGCTAATGGAGAATTATAGCTGCTCCACAGAACTGATGTTTTTATAGGTGATAGAAAACCTTATAGTATCTGATTTTATGTAAGAAGCATCCGACCTTGCATTTATTATTTCAGTACGAGGTTTTATATTAAATTTCTTCATATTGTGGTGGTATGAGAAGGATATCGTTTTACTCATTTTTATAGCACAGAACTACCAGAATGTATCTTGAAAACATAGGAAGACAAGTGTTTTTCAAGATTTGTTTGCAATTAAGTTTCACTTCAAGATGAATTATGACGTTCACAGACAGGCTACTAACAATTTTATTGCTATATTACATCTGTATGAATAAAGAAAATATATTGACAAAAATGTGCAAATTCAATAAAATTATTAACCATAAGGGCACACTTATGGAAACGTAAGGTCGCAAAGCCAGAGTCTAAAACAGTTACATGTAGTAATGACAGTTCGGCTGCAACAACCGGTTAATACCAGTTGCTGCAGCCTTTTTGTATGTATGAAAAGTTTATTGAAGTATGAGGTGACAAACTATAAACAGTCAAGAGAATTTTGAAATTTTTTTGAATTGTAAAAAGGGGTAACTTTAATAAGCCATCTGAATACATCGTATTTCAGATGGGAGAAATTAGTATTAATCCACTAGAGATTAACGAAGTTCCTGAGCATTAAAGTCGATATCTTGGCTCTCCAATGCGTAGATGACTCTAATAAGCTTTTTAGCTACATGAGTAATGGCTACTCGATGCGGTTTGCCTTCTCCGCGTTCCTTGGCATAGTAAGTTGCAAATGTCATGTCAAAGCGGATTAATGGTAGACAACAATTGATAAGTGTGTAGCGGAGCTGGGATGATCCACGTTTAACCATCTTGCCTCCGTGAGATTCAGTACCAGATTCGTTGATTCCCGGTTCTATTCCAGCAAATGCAAGCATTTGTCCTGGATTAGTGAAGTTAGATATATCGCCGTATTCAGAATAGATTACAGCTGCTGATAATGGTCCGATCCCAGGAACTGACATATAGTGAGGATGTACTTCTTCAATTAGTTGGTTGATTTCTTTTTTAATGGTATCAATCTCTTTTACAAGGGATTTGTATAAAGATAAAAGACTGTTCAGCTCTACATCAAAAATAGAGTTATTTACACCAACAGTATTGACAGCAAGTTCTTTTAGTCGTAGGAATTGCTGTGGTGAAAACTTCCCTCGGGATACGGAACGTAGCTTTTCATAAGAGGCTGAGTTCATACGAGCCATCTTTTCAGCAGAACCATAGTTCTCAAGCAGATAGAGAGCGGTTTTGGATAAGCGTTCATTAAAGAATGGTTTAAACTCAGGGAATGTATGATCTAACACATTTGTTATTTTAACAAGATAGAAAGAACGCTGTCGGATAAGTTTATCGCGTAAACGAGTTAATGACTTTAAAGAGTAAGCATGGTAAAATCCTTTTGAATGGGGTTTGTATTCAACAGTCATTAACCAACGAGCTATTGATTCACAGTCAACAGAGTCGGTTTTTGTACGCCTAAGTGTTTTGGATTTCTTGTATTCACTGATGAGAACAGGATTTACTTCCATGAAGGTTAGGAGAGAATTTTCAAGGAAGAGTTCAAGATTGAGAGCATAATGGGCAGTTGATTCAAACCCTATTCTTATGTCCGCAGGATTTGCAAGAGAATGAATGATTGTAAGCAGTTCATTAAAGCCGGCTTTATTGTTTTTGATTATGACTTTAGAAACTACTTTTTGATTAGCTGCAGAAATGATGCAGCAATCATGTTTGTACTTGGAAATATCAATTCCAATAAGTACATTGACATAGGTTTATACCTCCTGATAAATATTTTGAGCACTGCTGTCTTCCACAGAGAATTCGGCTGTGTAATCACGTAAATAAAAACGTCGATGCGTTAACAAACTGATTAACAGTAATAGACGAAAAGCTGTGGTCTGAGTCACCTCATACCAGTCAAAGCTGTAAAAGTTATAGATACAGATCCACAGTGCCTTTTCAAAATATATCAGAGATGGAAATAAATACCCAGTGTTAACTGGGAGAAAGGAAAAATCCAATTACCATCTAAGATAATTGGATTATACGTGAAAAGATATGAATGGTGACAGGCTTATGTATTTTCAGCATACAGATATCAGCAGGGTTGTGTTTGAAGGGTATGTAGATGATGATGAGATAATGATGTGTGACAACATCTTTAATGCCATGGAGAAAACAGAAATAGAGCGCGCAGATGTAAGAAAACTCAAAAGAAGCATGGTGAACTGATATGGCAAAAAAGAATGACAGAAAAGAATACAATAAACTGAAGAAAAAGAAAGCTGACAATAAAAAACAGCAGGAACAGTGCCAGTCAGAGATAGATGTGCTTGATGAGAAAATAGAGAGGCTGAAGGCGGCATACAGGAAGCTGGATGATGCCAAGGAGGCTATTGATGATATCAAGCATAACCAGAGGAATATGATAAATTCAGACCTTTATCAGTGCATGTGGACAGGCAGCAATGCACAGGAATGTTATGATTCATGTGAGAGCGGAAATTTATATACAGCATATGACGGATATGTGTCAAATATAGATGCATCGGAGGATGCCATCAACTGGGAAATAAATACACTAAAAGAAAAAATGAATGAAAAATATGGTGTGCTTTCAGGACTTGTTAACGCATGGGATGATCTGTGCACGAAAATACAGAATTTTTTCAATTAATAAAAGGGAGAGGAGAAATACAAAGATGGAAATCAGCCTTGATAATATGCAGGTATCTTTTATGACTGCCGGTATAAAAACAGCTTCTGATTCCGTAAGTCTCACAGCGGCAGAGACAGAAATCAAAAGCAGATCTGAAGCAATGGACAAATTTCAGGAAGAATACAGGCAGCTGAAAGCCTTTGTGAAAGATTACAGAGATACTTTAAATAATGATCTGGCAAAAATAGACCTGATAATAAATGCAATAAATGAAAATGACAGAAAACAGGGAGATTATATAAAAAATGGTATTGGACTATCAGATACAGCTGTGATACCATAAAACTAGGAGATGAAAATGGAAGGGTTTCAGATAAATTATACGGATCTCAGCGATCTGTTCTGGGAATATAAGCGAAAAATTGAAAATCTAATTGAAAATATTGATAACTGCATAGAAAGAATCAATATGTTTACGGAAAATGCAGTATTTACAGGAAAAACCGGAGACGCAGTAAAGAGTTATCTTGGTGAAGCACATATAACAATCCTGTCAGGCATTAAAGTAACTGCACAGACACTGCTTGACAATATGGCAGCATACAAGGATGGATACCGTGCCATTGATAGCTCGACGAACTTCAAACTGGATGAAGAAGCAATACAGGAATTCAGGAAAAAGCTGGCATCAAACTATGAGGATACTGATGAGTATACGGGCAAAATAAGAAGTGCTCTTTCAGAAGTATCGGACATATCTGATGTGGGCATGCCGGACAGTAACGGAGTATTTGATATCCATGAGCAGATGGACAGCGACCTTATAAAGCTTGTCTCAAATGTAAACAGCTACGAGAGGGAAAATGTGGTACGGCTTGAAAATTCAGTAGAGCTGCTTCTGGAAAATCTGCAGTCATGTCTTTCAAAAATAGGCCTTAGCCAGGGTGCGATTGAGATCTATGAAACAGGCAGTTTTATCACAGGTAAAGATGCAGGTACCCTGAACACTGGTATTAAAATATTTGGAGACCTGCATGAGAAGAATAAAGAAGCATACGATGAAATCTATGAGACAGAACAGAAGATAAAGGATGAAGCCGAAAAGAGAAAGACACAGGGAATCTGGAGGATGGTTGGAGGAGCAGTACTAATTGCGACGGGTGCAGCATGCATAGTGCTGACAGGAGGTGCTGCAATACCAATAGTAGCTGACGTTGCAGTAGCAGTAGGAAGCGGAACAGCAGTATTCGGAGCTGCAGATGCCATAGAGGGCACTCAGGATATTTATTATGGAAGCACAGGTGACATTGACAGCACGGCAGTAAACGGCATAAAGGATGACCTGTTTCAGGGAAACGAGGATGCATATTATCTGACAGAAAATGCCTTTGCATTTGCGGCATCCGCAATGATTCCAATCGGACAGGCATCCACAGCGGGAAATCTGACATTCAAAAGCACAGCAACAATAGTCGCCAAAGAAGGCATCTCAATGGGAGCCGGAGCCGGTGCGCAGAAGATAACCACAGATGTGACAGGAAATGATACAGCAGGAATGGTTGCCGGTATGGTTGCAAGTGGAGTAACTGCAAAGGGGCTGAATGGAATTGAAGCAGAGGCGAACAAGCTGGCGAAAGCCACAAAAGGGATTGATGGAGTAACTGAGGGCGCTGGAAATTTAACGGAAGATGTGATATCAGAAAGTGGGGTGAACATAAGAGGAGCTGGGGATGAGACCAGAGTGGTAGTAAAACTATTAATGGTTTAAATATAATAGATGGGAAAGTTGATGGGAAAATACCACTAGCAGAGTATAAAAAATATCGAGTTGATAGTGTGCATAATATAGATTCGGATACGATGACCTTAGGAAAGTATGAACCAACTATAAGGGCAGATGGTACTAAAGATTTTTCAATTCCAGGTCCAGGTGCATATACTGTTAAGGCAGGAGATACAACATATTTTAGTCTGGGAACGGAGTGGGATAAAATTACGGATACATATGGTTTAGATGTAGCAGGTCAAAATATGTTTGACTATTTTAACAAACCTGCATTAGATGATGCCATAAACGCAGGTAAAGAGATACGATTTTCACATAATCCAGAGGCATATGGTGAATGCGCATTGAAATGGGAATGGGATTATTTGCAAGAAAAACATGGGTATTTTGCATTAGAAAAAAAAGGAGATTTTTGGTATGCAACAAAA
>ENA-OQEN01000144-OQEN01000144.1-human-gut-metagenome-genome-assembly--contig:-NODE-144-length-30009-cov-2.949702_pt1 | contig 30009 bp, 45 predicted proteins | sample MGYA00242791_ERZ504627 | MGnify/ENA primary metagenome ERZ504627 (study PRJEB26092, sample SAMD00036316) | human gut metagenome | host: Homo sapiens | study: EMG produced TPA metagenomics assembly of... | reverse complement strand
CTCGCGGTCCTGAGTCTCGCATGCTGCGTGCTGCTTGGCACGCCCGCCCTCGCCGGAGCGGAAACGCGCATGACGGACATCGTCTGCGGAGTCACGGCGGAAGAGCGCGGGCTCGCCGGCGCGATCTTCCCGATATCGAAGCAGCACAGGCAATCGTCATGGACCCGAACGGAACCGTTTATTTTGAACGCGATGCCGACACGCAAACCAAGATCGCCTCGATCACCAAGGTCATGACCGCCATCGTTGCGCTCGAAAACGCCGACCTCTCCACCACGATAACCGTCGATCACGCAGCGGCCACGGTGGGCGAGTCGACGCCCACCTGCAAGAAGGCGACACGCTCACCCTTGAGACAGCGCTCAGGGCGCTCCTCATCCCTTCGGGCAATGACGCCGCCATGGCCATCGCCACGACCGTGGGAGCAATCATCGACCCTACGAGTACCGACCCGTACGCAACCTTCATCCAGGCGATGAACGACAAGCTGCCGAGCTGGGCATGGACGCCACGTTCACCAATCCCCATGGGCTTGACTTCGGAGACTGGGTTGGCGATATGCACGCCTCCGCGCGCGACGTGGTAACGATGTTTAGCTACGCGATGAAAAACGACACGTTCCGCGAGATCGATGGCAGCGGCGACAACACCATCACGGTAACCGGCGCCGACGGCGCCGAGCGCGAGGTCACCTTCAAGGTGCGCAACGACATCCTTGGACAAGAGGGCAACGTGGGCGGGAAGACAGGCACCACCTACGATGCGGGAACCTGCTTTGTGGGAACGTTCCAGCGCGACGGGAAAGAGGTCTACGTCGTTGTCTTGGGTTGCAGCGACAACGATTCCCGCTTCAGCAACACCCTAACGCTCGCTAACTGGTACTACGAGCACCTCAAAACCGTTCCGCTCTTTGAGAGCAGCAAGCTCACGCCCGACGGCGACCCGCTCATTGCGCGCGTGACCGATACGGATTGGACCGACAAGACCGTCGACGCCACCGTTGCCGACGCCAACGCTACCGTTAGCTACTTCGACCTCGAGGGCGATATTTCTCTCAAGGTCGATACCGTCGATTTTTCTGGCGATGTGCAGCGCGGCGACCATGCAGGGACCCTCGCGCTTTGTCAGGGAGAAACGGAGCTCGCCTCCGTTGAGCTCGTTGCCGCAGAGGAGGTCCGGGCCCCCTCGCCGCTTGAATGGCTCCTTGTGCAATTCGACCGCTTCACGCGCTTCTTCACGGGTGAGCCGGGCGTAGCAGAAACCGAGGTCATCGCCACGACGCCCAAGGCGTAGCGGAGATTGAGATTATCGCCCGGCCCCAGTGCCCGGCGCCCAAAGCGTAGCAGAAACCGGGGCCATCTCCCCGCGCTCAAGGCGCAACATGCGCGTGGATGCGGGCTACGAAAGCGCGGCCTCGCTGGCAAACAGCCCCTCGACTTTGCTTCCCGCCTCTTCAGGCACACGAAGCTCGTTCCCAGCGCGGGAGAGCTACCGTACTTGCCATGGTAGTCGCTGCCACCCGTCACGAAGAGGCCCAGACGCTCGGCGAGCTCGAATGCCAGCCCCTCTTCAACGGCCCGTGGTCCGGATGGAACGCCTCGATACCCATGAGTCCTGCGCCAACGAGCTCCGGCACGATGGCCCACGACTTCGTCTGTCCCGGATGCGCAAGAATCGGCACGCCCCCTTGCTCGCGGATGGCGCGCACCGCCTCGACCGCCGTCGGATATTCGACGGTGCGATTCGCCGGGCTATCTCCCTTGAACCAGCATTGATAGCAGACTGGTAATCGGGGTCGGTATGCGGGCGCCGCGTGAGGGCCTCCATGATGTGCTGTTTGTAGATGCCCGTGCTTGCCCGCGCGACATCGTACACCTCGTCGAACGAGAGCCTGTGACCGGAGAACTCAACGTCTTCGCGCTTGAGTACCATGCCTGCCATAGGCTGGTCGCCGTGCGCGCGAACAGCGTGGGCGCGACGAGACGCTCAACCGGCCCTGAACCGTCTGCGGTCGCCTCCAGCCCAAAGCCCAGGACGTGCACCTTGCGCCCCGTCGCCGGATCGTGCGCCGACACCTCGACGCCCGCAAGCACCGGAAAACTTAGCTCGCGCGACCTCGCACGAATAAAGGAAAGCTGGGAGAGGCAATCGTGATCGGTAATGGCAATACGCGTGAGGCCCGCCGCGCGCGCCCCGGCAATGAGCTCGTCGACCGTACAAGAGCCGTCCGAGAACACCGAGTGATTGTGCAGGTCCCACGACCCAGCGCCGTGCGCCCCGCGACAGGGCATGGGGCAGAATAGCGCGGCGAGAGGTGGCGTGCCGCCTCTTGCGCCGCGCGCGCGGCGGTCTGGGCGGCAGTATTCGCCGCATCAACAGCCGCCTGAGCGGCAATGCTCTTGATGGCTCGATCGGTTTCCCTGCGAATGGCCTTGCTGGCCTCGGCATGCTCGCGCGCCTCTTCTCGTATGATGGCACGCGCGTCCTTCTTCGCCTTCCCGTGCTTCTTCAGCTCGCGCTTCAATGCCTTGCGCCGGGCTTCCTCGCTTACGCGGGCATCGGTATCGAGCGATGCATCCGCCCGCTCCCTCATCTTCCTGCTGGCTTTCGCGCGCTTGCGAGCACTCTTCTCTGCCTCTTTCGCCGCCGATTTTGCACCCTTTGTTTTCGCCATGGAAAGCCCCCGCTTCTCAGCATCGTTTCGTGCAGTTGTTATACCCGCTCTGGAAGCATCGATTTAGAAGAACAGTCGGCGTGCGTTCTCCCATGCGGCACGCGCGACCAGTCCAGGGTCTTCGCCCGCACGCTCGGCGCGATCGAAGACGATCGCATTGAAACGCCAACACCCGGTGTCTGCGATTCACGATGCGTTTCAGGCGAAGAGCGCGCGGGCGTTATCGTATGCTGCCTGCGCGATGGCTGCGGGGGCCTCGCCCGTGCGCTCGGCACGGTCGTGGGCGAGCGCATCGGCGGTGAATCCGATCATCGCGGGCTCGCACTCCACCCACGAATGCTCAGGGGCCATATAAGGACAATCGGTTTCGAACAAGATGCGATCGAGCGGACAGGCGGCGAAGGCCTCGCGAATGCCCCCGTTGCGCTTGAACGTCGCAGCCCCGCCGAACGCTATATAACAGCCGAGACCAAAAAAGCGCTCCGCAGTGGGCAGATCTTCAGTAAAGCAGTGGAGCACGCAGCCAGCCTGCGGAACACCGTGCTCTTGCAGCACGCGGTAGGCATCTTCGTGCGCCTCGCGCGCCTCGTCGCCCGCATCGTTTCTCAGATGCAGTTCGACGGGAACCCCGTTCTCGCTGGCAAGCGCGAGCTGCGATTCCATGCAAGCAATCTGAACGTCATGCGGAGCCGCTTCGATGTTGTCATCCGCGTCGAAGTGATAGTCGAGACCAATCTCGCCTATCCCCGCGCACAGCGGATCTAAAAGCGCCTCGCGGAGCTGGCAGAGCACCTGGGATTCCCGGCTCATGAAATCGAGTGCTCCATAGGGATGCACACCCGCAAGGAATCGGACGTTATCGAAAAGGTCGAGGGGCGAGCCATCTAGCTCCGCCTGCTCACGCGCCACGGCGAGCTGTTCGGCAAGCCATGCGCGAAATGCAGGAAAGGAATCGAAGTCGTCTGCGATGGATCCCAGAGCGTAACGAGCGAACGCACTCCCGCGCGAGTGGCGCGTGCAAGCGCCTCGGCGGGCGTTTTGTTCCAGAAACAGGTGAGGTGCGCATGGGTATCGGCAAGCGGAGCCGCGGGTGCAGGAAGCTCAAAGGAACGTTGCTTTTTCTTGACCGTTTTGGTGAACGAAAGCGGTGCGAGAGTCATCGGTTTCCCCTGCCCCGCGCTCCGGGCTCGGGCAGCCCGCCCAGGCGAGCAAGTTCCTGGGTAAGCGCAACGAATCGCTCGGTTGAGAGCGTCTCGGCACGAACGGTCGGCGCGATACCCGTGGCCTCGAATGCGGCGTCGAGCGCATCTTTGGCAAACCCGTTTGATCCCATGGAATTCCTGATGGTCTTGCGTCGCTGCGCGAACGCCGCATCGACCACCCGGCACACCTTGGAAACGAAGTCCTCTGCATCTGAGCCATGTTGTGTCTGCACGGAGCCAGCGCCGGCGCTCGCAACAAGGCCCTCCGCTTCGCACCCAAGGCGATCGAGCCGCACCACGGCGGAATCGACATGCGGGGCTGGCATGAAGCAGCGCGGGGGCACCTCAAACCGGCCAGTTACCTGTGCGAAGAGCGAAAGCTTGACGGTGTAGGCCCCGTAGTCTTTGCTGCCGGGCTGTGCGGAGATGCGGTCGGCGACCTCCTTTTGCACCATCACGACGGCGCGCTCGAGGTTGGGCATCTTCTCAAAGAAGTCCAAGATGATTGTCGCTGCCACGTTGTAGGGTAGATTCGCCACGAAATGCGTCGGTGGGGCGCCCGCTGCCCCCACGATGCGCTCTGGCGACACGCGAAGAGCGTCGCCCATGAGGTAGCGGAAGTTGGGAGAGTCTGCCGCGTGCGCATCGAGCACCGGCTCGAGCGCGCTGTCCATCTCGATGGATACGACACGCGCCGCTTCTTGCACGAGTGCCAGCGTAAGCGTTCCGATGCCCGGCCCCACCTCGAGCACGTGCTCCGTGCCGGTAAGCTCCGCCAACTCGCAGATACGCTCGATTACATGGTTGTCGATGAGGAAATTCTGCCCGAAGCGATGCTTGGTGGCGAGGCCAAATTCATCAAGCAGCTCGCGCGTGGCAGCACGATTGGCAAGCGGAGATATGGTCATGGGAGCTCCTTTCATCGCGGCGCGTCGCGCAAACGCATCAGCCTCAGCCGATTCTGGCTAAAAATGTCGATTTATGGCGCTGGGAATGGCAGCGTAGCCCACACTATGCAGTCCGATCGCCCCTTGAACCAGCCAAAAGCCGCAAAAGCATCAATAAAGCTCAGGAGATTGGCTCCAAACCGCGGCATCCATCGCTATCCCCGCGACACCGAGCGCCATAAATCGACATTTTTAGCCAAGATCGGCTTTTCCAATCTAAAAACACCGATACCATGCAAGCGCCCTCCTGCAATTCGGCGCAGAAGGGCGCAGCAAACAAGAGCCAAAAAAAAACGCAATGCTGCCGACCGGAGCAAAGCGGCAGGCGTTCCGTTGCGGCTAGTCGACCAAGCGCGGGAAGAGAGGCTCGCCCTTCTCGACGGGCTGGCCACCCACCAGGCCGCCCCACTCGCAGGCATCACGAAGGTCGCGCGACGCTCCGGATCGAGCGCCAGGCGGCGACGAACCTCGGCCGAGATCTTCGGCATAAACGGATCATAGAGCTCGCTTGCGATGCGGATGACCTCGAGCAGATTCCAGATCACGCTCGCCAGCTCACCGGCCTTCTCGGGGTCTTTGGCAAGCGCCCACGGCGCCGTGTCCTCGATGTAGTGGTTAGCGGCCGAGACAATCGCAAGCACCTCGGATGCGGCGGTGCCGTAGTCCATAGCCTCCATCGCCTGCGCATAACGGTCGAACACGCCCTCGCAGCATCGCGCACGGGCGATGCGCCGCCCAGGTCTGCCGGGCGCGCCGGCGAGCACCCATCGAAGTACTTCATGCTCATGTTGAGCGTGCGGCTTACGAGGTTTCCCCAGCTATTGGCCAAATCGGCGTTGTAAACCTGACGCATGCGGCCCCAGCTGATCGGTGCATCCGTGCCGTGCGCGACATCGCTCATGAAGTAATAACGGTACGCCTCCACGCCCAGAAGATCGATGACCTCCTCCGGCGCGATAGCGTTGCCGCGGCTCTTCGACATCTTCTCGGCCTTGCCCGTCTCCTCGTTGCGCACGGTCAAGAAGCCGTGAACGAACACGCGCTCGGGCAGCGGCAGGCCCGCCGCCATGAGGAGAGCCGGCCAAATGACGCAATGGAAGCGGATGATGTCCTTGCCAACCACATGGACCTGCGCGGGCCAGCGGAACGCGAGGCTGTCGGCAGCCTCATCGCCCTCGGCGCGTACCCAACGGCAGAAAGGTAGTTGATGAGCGCGTCGACCCACACATAGGCAACGTGCTTGTCGTCAAAGGGGAACGGCACGCCCCAATCGAATGTGGAGCGGCTGATGGAAAGGTCTTTGAGGCCGCCTTTTACGAACGAGATGACCTCGTTCTTGCGCGTTTCCGGCTGAATGAAATCGGGATGGGCCTCGTAGAAGTCCAGGAGCGGCTGCTGGAACTCGGAAAGCTTGAAGAACCAGCTCTCCTCCTCGATGCGCTCGAGCGGGCGATCGCAATCCGGGCAGAGCGGGTGCGCCGGATCAGCCGGGGACTCTCCAGCCGCCACGCGATCTTCCTCATGGTGGCGCACCTGCGTCTCGGTGAAGTAGGTTTCCTCCGGACGGCAGTACCAGCATCATACGAGCCCTTGTAGATATAACCCCGGTCCAGCAATGCCTGCAGGAACTTCTGCACGCTCGCAATATGGCGAGGCTGCGTGGTGCGAATGAAGTCGTCGTTAGAAATCTCGAGCGTCTCCCACAGATCGCGGAAGGCGGGCTCCATGGAGTCGCACCATGCCTGCGGAGAATCGAACCCGTTCTTCTCGGCCGCCTCGGCAACCTTCTCGCCATGTTCATCCATGCCGGTAAGGAATTTGACGTCCTTACCGCATGCGCGCTGGAAACGAGCCTGCACGTCGGCAAGGACGGTGCAGTACGCCGTGCCCAAGTGCGGCTTGGCGTTGACGTAGTAAATGGGTGTCGTGATGTAATACGAAGGCTTCGAATGCTCCATAACGGTGCGGTCCTCTCCCTCATGACGGGCTGACGTGCAGGGGATAATGATACCGCAGGCGAACGTTGGACGCAGAATGATAAAACGAACCCGGTTTGTTTTATCATTCTGCCCCGATCTGAGAGAGTGATAAAACGAACCGGGTTCGTTTTATCACATCGCGCCTTCTGATGCGAGGATGAGGGCGTAGACCTCCCGCTTGCGGCGAGAGTACTTCTGGGCGAGGCGCTTGGCCAGGGCATTGGCCGGCTCCCCCGAAGCGAGCCCCTCGGCGATATCGGCGCGCAAAGCCTCCTCGGGATCTGGCGCGGCTCCATCCACGGAAAGCACGCTCATGCCCGCCGCTGTGCGGGCGGCCATCTCGGCCTGCTCCTCCGCACTCGGCGGAGCCACCACGACCACGCACTCCCCGCGCACCGGCTCGCCCGCCTCGATACGAGCCGCAACCTGAGAAGCGAGCTCTGGCGCGGGAGCACGAAGCACTTCCTCATGCAGCTTTGTCAGCTCGCGGCAAACGCCGCAACGCGCGTCGGGAACACGCTGGCCACGGATTCGAGCGTTGCCGCGACGCGATGGGGAGACTCATAGAACAAAAGCGCTCCCGGCACCGTCATGAGCTGCTGCAGGCGTCGCACGCGCTCGCCCGCCTTGCGCGGCAGGAAGCCCTCGAAAAAGAAGTGGTCGCAAGGTATGCCCGATGCAACGAGCGCTGTCACGCAGGCCACCGGACCGGGAACGACCTCCACCGGCACGCCCGCCTCTCGCGCCGCGTCCACGAGCACCTGCCCGGGGTCCGACACCCCCGGCATGCCCGCATCGGATGCAAAGGCGAGCGTCTCGCCCGCCAGCATGCGATCGACCAGGGAAGGAGCGCGCCCAGCAATCACGTTCTCGTCACAGCGAATGAGCGGCCGCGATACGCCCACCGCCGAGAGCAGCTTCCCCGTTACGCGCGTGTCTTCGCAGCACACGGCGTCGGCCGTGCGAAACGCCTCGACCGCGCGGGGCGAGAGGTCGCCCAAATTGCCGATCGGCGTTCCTACAATGAAGAGTTTTCCCTGGTTAGCCATAGCGTCTATGAGGTTTCGCTAGTCGAGCATCGCGCGCTCGAGCGTACCGAGCGCAGCGCGGGCGTCCCACGCCGCTATGCGCTTCTCGGTCTTCCAAGTCTGGAAGAACCAGCCGTAGCGTCCGCAAACGACGCATCTGGTTCGAGATGAACACGCGCTCATATGCCGCGCGGCCCTCGGGCGTGACCGACACGTTCGAGAACACGGCAGCTCCGGACCACTCGCCGACGATGACCGGGAAACCCGCCGCACGAGCTTCTTTGATCAGTCGCCTGTTGCGCGCGATCGCAGACGAGAGGCCCTTGGGCGTCGTGATGTCGATCGCCATCTCATCGCGGTAATGGTACAGGTGAACGTCCATGCACACGTTCTTATACTGGTCGCCCCGCATGAAATGCTTCCATGCAGACGGATAGCCAGAGGCCGAGAAAACTACCATCTTCTCTTCGGGCATGTGCATGCGCACGATGCCATAGGCGTCGCGGTAAAAGTTTCGCAAGTAGTGGCTCGGTATGCCATCGGTCGTGGTGAAGAGGTTCTTGCGCACGCTCATGATGGGCGAGTCGAGCAGCTCGATGCCCATGATTTCCGCACGCATACCATATCGCGTAGCCAGGCGGTCGAGCACACCGAGAGCGATGTGCCGCCCGTTGGCCGAGGAATGCCAATCGACCGTGGATTCCGGCGTGCTCCGAGAATTATTCGAATCTCCTTGACCACCCGGAACCGTCGCCAAATCGAGCAGCACCTGCATGCCGAACTTCTTCGCCCATTCGAAGGCACGGTCGATGTAATCGACGAGCGGAATATAGACCTCGCCATCGCCCTGAGAACCAAAGGCGTACCACGGTACCGGCAGGCGCACCGCATTGAGGCCAATAGCGACATGCGGCGGAAATCATCCTCAGTGATGAACGTCTCATAATGCTGGCGCATGCGCTCGTTGTAGGCAACCGAGCCGAGCGCGACCTGCAGCTCAACTTCGTTCGAAGCACCTGTGGCGGCGAACAGCGAGGGGGTGACCCACGGCTCGGGTATGAACCATCCCGAAAGGTTGACTCCACGGATTCGCTCCATCGCTTCCCTCTCCTCATCAACGGCGCGCCCGACCTATTCAATCCAAAAACCATCTTGCTTGCCGCGTTTACTCGCCTAACGCACCTAGGTGAACTATGAGTATAGCGCCATGGAACGAACTTGTTCGATATCGCATATTTTGACTTGACGCTTACCGTCGATTTGGTATAGTTATCGAGCTGTCCTGCTTACAGCACCCGGTCAGATAGCTCAGTTGGTAGAGCAGAGGACTGAAAATCCTCGTGTCGGGGGTTCGACTCCCTCTCTGACCACCTTCGAAGTTTGCGGCCCCGGAAACGGGGCCGTTCTTGTTTTCCGCCTAATCCGCGACCCGGCATGCTGCGAGGGGGCTTTCCGCTCAACGGCTTCTCACATCATCTTTCCGGGTACCGCCATCGATCTGCTAAACCGTTGTTGCCGCCGGGCGCCGCCATCAACCCGCAGAGAACCGTTCAATTGCACACCAAGCCCTAGGCACGACCGAATGCGCCACGGCGGAACGCTATCGAACCGAGCCAGCACTTCGCCTTCAGGGCCTGCGAAAACGATATCAATCGCCCGTCGCATAAACCATGTATGCACCGACGCGCAGCCTGGAAACACCATGACGATCGAAGCATCATCCAGCCCATCTATCTTTGATGGAACGCACGCCGCCAAACCAAGCAACCGGCGTAGCGGGCTTGCTGCGATGACGACCATGCGATCGTCCCAGCCCAAGCGCCGCACAACGCGACGGATTGCTTGCCCATCGAGACGATTGGCCCTCGCAAGCCTCTTTATGTGCGAGCGGCCCTCTCTCTTCATCACATCACCACCCCCGGTCTCCAGATCGACCGTCACATCGCGATGATGCGCCAACGCGACCGGCGCACCGAAGTCGACACCCGCAATGGAAAGAGAACTCGGCCAAGGCTCATGCGCATCGAGCTCGATAGGTTCGCAAGCCCCCTATCAGTAAGGAGGTCATCCCCCGAACTAGCTCCCCCTTCGGTGCACGTCACCTCAATCTCCACGTCGTAGCCGGCCATGGCACCCTCTATCTGAGATTCAATCACACTCACACCGTCATCAGCTGAGCCGTCGCCTTCGCCCGAGGCGAGACGGCATGCGCGGCCACGATATCGGGGGCGATTCGATCGAACCGAGCTGTCGCAGCTACAAACAGCATGATGTTGTATACGATGAGCGCGAGAACGAGGAGCACGGGGACGACGACCGCCATCTCAACAGTCGCCTGCGCTCGTTCTTCTCCTGCCAAGCTGCACCGATGACTGGCTCGACCCGTGAACGCCAGCCATATGCCACCCTTGTGTCGCAGCCACGAGGGCGTAGCGCACTTCCCGCGCACTATCGCAAGCAAACGCGAATGTAATCGCATGCGCATCATGGTTTGCCCTCCGCCGACCCGACCACATCCAAAAGGCGTATGGTGAGGGGAATTGACCCTCCTCCCGGCAGGGGAATCTCCGCGATCGTGAAGGATGCAGACAAAACCTCTTCGCCGACCTCGTACTGGAGCGCCTGCAACAGCGCCGAGGGGTCGGTCGTTCCCAAGGGAATGGAGCGCAAAAGTTCCTGAGCATTAGTTAGGGCAGGAACATCTGCATGGGAGAGAACGTTACCGCTATCGGTAAGAACCGGCTTAAGCGAACTCAGGTCAACCGGCTCGAAGCCAAGGCCGCGCACCGCGCTGTCAATCCGGTCACTCAGCCATGACGCTATGGGGCCCATCCCAACAGCGGATAGCCCGCCGATAAGATCATCCATGAGCGCCGATAGCCCGGCACTCACATCCCCATACGAAACGAGTAGCGAGCCCCATAACCCCATAACGTCATCAATCAATCCAACCGCGCCGCCTCCGCCGGTTCTATGCTCAAGAGAGCTGAAGAACGACGACAAGACGTTGTTCGTATTGGTCGCGGCATCGGGCGCGAGCACGGCAGCGGACAGCGCACCCCGTCGCGACAGGCTCGGGCTTTCGGCGAACGTTGAGTCAAGGTTATCCGGGGAAGACAACTCGCCCGACACCACAAGGGAAACCACGCCATATCTTCCGGGAGGAGCGATGCGCGGCCGCTTTGTCGAAAGAACCGAAAGCGCCTCATCGAAGGCGTCGCCGGCCGTTTCCGCCGCGCCCTGCGCCGCCCGTTCAAGCTCGAGCTCCTGATTTCGGCATGATACGTATGCATCAAGAGCTCGGTAAAGGCGCGCAAATGGTATTCATAGCCGTTGTCAATCGAAGTTGATGCGGCAGGAACCCTTCCAACATCACCGATCCCGAAATGGCACACAGGGCATTCGCGAACCGCTCCCGTCTCGACATCGGCGAGAGATTGCAACGGTCCAGCAGCGCCCTCAGCTCCGGGGCACGTTTCCCCATAATGAAGAACAAACCCGCTTCCTTCGCGAGTCGTTGGCCACACGCTCTCGGTATAGAGCGTTGTCTCGCGGACTTCATCGGTATTGCGCGGCAAGAGCTCCACCGTCGATGTCACCCTACCGCCAGACTCAACGACATGGGCGCTTCGAAAATGATCGACCGCATATCGATAGAACGCCTTACGGGCAGCAGAATCGGCAGCCGCCTCAACGCTTGCGTTCTCCGGTTCGTCGTGCTCGAGACGCCATGCGTAATATGAACGCGTTCGATTGAGCGCGACATCGGGCTCCCAGGTGATGCTCGAGCATAGTCGGGGTTTTCCGTGCCGGAAAGCGACGAGAGTTTCCCGGCACGCTCTTGCATGTTCCGCCCTTCGCTGCCGCAGTCGGCAAGCCAGGCCTCCTCTTTTGCCTTCGCCGTCTCCTCTGCAGCTGCGGCGAGCTCTTGGGCGGCCTCGTCGAGCTCTCCTGCAGCGTTCTCGATGCCTTCCGTGGAAACCTGCTCCCCCTCAAGCGCGGGGAAATCGGAACCAGACGAAAGCGGCACGGCAAGCGCGGTCCCCGTAAACACCACCTCATCGCTTCCCTGAGCCGCGCACGCGCGTGTGCCGTTTGCAGCAATGACAAACGGCAACGACGACTCGAGTGCCTTTAGCCCCTTCGATGCCGAGCTGCCAACTTGTTGCGAGCCTCGAGCATGCGCAATCCCGCATTGATCGTCTGAGGCGCAACCGCGTTCACGCCTGGAATCAAGAGCCAACCAGCCCGGCCCCCGTTACGCAGAGCCCTGCAAGCCCCATGCTCAGCACCGAGCGTCCAGCACCGTAGCCGCCGTGTGATACGACGACACGACGTTCGCCCCGGCAAGCGCGGTCACATCGGCTGCCACCTGGGTATCTCCGGCGCGCGACATGCTCCAAATCCCACTCGCGATGGCAAACAGCAAAGAGAGAATCACAAGAATCGACACCGCAGAGGTGAGGGTCGTATACGCGCCGTCTTCAAGAAACAGATCAATCCCAGCGCTGCGTCCACGTTCCATAATCGCCCTCCAACCAACTCGGCCTGCCGTCATAGCCCGCCCGGACCGACATCTCCACATCTCCCTGGCCGTTCACCGCACCGAATGCGTGCGCGAAGGCTCCGATTACCGGCAGCGGCGTTATCGCGCCCGCAATGCAGACCATCACCTCGCCGTCCCCGCTCGATGCCGCCTGCATCTCATATCCCATGCGAGCGGACCCCCTGCATGGAATATCGAGATATCGGGTACAGCCGCCAGGCGCCTCAGAGCGAATGCCCGAATGCTCTCGTCCGTTTCCCCTTCAGCCGTAACCATCAGTCGCGCTGTTTCCGCCGCCGCAGACTCCATCACGGCGCGCGTGTACAGCACGCAAACGGGCTGCACGGCGAGAAGCAGCAGGGTGAGGAAGACCGGTAGGAGCACCGCGGCCTCCACCGTTGCCTGAGCGCGCTCTTCACGCGCTGCGCTCAAGGCGGCTGACACCCCGGGCCGCCGCAATCCCTGCCTAATACAGCGAGATATCCAGCAACCCCAACCCATCCAGCGCATGCGATGCCGCCTCTTCGACTGCGCGTGCGAGCGCTCCGTCCGCACCCGCATGCCAAAGCAACGCCAAGCCCGAGACCATCGCCATGAAAGCGATAACGGTGAGAGCATACTCAAGCGTTGCTTGGGCACATGATTCCTCGGCAATCTCGCGCAGGACGATTGCGCGGCGCTCTCTATCGTCCATATCTCCCTCCCCAAGATGCCCCCCCCCACCAGACCGAACCCAGCAAGCGCCCGCACCGGCGACACGCTTGGAATGGCCCCCTCTCGCCCGAACCTAATCCTCTGCATCGTCTGTAGCAAACATCCGAACCGCACGCACCGTCGAAGCCGAATCTTCTTCCAAGACGGCTACCGTAACCACATCAATGCAGCCAGAACGAGCCTGAACGATGGCGCCCCAAGCATTTCCCTTTAGGTCGAGGTAGCCACTGGAATACAGGCGAGCGCCTTCGACACCCTGATACACCTGGAGCACGGAGCAGGCTGCAGGAACAAGTCCCTCGTCCATGCGAAGCTCAACCGCCACCTGGCCTTCTCCCGCCTCACGATCCGCCGAAAGCCGATCCAACTCGGCGAGAAGCGAAGCGGCTGTCGAAGCATGGGAATCGCCGGCGCCCGCTTCCTCTTCCCCCGCACCCGAACGCCCCAACAAGGAATCCTGGCCATATGCGGCGTCACCTTCTCCTACGTCATCGGCTCGAGCGGATGTATCGGCAGAGCCTTCGCCGCTAGAAGCACGTTCCCCTTGGACACCCTCTTCAACAGCAGACGACACCTCCCCATGCGCCGCCGTACCCTCTAACCGCCCATGCGCAATCGCCCCAAACCCCAACAGAGAGGCAGCAATCACCGCAAGGCAGAGCAAGGGGGCGGCGCACCAAGCAAGCCGCGTTCTGAGAGAACCGCCGGTGCGCAGCCCGTCCCCAACCGTTGCCCGCAATCTTCCCTGCGAGCGCACGAAGTCTTTGCCACGCCCACGCATTCGACGCGCTACAAACTGTTAATGCCGTCTGATATGGCATTCCAGAGCTCGCTAACCCTATCCCGGAATGCGATGATCGCAATTATTGCGATTACAACTAATACGCCAACCAAAATGGCGTACTCCGTCGTTCCCTGCGCCTTTTCTTCTGCAACCAGCCTGCTTGCTTCGCCCAGCCGCCTGTTTATGGCATGCATCACGCGCACGCGAATGATGCCCCTTTTCATGGAAAACCACGTCCCTCCGCTTTCAATGGCCCTTCGGCAACTCTGTTGAATCCTCAGCCAACCCTTCATGAACACCCTCCTTACAACATGCCGCTCGCAGCGAGCAGCGGACCCACGATTGACAGCAAGAGCGCTGGTAGAATCAACGTTCCGGTGGGTATGAGCAACTTGACCGGAATACGCTCGATCTCTCGCTCGACATCTGCCGATGCGCCAGCCTGATTTCCCTACTTTGCCCGGCAAGCGTTTCGCTCAGCGGGGCACCCAGCCCGAGCGCTGTGAGACCGTTGCGGCAAACGACTCCAAGGCCCTTTCACCCAGCACGCGGGCGACCCTCGAAAGCTCCTCTTCGCGTGTTCCAAGACCCATCTGCCACGACATGCGTGCTTCACTCAAAAGGCCCGCGAGGCGCCCGGTCCGATTGACGCAATACAACTCGAGCGCAGCATCAAACGAAAGCCCTGCAGACAGCCCGAGCCGTACAACATCGATCATTTCGGAGATCTCTCCAAGGGACGCTCGGCCGCGAGCAGCATCGGGTGCAAGCGGAACCAGCTCTACGAGCCGGCTTCCCACGGAGCGCGCCCTTCCCGCAATCGCCTCGCCAACTGCAACCATCCTGACCAGAGCCCTCTGTCGCTCACCCGGCTCGACCCCCTGAAAAAGCCACAGGAACGTTGCCCATACACCGCCGACCGCGCAAGGCCCCAACCACGACGCGGACATCACACATCAACCTCCATCATGTGCCGGATGATCCACCACGCAAGCAGGTTTAAGGCAAGGGCAACGGCCACGCTGCCAGCCCCAACGGGCGTTGCAAGGCCCGCCCTGAAGTCGCCTGAGAGCAGCGTGAGCAGACCGACCATCGCCACCGGCATGAGGGCCACCAAGCGCGCCGACATGCGCGCTTGAGACGTTTTCACGTCGAGCCGGCGCGCGAGCTCCATGCGTTCGCCCACCATCTCCGCGGCATCTGCGAGTAGGTCGCGCAGCGGAGCGCCCGTGCGCTGGGATATCTTCAAAGCGAGCGATACGAACCCCAACCCAGGGGCAGGCAGGCGCTCGAGCAAATCGTCAAGCGCCGACGCTGCGGGGACCCCGCAATCTATCGCGTGCGAAACCCTCGTGAACTCCGATTTGACAGGCTCTTGAGCATGACTTCCCACGAAGCGCATACCTTGGGCAAGCGAGTGCCCCGAACCGAGCGCGATGGCAAGCGCGGCGAACGCCTCCGGCATCTCCGCCTCTATGCGCCGCTCTTCCGAGCGCTTCCTCCGAGATGACCGTAAGCCCAGAACGCCCCAAAACGCCACAAGGCCTGCGGCGAACCCCCACAAAGAGAACGAGGCGATAGCCCCGCAAGGCCGCAGGAGGCATCGGCGCACAACAGCATGCCAAGCTTGGTGACGTAGTCCCCACCATCGAAAGGAATCTCCATCACGCAACGCCGTACCACGGAATTTCCCGAGATCTGCTGCGGAACCATCTCGCCCAGCCTTCTCGAGAAAGCGAGCATCCCCTCTTTCATCCCTGCTACCGAGACTCGCCGTGCGCCCGCAGAGGTGGGCACGGAGCGCCCTGGCACGCCCCCTACCGAAAAGCAACCAAACAGGCAGGCCGTACACACAGTCACAAGCGCCCCGATCACGAAGGCATATATCGCGCCATGCCGATACCTCCTCTTCTGTAAGAACATGAGCCTCGAGCGCTTGGGCGATAAACGGTGGCTCCCGCACAAGCTTCCACGCTCCGGCAGCACGGTCGAAGGTCACATACTGCTCGAGCTCTACGCCTCCCCCCGCCCCTCTCGCCACCCCTGAATACGACGACACGAATCTCCTGCCATCGGCCCGGCGTTCAGACATGACGATTCCATCGAGTGCCATCGCGATCTGCTCTTCGATAAGCTCGGAGGGAAGATTGATGCCGTAACGTGCAAGCAGCGTGAGGCGCACGACGGCTTCCTCCTCGGTTCCCGCGTGCAAGGTCGTGAGCGATCCGTCATGCCCGGTGTTCATGGCCTGCAGCATATCGATGCATTCCGCCCCTCGCACCTCTCCTACCACAATGCGGTCGGGCCTCATGCGCAGGGCGTTTGTTACCAAGTCTCGTATCGTCACCTCACCCTCCCCCTCTATCGATGCCGCACGGGCCTCGAGCCTCACCACATGCGGGTGCCGCGAGAACTTGAGCTCCGCGGAATCCTCAATCGTCACGATGCGCTCGCCAACGGGAATCTCGCATGACAGAGCATTGAGCAGCGTGGTCTTGCCCGACCCCGTGCCGCCTGCAACCGCAAGGTCCTGGCGGAGCGATACCGCGCATGAGAGAAGCTGAGCATACCATTCGGGCAGAGAGCCCAGGTCAACGAGCTCTTTGAGCGAACTGATGCGATCGGAAAACTTACGGATAGTGAGGATGGGCCATCGATCGCGATAGGTGGAATCACGCGTTAACGCGGTAGCCTGGCTCAGGCGCGCATTGACGATGGGGCTCCGTTCGTCGATACGCCTACCCAAGGGAGAGATAATGCGATCGATGAGAATACGAATCTGCTCGTCATCATCAAAGAGCCTCCCCATGGCATGCAGCGTTCCCGCCTGCTCAAAATATGTCGACATGCATCCGTTGACCATTATCTCTGTGACCGAATCGTCTTCGATGAGGGTTGAAGCGGCCCAAGCCCTACTACATCGTCCAAGACCTCGACCACGACCTCTTCACGGTCCTCTTGGCTGAGCTCTCCCGTATCCCGTGCGTTAATCACCGCTTCCACCGCGGGACGCAGCTCTTCGCGAGAATGCCTCGTGTCGGAATCTCGAGCCAAACGCGCCACCTCGGCAAACCCCACGCGGTCGAGCATATCGCGCTTCGCATCTCGCACAATGGCGCGAAGAGAGCGTGACGCCCTTCCCCGCGGCGCGTGGCCTCGCCCGCCCGAATCGAGCTGGTCCTTACTCTTTCTTACGCGCTCAAATCGTTCAAAGACGCTCACGAGGCCTCACCGAGCCTCTTCCAAGGCAACCGCAGGCGAGGCCGCGCAGAAACCTCCTGGACACCGTCTGGCACATCGGCACCTATCGAGCAACCAAGCTCACGCAGCAAGCTGCGGGTAAACGCATGGATGCTTCTGCCGAACGCATCCTGAGCGCGCACGGCATCCTCTATGCGTCCAAACGAGAGAAGCGATGCGAGCGCACTTCCCCCGTCGGGGATGCGCGTCTTCGCGCTCAGCGACGCCGCCATCTCCAGGCGCATCGCTTCCTCTTCGGTGCAGGCGCGCTGCCCGAAGCGATTTACGACGCAGACCATGCGCGTCCGCGGAACGCCTAGCCGGCTGACCATGCTCACCGCTCGCTCGAGCGCCGTCACCGCGCCCACCGCATGGCCACATACCATAAGGCAACGATCGCAGCCTGCGACCGCCCCCGCCACGGCATCAGTCCACGTGCGGGACGTGTCAACGAATACGACATCCGATTCCCGGCGAAGGACGCCGATAAGCATCTCGACCGCGCGCCAAGCAGCTCCGCGCGCTCGGGTGTGGCGATGGGGCCCCACAGCGTTAGCCCGGGCCCCACGCGCATCGAAGACCTCACGATCGCAGCCTCATCCAACGGGGCGCTTCCCACTTGGTTCGCAAGCAAACCAAGGTCATGCAGTGTTTCTACGCCAAAGAGCTCGTAAAGGTTGCCGAACATGAGATCCAAGTCGAGCACGGCGGTCCGAAGGCCGGCATGCGCAGAGCAAGCCGCCATCGCAGCGATGAGCGTTGTGGCTCCGCTCCCTCCCGCACCGGAAACCGCACAGATTACCGGCGCTCGACGTTCGCTAGCTCCCTCCACATGAGATGTGTCCACGCGCGGCGAAATCTCCTCGCCACTCGGTTCAGACGCCGCATGATCCGGGCTCGCAGTTTGAAATCCTCCCATGCACCGCAGGTCCTCTGCGCGGCATGGCGCGAGAGGCACCTCATCCGGCTCATCGAGGTCGGCCAGGTCATCTTGCGTATAGGACGGCGAACATCCATCCTGGACCCGAGGCACCGGTTCGTGAACGGCTTCCGTTGCGTTACAGGCAAGCCTCGTGGGTGCACAAGGCACCTCGAGTCCAGGCGTGGTATCGAGAGGCGGCGTCTGAGCCTCGCGGTTGCAATCCCTTCCCATGCATGCCCCATCAGCGCATCCGCGCCGCATCTCTTCCCTCGAAACAGGCACAACCTCCGCTGCGCCCGCGTGAAATAGCTGGGCGATCCACGCTGGATCGAGCTCGGAAACCATAACGACGGCACGGCACGGCACCTGAGATGACGCAACCTTGGCCAGCAAGGCAAGCAGCTCATCGCGCATGCCTTCGTCGTCCAGCACTACCACGCCATCAACCGGCTCGGATAACGCCGCGAGCACCTCCCCGAGGGCCTGCACCCCATCAAGCCAGAGCAGCCGCGCGTCCACCTCTCGCGACTCTATCTCACGCTGAACGATCCTGCGTTCGTTACGCGGGCAGCACGCAAGCCATACCGCATCCTTCATCGCGCGTCGCCCCCTTCATCCAGCTCATCCGTCGGGGTGCCGGCGCTCGCCGCGCTGGACCCTTCACCGACGGCATCGCTCGAGGCCTCGGTATCTACTGAATCATCTGAAGCGCCTGCATTGGCTCCCTCGCCAGGAGCCGCAAGAGCGATCGTCCCCTTTGCCGTTGCAGCCAGCACTTCCGTTACGCGGTCGGGCTCAACGGCCAGCGTTACCCAGCTCAAATCTCCGCTCGCCGCTCCCTGCCCCTGTGCGCTGGTATCGATTACATGCGCCCCGCATAACCGATCGGCCACGCCGTTTGCGGAAACATAGACGTCGACGCTCGTGCCCGGCTCGATAGAGCCTCCCACGGCATGGGCGGCGTCGACGCCCACCGAGACCGCAACCCGGCCTCGGGTATATCCAAAGACCCGCTTCTCGCCTCGAAGTACAAGGGGCAGAGCACCGCCTGCTCCGGAATCGCCGAGGTCGCCTGCTTCCCGATCACATCATCGACCGAGGTGAGCGCACCGGAAGGGAGCATGCCTGCAACCCATTCCTCAACGCGCACGCATCCTTCATCGATCGTTTCACCCGCATCGATGTCGCGCGACGCCACACAGACGCTCACAAGATCCCCTCCATATGCCGCGAGCATCTCCTGTCGTTCCTGTTCTGCCCCCGCCTGCAGGGACGCTCCGTACCACAGGCTCAGCGCAGCGGAAGAAGACCCGACACAACGCTTGCGATCAACCGCTTTCCCTGCTTCATCTGCCGCCCCCTCGCTTGAACCATCGTGAGGAACTTCGTCCTTGATGCCATTGTCGCGAGGGACCAATCCAGAGCAGGCGTCAACCCGATAAAGTGAGAGACCCGCTGACAAAACGCAGGTGGAAAACTAAACGCCCAGCTCCTATTCAGTTGTTTCTTTATGCATTACTCGAGCGCAAAGGAAGCGAGGCGGCCACCCTGCCAGCCTCGCACGCACAGGAAACGAAAAAAGGTATTCATCTTTTGGAAGAACCGATACATCACCAATCAAGCGCCTCGGCGCGCGCCCCGGCATCCCAGACGCCGCGACAAGACCAATCTACAGGTGGATATCAGGGTCCAGACTCTGCGCACTTACGCGCATCTCAGATGCCAACCCCTTGAACACCTCGAGGCGCAACTCGTCAATCTCTCCCGCCTCGACCGCAGCCCGTACCGAGCATCCAGTTCATGCGTATGCGTGCAGTCGTTGAACCGGCACCCTCTTGACGCCTCGACGATCTCGGGGAACGCCCTGGCAAGCCCGCGCTCATGACCCACTAGGGGCAGGCTGCGCAGCCCGGGAGCATCCGCCACCACACCGCAAGAGCCCGGCAGCTTGACCATCACGCGCGCGACCGTCGTGTGCCTGCCCGCATCGTCACGGGCGCGCACCGCACCGGTTTCGAGCGCATCGTGTCCCAACAGCGTATTGAGCAGCGTCGATTTGCCCGCGCCCGATTCTCCCAGAATCATGGAGCAGGTACCGCGGGCACGCAGCACGCACGCCATCGAGGCCCTCTCCCGTCGCGGACGACGTCACCACGACGCGGACCCCGCCGCCCACAAGGCGCCGCACGCGAGCCACCTCGCCCTCGCGCTCTTCCTCAGAGCAGCGATCTGCCTTAGTGAGTACCACGATCGGCTCGGCGCCACAGTCTGCCGCGAGCACGAGCGAGCGCGCGATACGCCCAAGCAGCACCTCGCCGGCACCAAGTGTTGAACGACAAGAATCGCATCCACGTTCGCGCATAGAACCTGTCGCTCGCCGCGATTTTTACCGCGCCACCGCTCGAACACCGTGCGGCGTGGCAAAACGCGCTCGATGACGCCCATATCGTGCCCGGGAGCAAGCCTCAGCGCGACCCAATCTCCCACGGCGGGGAGCAGGCCATCGCCCTTCTCCTTATCCTGTTTGGCGAATCCAACGGCATGTTCCGCGCGCAGCATGCGCTCCTCGGTCACCACCAACGGAAATCCGCGGTCGAGGCGAACTACACATCCTAAATGCATTTCACCAGGCGTTTCCGCCGCCGCGCAGAAGGCCTCGAACGCCGCGCGCTGCTCGTCGCTCGGCCGCACATCCGTGAACGCCGGCACGTCCTCCAGCGCATCGATCTTAGGCAGCGCGGCGCCTACACGCGCAGCATCGGCCTGCCCCATCGTGGCCTTTTCACGCTTGCCGCGGCCAGCACCTTTGCTCCGCGCCCGTTTTGCCATGCAACCGCCCTTCAACACGTCGACATACGCTGCTCATCTTACCGCACAGCCCCTCGCTCAAAAACGCTCGAGACTCGAACTCATTTCAGAGCCCGCCGGTAAGTAAACAGGAACAGAACGCGTTGCAGAAGCGCACACTATCCCACACAGGTCCAGAGAATGGTGGCGCGTCAACGAAGAAGGCCCCGGCGAGTTCCGAAGGGCGTTTCCCGCAGCTGCCTGGCATCGCCAAGCAGCGAGGACCACGCCCGAAGGAATCGCCAGGGCCTTCGGTCAGGTTGACGTTCGGGAGCCTACTCCTTCTCGACCGCCCTCATGATGGCCTTGTAAATCTCGACCAACGGGATAATCAGGAAGCCGAGCGCGAGCGCGGTGATCATGCCCTTGGGCTCAAGATGCTCCACACCAAAGAAAATCATGGACAGGGCATCGACCTCGACCACAACAAGCGTGAGAACGAGCGCCAGGAACGCCGCGCCCCACAGCCACTTGTTCTGCTTCTTCATATGGAAGATGCTGGCACGACGGCTGCGCATGTTGAAGCAGTGGAAGATCTCGACCATGTTCAAGGTGATGAACGCCATCATGACGCCCTCTTCGTCGGCCATGGAGGTGGCCAGCTTGGAAAGGTCGATGACGCCCAGGTCGAAGTACACGCCGCAGAAGAAGCTGGCGAGCACGAGCACGGTGATGATGAGGCCCTGGACCACGGTATCGAGACCCATGTTGCCCGCGAACACGCCGTCGGTGGCATTGCGCGGCTTGCGCTTCATCACGTCGCCCTCGGCCTCCTCCATGCCGAGCGCGAGCGCGGGGAAGCAGTCGGTCACGAGGTTCACCCACAAAAGCTGGATGGGCTGGAACAGCGTGAAGCCCATGAGCGTCGCCGCGAACACGCTGAATACCTCGGCCAGGTTCGCGGACAGCAGGAACTGGATGACCTTGCGGATGTTGTCGTAGATGCGACGACCCTCTTCGCACGCATTGATGATCGTGGCGAAGTTGTCGTCGGCAAGCACCATGTCGGCAACGTTCTTGGTAACGTCGGTGCCGGTGATGCCCATGCCGATGCCGATGTTCGCGTGCTTGATGGAGGGGGCATCGTTCACGCCGTCGCCCGTCATGGCAACGATCTTGTTCTTGGACTTCCAAGCCTCGACGATGCGGGTCTTGTGCTCGGGCTGAACGCGAGCGTACACGCCGTACTTCTCGATGTTCTGGTCGAGCTCTTCCTCAGACATCTTGTCGATCTCGGCACCGGTGATGGCCTGGCTGCGATCCTCGACGATACCAAGGTTCTTGGCGATGGCCACGGCGGTGTCGATGTGGTCGCCCGTGATCATGACGGTGCGGATGCCAGCGCCGTGGGCCTCCTCGATAGCGGGAGCAACCTCGGGACGCTCGGGGTCAATCATGCCGGAGAGACCGCAGAACACGAGGTTGTTCTCGAGCGCTTCGGCAGCGAAGTCCGCAGGCTTCTCGGTGTAGGTGCGGCTGGCGAGCGCGAGCACGCGCAGCGCCTGGTCGGCCATGGCCTTGTTAGCAGCCAGAATCTGCTCGCGGCGCTCGTCGGTCATGGGAACGATCTTGTCGCCGTCATACACCTGCGTGCAGAGCCCCACGACCACATCGGGCGCACCCTTGGTGTACTGCTCGAAGTTGCCATCGGCTTCCTCGACCACGACGGACATCATCTTGCGGCCGGAGTCGAACGGGGCCTCGCCCACGCGCGGGTGCTCCTCGTCCAGTCCCTTCATGCCCATCTTGGCGGCGTCGTTCACGAGCGCGCACTCGGTGGGCTCGCCCACCGCCTCGCCGGCCTCTTCGTCCCACTTGGCATCGGAGCACAGCGCCATGCCCGCGAGCAGCTTCTCCTCGGGAGCGGCAAGCTCGTGGTTCACGACCGTCATCTTGTTCTGGGTGAGGGTACCCGTCTTATCCGAGCAAATGACCTGCGTGCAGCCAAGAGTCTCGACCGCGCTGAGGTTGCGGATGATCGCCTGGCGCTTGGCCATCTTGGTCACGCCGATGGAGAGCACGATGGTCACCACGGCAACGAGGCCCTCGGGGATGGCCGCAACGGCGAGCGACACGGCAACCATGAAGGTGTCGAGCAGCATGTGCGGCTCGGCGGTGACGGCGCCGATGCCGGCACGCAGCACGTCGACGGCGAAAACGACCACGCAGATGACAATCACCAGGACGGTGAGGATCTTGGAAAGCTCGGCGAGCTTCACCTGAAGCGGTGTGAGCTCTTCCTTGGCGTCGTTGAGCGCACCAGCGATCTTACCCATCTCGGTATTCATGCCGGTCCCGCACACCACGGCGCGGCCGCGACCGTACACCACGGTGGAACCCATGTAGCACATGTTCTTACGGTCGCCGAGCGGAACGTCGTCGGCACCGTCGAGCGCGATCGGGTCGGTGTGCTTCTCTACCGGGACGGACTCGCCGGTAAGGGCGGCCTCCTCGATTTTCATGGAAGCGCTCTCGAGCACGCGACAGTCGGCGGGAACCGCGTCGCCCGCCTCGAGCAGCACGATGTCGCCGGGCACGAGCTCGCTGGAGTGCAGCGAGATCTGCTTGCCGTCGCGGATGACCTTGGACTGGGCGGCGCTCATCTCCTGAAGAGCAGCGAGCGCCTCTTCGCTCTTGGCCTCCTGGATCACGCCGAGGGCGGAGTTGATGATCACGACCGCCATGATGATGACGACGTCGGCCCACTCGGACTCGCCCTGGATCATGCCGGTCACGGCGGAGATGACGGCCGCGACGATGAGCATGATGACCATGGGTCGGCCATCTGCTGGAAGAAGCGGATCCACAGCGGGGTCTTCTCTTCCTCCTTGAGCTTGTTCGGGCCGAACTTCGCCTGGCGCGTTTGCGCCTCGGAAGTGCTCAGGCCCGCATCCGCGCTCGTGGATTGCTCTTTGAGCACGTCCTCAGCCGAAGCTAGGTACTCTTTCAAACTGTATCCCTCCTGGTACGTCTGAACTCTGGGTGCCCGGGGCACCCCCTATACCTACACAACGCCCAATCGTAATTCCCGGAGGCAAGGGCTCGTCATGCAAGCTTCTATTTTACCCAAGCCCGCGGGCCACGAGGCCCAGAAGCTCGGGTTTCTGCCGCTTACCTCAGTGGCGGCGTTTTTTCGAGCAGCACCCTGCTGGATGCGGCGTCGCCGGGCGATATTCTGCCGTGCGCGCGGCTGCTGGGCGCTCCGCACGGCAACGCCGGAGTGCCCGGCCCACCGTCGCCCGACAGTCCGTCCGACATTTCGCGCAGCTCACCTTCGCCCGCATCCCACCTCTTCAGCAAAAATTGCGAAATATAATCCCCGTATTTGTGTTATGTAATGCAGATTCGGTAATCGGCTGTTTTTCTTCGATAAGCGGCTATCTTTCCGGCCAGTTCACCTATAATGCACCGCTGAACGAGAAGACCCATAAACGCATTGTGTAATTGGAGGACTGCATGTATAAACGCACGAAAAATGTCTGCACGATGGGCCCTGCCTGCGACAACGACGAGACGTTGCGCGAGATGATGAAGGCGGGCATGAACGTCGCCCGCTTCAACTTCTCCCATGGCTCGTATGAGGAGCATCACGGCCGCATCGAGCGCGTCCGCCGCATCGCTGCCGAGCTCGACATGACAATCGGCATCCTGCTTGACACCAAGGGCCCCGAGGTCCGCACCGGCCTGCTCAAGGACCACCAGAAGATCTCCGTGAAGGCCGGCGACAAGATCGTCGTCACCGCTGCCCCCACTTCCGAGGATTTCCTTGGCGACGCAGCCACATCTCGCTCGACTACCTCGATCTGCCCAGCGAGGCCGAGGCCGGCACGCGCATCCTCATCGACGACGGCATCGTTGAGCTTGTGGTCGAGAGCGTTGAGGGCCAGGATATGCACTGCGTCGTCAAGAACGACGGCGAGATCGGCGAGCGCAAGGGCGTGAACCTGCCCAACGTTGAGATCGGCTTCCCGCAATCACCGAGCGCGACCGCCAGGACATCCTCTTCGGCCTGAAGGAGGGCATCGATTACATCGCCGCCTCCTTCATCCGCAACGGCGCCGCCGTGCGCGAGATCCGCGAGCTCTGCCGCGAGAACGGCGGCGAGCACGTGGGCATCTTCCCCAAGATCGAGTGCGCTCTCGGCGTCCAGAACTTCGACGAGATCCTCAAGGCCTCCGACGGCATCATGGTTGCCCGCGGCGACCTGGGTATCGAGATCTCGCCCGAGCTCGTGCCGCATCTGCAGAAGAAGATGATCAAGAAGTGCAACGCTGCGTACAAGCCGGTCATCACCGCCACGCAGATGCTCGACTCCATGATCCGCAACCCGCGCCCGACCCGCGCTGAGGTTGCCGACGTCGCGAACGCCATCTACGACGCACCGACGCCGTGATGCTCTCCGGCGAGTCCGCTGCCGGTAAGTACGGTCGAGGCCGTTCGCATGCAGGCGAGCATCGCGCATGAGACCGAGCAGTACCTGGGGGCGCACGCCGAGCTCAAGGTGCCCGAGGGCAGCCAGAGCACGCGCGTGATCAACAACGTCGTGGGCCTCTCCGCCGTGAACATGGCCACGACCGTGGGCGCCAAGTGCATCGTTGTTCCCACCACCACCGGCCGCACCGCGCGCCTCATCTCGCACTTCCGCCCGAGCACGCCCGTTGTCGCTTTCTCGCGCCACCAGTGGGCCGTGCAGAAGATGCTCATGTACTGGGGTATCGAGCCGCACCTTGCCGCTATTACGCAGGGCAGCGTGGACGACACCGTGGCGAAGGCCATCGACTGCGCTAAGGAGCGCGGCTACGTGGACGCCGGCGATGTTGCCGTCGTGACCGTCGGCGATCCCAAGACCGCCGTCGACTCCACCATCGGCGATGGGAAGCGCAGCTCCACGAACGTGGTCTACGTCGCTCAGGTGCGCTAAGCAGCTAGAACATTGCACCAGCAAGCATCACGCTTCTCAAAGGGCCGCAGGCATGCCTGCGGCCCTTTTCGTATGCCTCATGCACGTTGCGTTTCCCACATTAACGCGCTGTCTCCGCGCCGTTGGCCGACGCCGACCTCCCGCGCCACGCTTCTACGGCTCTCTCACGCTCCACGCCCCGCATCTCTCTCCCATGCCCACCACGCCACGCCCCCTGCGGCAGCCCTGCCGAGGCCTATAAGCCCGTGTTTGGTACCCGGGATGCAATTCGAGGCTCGAGTCGGAAGTTTTTTGCCGACCTTCCAAGTAGACAACTGTTTTCGGGAGTTGTTTCCTGCGGTTTTGTTACCTCCCAAGACCGGTCTACTCACCGATCCCGAAAAACCTTCCGACTCGAGCCTTGAACTTTTCCGCCCCGTCTCTCCCGGCAAGCGTGAGCCCCCATAATCAGGCAGAACCAAGCCGCCACCAATCCGTGAGCACGTCGGCACGCAGTTCTCGCTCCTTCTGCTCGAGACGCTCCGTTTTTGGTGCCCACACTCGCCCGTGTTTTCCCAGCAGAAAGCTTGCAACCTGCTGAAGCCGCCAGGGATCGGCAATCTGCTCGTATCGTAAGCGCACCACCGTTAACCCCATACTTTGCAACGCCAGCGCTCGGTTATCGTCCATTGCATTCCGTTCTGACCCACCGTGATAGCCTGCTCCTTGACATTCAATGGCTATGGGCGGGAGACCCTCTGGCCCCTCTGCATACAAATCGATGCAACACGTCTGTTGGCGCGCTATGGTGCGCGCCGCATCCGAAAGCCGTATAGCTTTATTCAGTTCAAAGTTGCCAAATCCGTAGCCACCCCTCCGCCTCGGAAGACCAAGCAGCATTGCCGCCTGCACCTCGAACGCGAGCGCGCCACACCCCATACGTCATCAAGAGCTTGGCGAAGCCGGCCAATGCCGCGCATGCCTCGAAACTGATCGCAAAAGCGCTGGACCTCATCGATGGTAATGAGGGGAGGTCGGTCCCATAAATCGGTAATGTTCCCGTTATTGTCCAGCATCGGCTTCCACCCATCGATGATAGGAAATGAGCCTGTATCGACGAGCTTCTGCAGGTACTCCCGCTCGCCATGGCGCGCACGGTACACCGCGAACAATCCCATCAGCTCATAGAGCATCATGGTTACCTGTGCAACAGACGACTTTGCGGCAAGACACAGCATCGTGAACACAGGCGATGTGACCGCAAAGCCTAGATCGGTAGCGCAAATCATTCCAGGGGCAATCTCACCGGACCAAATATGCGGTATGCAAGTTTTTGTCGCCTTCACATGAGTCTTGCTGCGAACGAGCATGTGAATCGGCATGTCAAGGGGGCCGAATGAACCCGAACCTCTGAGCGCACGGCGACGCTCCCGCGACACATCGACACCGTAGCAATCGCCGTACAGCGCCAACACCACGGGCGGTGTGCGGTAGTAGCGCAATGCGGAGCTATGTGACAACACGATATTCATGTTCAAACCATAACCGCAACGCCAACCTGCTTGGGTCTGTGCCCAACATATTGCCGCTCCAGCTGACAAACTGCTGGCCAAAACTTGAACACAGAGAACATGGCCACTGCGCTATCTATACACTAAATGGCAAACCATCATGGGCAGACAGTCCCATATATTCAATTTACTTCATAATTAATGCGCCACAAACAACCTAGACAGCACCTCAGGCAGCAGCGCCCGCCTCGCACACGCCGTGACAACACTCCGATAGAACACCAACTCACGCAACATCAAAAAAGTTCGAGGCTCGAGTCGGAAGGTTTTTCGGGAAACGCCGAGTAGACCCGCCCTCCCGGGCAACAAAACCGCAGGAAACAGCTCCCGAAAACGGGTGGCTACTCGGGAAATCCGCAAAAACCTTCCGACTCGAGCCTCGAACTTGTGGAACGTGACGTGAGGATCGATTTTTGACACCGGAAGTGCTTCACGCGAACGCGTTTTACGCCGCTGGCTGCTCCAAGCCTATGGTTGCAACCGCTCGGCGAGGAGTCGGTCGGTGGTCTCGACAACCTCAGCGGACACGGTCGAGAAGAACTCGCTGGTGAGCAGGCGATAGGGCGGGTGGTCCAGCGCGCCTTGGTTCTCCCGGACAATCTCATGTGCGACGCCGATGGTCATAAGCACCGTGCGCTCGTCGAGCTCGTACTGCGGAAACGCCGCGGCGGCCGCAATGAGCCGCGGGGTATCGCGAGGAAACGAGGTAATGGGCAGTGTCTTGCCGAACCAGTCGAAATCTCCCTGCTTTTTAATGCGAAACTGCTCGCTGGGCTTATCGCCAAGCGCATCGAGAAACTCGTTGACGCGCGTGTTCCAAATGTTATCGGCCAGAAGGTGTGTCCATACGCCAAGCAAGAGATCAAAGCTCGAGCGCTCAAGTGCGGCAGGCGAGCAATCATCGTCGGCAGGGCTCCCCTGCTTGGGGGGGTTGATGGTCACGCCCTCGTAGCGCTGGGGATAGTGGATGCGATTGACCGTTTCGCGCTCAATAGCAATCGATGCGGGAGCGATGGCATCGTCAATGGGAACGCGGCCCTCTACGATACCAAGGCGCTCTGCAGCGGGGGCGACGTAATCGGCCCAGAACTCATGCTCGCGCGGCTTGGGGATAGGCTCGGGCGTTGCGAAGTGCGTGATGCGATACGCGATGGGCTCGCGCACGTCGGGAACCATGTAGCCCACCGGAATGTCCGGCACGAGCGCACCAAACAGAAAGGCATTGCGGTCCCGCACGGTGCAAGCGACCGCGCCATTGCGGGAAAAGAGCTGCTCGCTCTGGGCAATATGGATGTTCCAACTTGGCACAAGAGCTCCAATCGCTGTTTGCTCCCGAAGAGGGCCGGGCATTCCTTTCGCTCGTGGTCCTCGCAGGTCGCGATGCCGACCTGCTGCGGAAAACTCGCTACAGAGCTGCCCGGCCCTAGCGCGCACATCGTTCTCGCTAGAAGTGTAGGGCCGAACGGGCTCCAAGGGCCGAGGTGCGGCACCTGGCAAGCCGCACTAAGCGCGGACTTCGCCGCCGGTAGCCTTGCACACCTTGGTCACGAGCTTCTGGTGCACCTTCTCGACCTCTTCGGAGGTAAGCGTGTGGTCGTCGGCGCGATACGTAAGCGCGAACGCCATCGACTTCTTCCCCTCGCCCACGCGCTTGTCGTCGCGGTACACATCGAAGAGGCGCACACCGCGCAGGAGCTTGCCTCCGGCAGACTGAAGACGGCGCTCCAAATCCTCGCAGGTAACGCCCTCGTCCACCACGATGGCAAGGTCCATCTCGACCGCCGGGTACGACGAGAAGTCGCGATACGCCTGCTGATCGCGCGAGCACGTGATGAGCGCGTCGAGGCTCAGCTCAAACGCCACGACCGGAAGATCGATGCCGTACGCATCGCGGACTTCGGGGTGAATCTCGCCCACCCATCCGAGCACGGTACCACCCGCCAGCACTTCGGCGCCGCGGCCCGCTGCAGGAAGGCGTAACCGTCGCCCTCGGCCGGGCGGAACCGAACCTTCTCGACTCGGAGCTGAGCGAGCAGCTCTTCCACCACACCCTTGCCGTCAAAGAAGCGCAGCGGCGCGAATTTCTGGTTCCATGTCACATCGCCCCACGCGCCGGACAGCACGCCGGCGAGCGAACGGCGCTCCTTGGGCAGGCTCGCGTTCTCGCGACCGCAGAAGAGCGTACCCATCTCGTACAGGTGCACGTTGGCCGTGCCGTGAGCGTTGTTGTAGGCAACCGACTGCAACAGCCCCGGAAGCAGCGAACGACGCATCTCGGTCTGCTCGGCAACGAGCGGGTTCATGATGACGACCGGCAAGCCGCGTCCCTCGGTGCTCATGCGAGTCTTCTCCAGGTCGCCGGGCGCGGCGAACGAGTACGTCGTGGTCTCGTTGAGTCCGCAGGAGCGCAAGATGCACCCACGCGGCGAAGCAGGCGCTGCTCGTGCGTGAGGCCGCCGATGTGATTCTTCGCTGCAGGAATGGTCGCCTCCACGCGGTCCATGCCCCAAAGGCGCAGGACCTCCTCGATGAGGTCGATCTCGCGCTCGAGGTCCGGACGGAAGCTCGGCGGCACTACGCGGAACGTTCCCGCAGCACCGGCGCCACCAGCGGCTGCCGCGCTCGCGCCCGCAGCACCAGCGCTCACAGTGTCCA
>ENA-OQEN01000143-OQEN01000143.1-human-gut-metagenome-genome-assembly--contig:-NODE-143-length-30011-cov-2.717307_pt1 | contig 30011 bp, 39 predicted proteins | sample MGYA00242791_ERZ504627 | MGnify/ENA primary metagenome ERZ504627 (study PRJEB26092, sample SAMD00036316) | human gut metagenome | host: Homo sapiens | study: EMG produced TPA metagenomics assembly of... | reverse complement strand
TTCCGGCACCTTGGCCGTCCCGGGCACCTTGTCCGTTCCGGGGGTCTTGTCCACCACGTTCTTGCCCACCTTCACGTGGGCTTCATAGGCGTTCAGCTTGTTCGTGAAAAGCTTCTGGACCTGCCGCCATACGTTGGCAGAGATAGCGGTATCAGTCGTGCGGCCTTCCGTCTTGGCACGGGTGCACCATTCCACCAGCAGAGCGACATCCTTGTTTGTGGCGCCCACGCCCAAACTGAGCGCGTCCGCGGCTTCCTGAAGTCTTGGGATGCAGACAAGTATGGCGTCGGTTCTGATAAGGTGATTTCCCTGACCACAGTCGGCGACGACAAGAATGCACTCTACACGATGAGTGGCATGGCCAATGATGCAGCCAACAAGCAAGATGATATCATCCGTAGTATCACCGGCGGCAACCAGGACGGCACGTACTCGCATGTAATCGTCAACAAAGACGGCAAAGTTATTGGATACAACCTGAGTTCCCTCGGTCTAGCGCAGGATTCCAACGGTAAAGCATCGGATGTCAATCTCACACTGGGCAATATCAAGGATAATTATCAGCTCATCTGGAAGTCGCAGGTACAGGCAGGAACAGATGGCAAGGAAACCATTTTGTCTTCGCAGACGACGACTGCATCGGTCAAAGATGCTGCTACGAATGTGGTTAGCACGAATGACGCAAGAAAAGTCAAGGTCGGAGCCAGCACTCTGACCATTAACCCCGTCGCCCTGACCGTTGAAGTCACGGGCAAGCGTGAATATGGCCATACGATGGGGGATAAATATGTTGTCTCAACGAATCCGGCCCATACCACGCTCAATGCCGATGGCACAGGCGTAGTTAATACTTCTGGCCTGACAAACGAAACCTACAACATCAATCTGGATGGCCTCAAGAATGGCGACGGTGAGAGTGTCCTCAATGGTGATGCTGTGAAAAACCTTCTGGGCGGTATCGATGCAGGCGACTCGACTGCTGTTGATAAGATCAGCCGCTACACTTCGGTCAAACAGTCGGGCAGTCTTGCGACGGATATTGACTATCAGGGAGAGAAGGTCTACGCCTATGAACTGACGAAGAAGTCGGGGAACAGTGACTATACGGGGAGCCAGATCACCGTGACAGGCAAGACAGGGACGTCGGAGCCAATCACTACGACCTGCTGGCCAAGAATAACTATGACTACACGCTTCAGGATGGCACGCATACCCTGACCATCGACCGCCATGACCTGAACCTCAATATCACAGCCGAGCGCCAGTATGGCGATATCTCCAACCAGAAGGTTGTCAGCGACTATTTGAGCACAGCCAAGAAATCTGGTGCGAAAGGAGCTGAGCTGTCGTATAAGACTGGCATCACAAGCGATGAAAACGGCTTACAGAATGGCGAGACAATCGACTTCACGAATTCGGATGTCGAACTGTCGCAGGACTTCTACAAAGCTGACGTGGGAGAATATAAGCATGACTGGTACAATGATGATACAAGCAAAGGCTATACCAATGGCACGGCGGGTATCACCAACATTACCTTGAAGGCGGGCAACGGCTCAGGCTTCAACGCCAAGAACTACAACATCCATTACACCACTACCTACAAGGTAGACAAGGCGGACCTCTACTACACCTACGACGGTGAGCGCAACTACGGCGAGGATAACTCCGCGGCGACGCATACGTATACGATTGTCGGCAAGGACGCGGATTCCAAATTGGGAAGCGTCCGCGGCTATCTAAAGTCCTGGGACAGCGGCGTCCTTGCGGACAGCAGCAATATCTTGAAAAAGGATTTGCTGACGGTGACGAATACGACTGGACATGATGATGGTAAGGCCTATACCATGACAGGATCGGCAAATAATGCCGCGAATGTCAATACCTCTGAAACGTCAAAGTCCATCGAGAAGACCGACGAGAACGGCGGTTATTCGCATGTCATTGTCGATGAAAAAGGCAATATCCTCTCGTATACGCTCGATTCCTTCGGTACGAAGCTTGCTGGTTCAGAGGGAACGCTGGCAAAGAACTACAACCTCGTCTGGAAACAGGGCGGCGATTCGCATCAGTTGGACAAAGTCTATACCGCAGCTGGTACATCCAGCACGATTGACGCCACCGGTGAACTACAGGCGGCGACCGACACTTCCAGCAAGATTACAGTCAACAACAGTTCCTTCAAGATTAACCATTGGCCCTGACCGTCACCGTCACCGGCCAGCCGCGACTATGGCGATTCCATGAGTAAGAAGAGCTATACGATGGCAACAGACGGAACGCTGACAACTGGCCAGTACAATATCGCCGTAACTGGTGACTTTGCCAACGGCGAGACAGCAGACAGCGTCCTCAATAAGACAATGTCGAGAAGATGCTGGAGTCCCTTGAAAACGATACTGACGCTACGCGCGAGAATAGCAACGGTGAGACTGGCAAAATCAGCAAGTACACTGATGTCAAACGCAATGCAAAAGACAAGTCGAAAATTGACAGCTACAATCTCAACGTCGACAGCAAGGACACCAGCAGCACCATTACGCTGGCATCCAAGGTCAAGACGGATGCCAAGGGTAAGGTCACTTCTATCGAACACGCGGATAAGAATGTGCTGAACGACAATAACTATGACTATGTCATCACTGATGGCACGCATACGCTCACCATCAACCCCGCCAGCATGACTGTCGATGTCGATGTCAAGGGCGAGAGTACCTATGGCAAGACGAATACGACGTACACGGTCACAGATGTGAAAGGTGCCAAGAATAACGAGCGGCCGACTGTCGGTGATGCAACAAAGTCGAATATTAAAGATAAGTCGGCTGCCGGCAGCTATACAGTGACTTGGATGGATAAGAATGGTACAGATGTCTCGTCGCCAGCGGATGATGTCATGGGTAAATACCTGACCACCGCCGAGCGCCGTTCCGATAACGCTTCGTCTATCATCGGCAAGGAGACTGCTGACGGCATCCGCACAGTCGAGCTCGTTGCAGGCAAGAATAACGATAACAGTGGCCTTTCCACCTTCAATTCCAACAACTACAATATCACCTACCGCACAACGCAGGTCATCAATCCCGCGAAGCTCATTATTACGATCAATGGCACGAAGGTCTATGGCAGTCAACCGACTGGCCTGACTACGGGTAATATGAATATTACGTCTGGCGAACTGGCCGCCGACGACAGTCTTGCGGGCCTGACCATTGCGAATAATATGGGACAGTTCACCGATTTCGGTACCTATCGCCATAACTGGTCGCAATCTGCGGGACTTAGTGGCAACACGATTTCGGCAGAGAGCTATACCTATGATACTGCCGCTGGTACGAATCAACCTGGCAACAAAGATGCAGCATCTTGGATCACTGGCGTGACGACCGATTCGACGAAATTCGACTTCAATAACTACGATGTCGATTTCCAGTCGACCTATGAAGTCACGAAGCGTCCGCTCCAGCTCGATGTCACGAGCACTTCAGTATATGGCGATCCGAAGTCCGGCTACACCTATACGGCTAGGGCTTTGAAGCCAGTTGACGGCGTGGAAGAAGGTCTTGTCAATGGACAGCAGTTCAATGCGACGGACATCAAAGTGTCGGATGATATCAAAGCGGCGTCCGATGCCGGTATGTATACGCATACGGCAGCTGGCACGAGCTACACGGATGCCTCTAACAATCCTCAGAACAGTACCTACAAGGGTATCACCGCTGTAGAGGCAGACAGCTCAAGGATGCGGGCAATACCGGATTCAAGAGCAGCAACTATGATATCACGCTGCATCAGGGCACGCACACGGTCGAGAAGCGCACGGTCCACGCGACGGTCTCGGGCTCGCAGGTCTACGGCGAGTCGCACCGACGAATGGAGAGGCGTATGATATTGCCTTTGAGATGGCGGGCGGCACAGGCGTCGCTGCCGGCGAAAGTCTTGCCAATGGGCAGAAGATCGACAAGAGCCAGGTCACGGTGCAGAATTCTGTCAGTGTGACGAATGATTTCGGCACCTATACGACATCGCAGTCGGATGTCGCGCGCCGATTGCCTATGGCAATAATCCAGAGCGCGTCGATGGCAATGATCAGGGCATCTATGGCATTACTGTGACAGATGGCAATGGCTTCAAGAACAACAACTATAACATCGTCCTCAAGAAGGGCAGTTATGAAGTGACGAAGCGACCGGTCACGTTCCTGACGACGGGCAGCCGCACCTATGGAGAGGGAAATGATACTGTCGAGGACTACACAATCCAGCAGCTGAATACCGCTGCCAAAGAGGGCCTGACCGGCCGCAATGCTGGTACGGTCACGGCAGACAAAGCTACGGTACTCAACGCGACCGAAGCGCTGACCGATGCAGGCAGCTATGGCACGGAATCGAAGTCGGCTCAGGTTCTGAACATCAATCCGGCTGTCCAGACAATCCTCGGCGATGACTACAAGAACTACGCGATCACCTACAAAGATGAGTTCACCATCAACCCGCGTACGGTGCGCGTCACGATTGCGGGTGAATCCACCTACGGCGATGCGGCGCGGGCGGCTGGCACGGACTACAGGACGATCGCGTTCGAGCGGGCCGGTGCAGATGGCGTCAAGGCGCAGGAAGGTCTTGTCGACGGGCAGACCATCGACATGAGTCAGGTCACGATCCAGACCGACGGCATTGGCGCGAATACGGATGCCGGCACCTATCATCTGTCGCAGAGCGCGGGCACGCCGGGCATCAGCGGCATCAAAGTCACGGATGGCAATGGCTTCCAGAACAAGAACTATACGATTGTCATCGAGGGAGGCACCTATACGGTTAATAAGCGTCCACTCACGCTCACGATCAAGGGCGAGAAGACGTATGGCGACCTGACGAGCTTCAGTGGCAAGGACTATACGGTCTCGCAGTCGGGTCTTCAGAACCATGAGACTATCGACTTCAACGATGCCACTGTCGTGCACAGCGCGGAGACGGGCGACCGCTTCAGCAATGCGGGCGAGTATCATTCGAGCGATAACAAGGGAATCCTTGGCTTTGATGACAGTACCTGCACGGCGATGGCTTCAAGCTCGGCAACTACGAGCTCACGTACGACACGGTCTTTGTCATCGACAAGCGCCCGGTCGACGTCTACATGGAGAGCCGCCGCACGTCGGGCTCGCCGAGCTCGCTGCGCATGGACGAGCCTATGACAATGCGCAATGTGCCGCAGGAGCATCAGAGCCGTTTCCTCGCGGATATGCAGATTCTTGATAGCTCTCCGCAGGTCATCGCGGCCGGCGATTATCCGGGTGAGGACGGCGCGGGCTATCTCGACCTGAGCTTTGCGGGGACATCTACCGCAACTACATGATTCACCGCCATACGGTCTACCACATCCTGCCGGACCGCATGATGAAGCCGAGCGTCTACAATGCCGTGCAGCCGGTCCGCCGCCCAATCCTCGATGTCATGTACCTCAAGGTCAATGGCAGTGAGGGCATCAACCGCTGGAGCGGCGTCGAGGCACCGAAGGACGATGGCGCCATCATCCTCAAGGATGGTCTCGCGGACCACATGAACCAGCCGAATCAGCCGGTACAGCCTGCGGACGGCATGGGCGGCTTCCATGAGGAAGTTAATCAGGCAGTCCCCGTCGTCTACACGGACGGCGAGAACAAGGAGCTCGGCGGCCGCTATCACCTCGCTTATGAGAACAATGCGGTTGTCGTGCGCCCGACGTCTGATACGGCAGAGGTCCCGACGCTGCGGGCGGCATCTGTCGCACAGGAGGCGCATAAGGTCCTGCGCGTCCCGTATCAGGGTGCTGAGGGCGAGCATGCGGTGGCCTATGCCGACGGCATCGTCCAGCTCTATTCACAGAACGACACGGCACGCCAGCTCGCACAGGCCAAGGGCGGGGACGAGCAGCTTCTCTTGCGCAGCGGCCTTGACTCGGCCGTGCAGCAGCTCGGCATCCAGCTCGAGGACGTCGAGGCGGTCTATATCTTTACGAAGTGAGAAGGGGAGGATTGCGTAGAAAAACTTTCTGTTCAAAAGAGGATTCCGAACGTATGAGTGCGAATACTACAGATAAGAGACAATAAGAGTAACGTGTATCTAATAGGAAGACAACCAATACAAATGTATTACAACTGTATAAGGGGGCATTTCTATGCGACTCGAATTCTTAGGTGCGGCTCATACGGTCACGGGTTCCTGCTATCTGCTCGAGACGGGCGAGGACCGTTATCTGATCGACTGCGGCATGTTTCAGGGCTCAAAGCGCATCCGTGAGTACAACTACGAGGAGTTCTCGTTCAATCCGGCGGACATCGACGGCGTGCTCTTGACGCATGCGCATGTCGATCACTGCGGCCTTGTGCCGAAGCTCGTGCGCGAGGGATTCAAGGGGACGGTCTACGCGACGCAGGCGACCTGCGACCTCGCCAAGATCATGCTGCCCGACTCGGCACATATCCAAGAGTCGGACGCCGAGATGCTCAACCGCAAGGGGCAGCGCCGCGGCGATGCGCCGGTCGAACCGCTCTACGGCATCAACGACGCGCTCGATGCGCTCAAGCAGTTCTCGCCGGTCCCGTACGACCAGGAGCTGCATTTGTCGGACAACCTGCGCGTCTTCTTCCGCGATGCGGGCCATATCCTCGGCTCGGCCATCCTCGAAGTCTACGTGAAGGAGAACGGCAAGGAGACGAAGCTCGTCTTCTCGGGCGACCTCGGTCAGCCCAATCAGCCGATCCTGCGCGACCCGACGATCATCCACGGCGCCGACTTCGTCATCACGGAGTCGACGTACGGCGACCGCCTGCACCAGCTCTACGATAAGGAGACGGCTCTTATCGAGATCGTCAATGAGACGATGGACCGCGGCGGCAACCTCATCATCCCGTCGTTTGCTGTCGGCCGCACGCAGACGCTTCTCTACTACTTCTACCGGCTGCACTGCGAGGGGCGCCTCGACCCGGACATCCCGATCATCATCGATAGCCCACTGGCCATCAATGCGACGCGCGTCTTCCTCAAGAACTTCCGCTACTTCGATGAGGAGTCCCTGAAGGTCTTCGGCAAGAACGGCAAGGTGCCGGATTTCTCGCAGGTCCATCTCTGTGAGACGGCGGCGGAGTCGCGCGCACTCAACTCGTCGGAAGGCTCGGCCATCATCATCTCGGCGTCGGGCATGGCCGATGCGGGCCGCGTGCTGCATCATCTCAAACACAACCTCTGGCGTCCGGAGTCGACAATCCTGTTCGTCGGCTACCAGGCAGAGGGGTGCCTTGGCCGTCGGCTCATCGATGGCATCACACGCGTGCGCGTGCTCGGCGAGGAAATCGCGGTCAAGGCGCAGATCAAGAGCCTCGACGCTTCTCGGCTCATGCCGACGCCAACCAGATCATGAGCTGGCTCGGCGAGATCACGAGTCCGAAGCCCGCGAAGATCTTCATCGTCCATGGCGAAGCGACGGCGCAGGGCGCGCTCAAGAGCCGCATCCAGAAGGAGCTCGGCATCGAGTGCTACGTGCCGTTCCGCGGAGACCTCGCGAAGATCACGGGCCGCACGGCGGAGATCATTCCGTCGAACATCCCGGCGGTCTCGGTCGAGAAGGAGATGGAGGACGTGCTGCGCGACTTCGATTCCGACTACCGTCAGCTGCGCCGCTGCGTCATGCACTACGTCGTGCGCCAGCCGAAGATGATGGAGCCGGTCATCAAGGTCATGAGCAAGGCGCGCAACTACATCCGCAAACTCTTCACGCCGTTCAACATCTGAGCGCGAGCAGATCGTATCGAACATATACCGCAGGAAACGCAAAAGGGCAGAGGGAAATCTTCTCATCTGCCTTGCGTTTCAGTTCAAGATACGATATAATAGCTACAGTCAAATGACACAGTTGAAAAAGGAAAATTGCCTTTTTAAGATGCGTACTGCGATGCGCATAAAGGGAGCCACAAAGTAACGTCATAAGCTTACGTAAAGCCAGGAGCTTTCTTATGCATACGCATAGGGAGCTCCTTTTCTGCATATCAGGGGCTGAAAAAGACAATGGACCATTTCTAGCGGATTCTTTAAGGAGTGATCAACTTGGGGAAAACAAATGTATCCTTACGGGGCAAGAACGTCCTCGGACTCGCTGACTTCTCGGCGGAGGAGATCCGTCTCGTGCTCGAGACGGCCAAGGAAATGAAGAACATCATCCATCGTGACATCAAGAAGGTCCCGACGCTGCGCGGCAAGTCCATTGTCACGCTGTTCTACGAGCCGAGCACGCGCACGCGCACGTCGTTCGAACTCGCCGGCAAGTACCTCGGCGCGGACGTCGTCAACATCACGGCGGGGTCCTCGAGTATCGTCAAGGGCGAGAGCCTGCGCGATACGCTCTACACGATCGAGGCGATGGGCGTCGATGCCATCGTCATGCGCCACAAGGCAGAGGGCGCGGCGGAGTACGCCTCGCGCGTCGTGAGCCCGGTCATCATCAACGCGGGTGACGGCGCCCACGCGCATCCGTCGCAGGGGCTCTTGAACCTCTTCACGATCGAGCAGCACAAGGGTCATCTCGAAGGCCTCAAGGTCGCCATCCTCGGCGACGTCCTGCACAGCCGCGTCGCGCGCTCCGATATCTACGGCATGCGCAAGATGGGCATGGAAGTCCACATCGCCGGCCCGAAGACGCTCTTGCCGCGCTTCCTCTACGAGGAGCCGGGCATCGTCGTGCACGAGCGCATCGAGGATGCGATCAAGGACGCGGACGTCATCGAAGTCCTGCGCATCCAGCTCGAGCGCATGAAGGGCGGTCTCTTCCCGACGACGCGCGAATACGCCCGCATCTTCGGCCTCAACAATGAGCGCCTCGCCCTCGCGAAGGACGATGTGCTCGTCTCCATCCGGGCCCAATGAATAAAGGATGGGAAATCTCACCGTTCGTCGCGTACGGCGACAACTCCGCGATTCAGGAAGAAGTCCAGAATGGCGTAGCAGTCCGCATGGCACTCTTTACCTTGGTTCTGACGGGAGGCAAACAGGAATGAAACTGATACTCAAAGGTGGCCGGGTCATCAATCCGGCAGAGCATTTTGACGAAGTCGCTGATGTGCTGATCGAGGATGGCAAGATTGCAGCCGTCGGCAAGGATCTTTCTGCAGAAGGTGCAGAAGTCTACGATGCAGCCGGCAAGATCGTCACGCCGGGCCTCATCGACATGCACACGCATTTCCGCGAGCCAGGCCAGGAGGCCAAAGAGGACTTCGAGTCCGGCTCGAAGGCAGCGGCAGCCGGCGGCTACACGACGGTCGCGACGATGCCGAACACGAAGCCGGTCGTCGACACGGCCGCTCTGGTGCGCAGCCTCGAGAAGCGCGCCGAGGATGTCGCGAAGGTCCACATCCGCATCATCGGTGCGGTCACGAAGGGGCAGAAGGGCCAGGAGCTCGCCGAGCTCGGCGACATGGTCGCAGCAGGTGCCGTCGCGTTCTCCGATGACGGCCACTTCGACCCGACGGCCAAGGTGCTCTTGAATGCTTACGATTACCTGCACACGTTCGACAAGGTCATCATCAACCACGAGGAGGAGCCGTCGCTCGTCGAGGACGGCGTCATGAATGAAGGCCATCGCAGTGCGATGCTCGGCATGAAGGGCCGCCCGACGGTCGCCGAGGATATCGCCGTCGCGCGCGACATCCTGCTCGCCGAGTACGCCGGTGCACGCGTCCACGTCGCCCACATCAGCTCGGGCCGTTCGGTCGAGCTCGTGCGCGAGGCCAAGAAGCACGGCATCCGCGTGACGACGGAGGTCACGCCGCATCACCTGACGATGACGGACGAGTGCGTCAACCTCTACGACAGCTCGACGAAGACGAACCCGCCGCTGCGCTCGCAGAGCGATGTCGACGCGATGGTCGAGGGCCTCAAGGACGGCACAATCGACGCCATCGTCACGGACCATTCCCCGCACGCACAGGAGGAGAAGGACCGCGAGTACATCTACGCTCCGAGCGGCTTCCCGGGCCTCGAGACGGCCATCGGCGTGCTCTTCACGGACCTCTGCAAGACGGGCAAGGTCGACATCCCGACGATCATCGAGAAGATGACGTGGGGCCCGGCTAAGGCGTTCAAACTCGATGCCGGCACGCTCTCCGTCGGCGCGAACGCCGACGTCACGGTCATCGACCCGGACCTTGTTTGGACGGTCGACCCGAAGAAATTCTACACGAGAGGCAGCCATTCGCCGTTTGTCGGCCGCGAGCTCACGGGCAAGCCGGTCCTGACGATCGTCGATGGCAAGGTCGTCATGAAAGACGGCGTGGTTCTCTGATTAGCGAGGTGTTTTGAGTGAAAGGAAAATTGATCCTGGAAGACGGCAGCGTATTCCACGGGGAACTCTTGAACAATATCAAGGCAACGGGTGAGGTTGTCTTCAATACCGGCATGGTCGGCTATCAGGAAAGCCTGACGGACCCGTCCTACTGCCGCCAGATCCTGACGCTGACCTACCCGATGGTCGGCAACTACGGCATCGCCGACATCTTCATGCAGTCGCGCAAGTCGTTCGTCAATGGCTTCGTCATCGGCGAACTCTGCGAGCACGGCAGCAACTGGCACTATGAGACGAGCCTCGCGGACTTTTTGACGAAGCAGGGCGTTCCGTGCCTCTACAATGTCGACACGCGCGCCGTCACGCGCAAGATCCGCAACGCCGGCACGATGAAGGGCATCATTGTCCCGGAAGATGCCGCGCAGACGGAGATCGACGAGCTCTTCGCCGTGCCCATCAAGAAGGACGTCGTCATGGAAGTCACGACGCCTGAGGCCTACACGCTCGAGAGCGAGAAGGAAGATGCGCCGTTTGTCGTCGCGATGGACTTCGGCGTCAAGCAGAACATCATCAAGTCGATGCACGACCTCGGCTTCAAGATCACGGTCGTGCCGGCGCATACGACGGCAGAGGAAGTGCTCGCCATGAATCCGGACGGCATCTTCCTCTCGAACGGCCCTGGCGACCCGGCGGACGTGCCGGAGATCGTCGAGGAGGTCAAGAAGCTCATCGGCAAGAAGCCGATCTTCGGCATCTGCCTCGGCCATCAGCTGCTGGCACTCGCGATGGGCGCGAAGACCTACAAGCTCAAGTTCGGCCACCGCGGCACGAACCAGCCGGTCAAGGACCTGCGCACGGGCAATGTCTACATCTCCTCGCAAAACCACGCTACGCCGTCGACGAGGCATCCCTCAAGGACCTGCCGCTGACGGTCACGCACATCAATGTCAACGATGGTACGGTTGAAGGCATGCGCCACGAGACGCTGCCGATTTTCTCCGTGCAGTATCATCCGGAAGCAGCACCGGGGCCGGACGACAATATGTACCTGTTCGACGAGTTCTGGGCAATGCTGAAGAAAGGGGAATGACTCGTGCCAAAGAAAGCGAATCTCAATAAAGTAATGGTCATCGGCTCTGGCCCAATCATCATCGGCCAGGCCGCTGAATTCGACTACGCCGGCTCGCAGGCCTGCCGCGCGCTCAAAGAAGAGGGCCTCGAAGTCGTGCTCGTCAACTCGAACCCGGCGACGATCATGACGGATACGCACATCGCCGACCGCGTCTACATCGAGCCGCTGACGGTCGAGTTCCTCGAGGAGATCATCTCGAAGGAGCGCCCGGACGGCCTGCTCGCGACGCTCGGCGGCCAGGCTGGCCTGAACCTCGCCGTACAGCTCTCGGAGAAGGGCGTACTCGAGAAGTACCATGTCGAGCTGCTCGGCACGCCGCTTAAGGCCATTGAGCGCGCCGAGGACCGCGAGCTCTTCAAGGAGACGATGCAGAAGCTCGGCGAGCCGATCCCCGAGAGCACGATCGTCGAGGATGTGCCGTCGGCTGTGGAGTTTGCCAATGAGATTGGCTACCCGGTCATCGTCCGCCCGGCCTACACGATGGGCGGTACTGGCGGCGGCATCGCCGAGAATGAGGAAGAGCTCGTCGAGATCGTCATCAAGGGCCTGACGTACTCCATGATCGGCCAGGTGCTCATCGAGCGCAGCGTCGCCGGTTGGAAAGAGATCGAGTACGAGGTCATGCGCGACGGCCACGACAACTGCATCACTGTCTGCAACATGGAGAATTTCGACCCGGTCGGCGTCCACACGGGCGACTCCATCGTCGTCGCTCCGTCGCAGACGCTGACGGACCACGAGTACCAGATGCTCCGCAGTGCATCGCTTCGCATCATCCGCGAGCTCGGCATCGAAGGCGGCTGCAACGCGCAGTACGCACTCGACCCGAACAGCAACCGCTACTACGTCATCGAGGTCAACCCGCGCGTCAGCCGCTCCTCGGCACTCGCTTCGAAGGCGACGGGTTACCCGATTGCCAAGGTCTCTGCAAAGATCGCCATCGGCTACACGCTCGATGAGATCACGAACGCCGTCACGCAGAAGACGAAGGCCTGCTTCGAGCCGGCACTCGACTACTGCGTCGTCAAGTTCCCGCGCTGGCCGTTCGACAAATTCGTCTATGCGGACCGCACGCTCGGCACGCAGATGAAGGCGACGGGCGAGGTCATGAGCATCGACCGCCACTTTGAGGGCGCCATCCTCAAGGCCGTGCGCTCGCTCGAGATCGGCGTGCACCGCCTGCACATGGACAAGATGGACGAGTGGGACGATGCCCGTGTCAAGAAGAACCTCGCGCGCATCAACGACGAGCGCATCTTCGTCATCGCTGAGGCACTGCGCCGCGGCATCGCGACGATTGACGAGATCCATGCGATCACGAAGATTGACAAGTGGTTCCTCTACAAAATCCAGAACATCACGGCCGTCGAGAACAAGCTCAAGGAAGAAGCCTTGACGCCGAGCCTCATGCTCGAGGCGAAGAACATCGGCCTCGCCGACCGCTCCATCGCCGAGATCACGGGCAAGACGCAGGACGAGATCCGCACGGTCCGCAAGACGATGCACATCCTGCCGCGCTACAAGATGGTCGATACGTGCGCAGCCGAGTTCGAGGCCGCCACGCCGTACTACTACTCGACCTTCCAGGCAGAGGAGGACGAAGTCCGCGTGTCCGACGCCGCAAGGTCATCGTCCTCGGCTCCGGCCCAATCCGCATCGGCCAGGGCGTCGAGTTCGACTACTGCTCCGTACACTCCGTCTGGGCGCTGCGCGAGATGGGCATCGAGGCCATCATCATCAACAACAACCCGGAGACGGTATCGACGGACTTCGACATCTCCGACCGCCTCTACTTTGAGCCGCTGACGACGGAAGACGTCCTCAACATCATCGACAAGGAAAATCCGGAGGGCGTCATCGTCCAGTTCGGCGGCCAGACGGCCATCAACCTCGCCGCATCCCTGCAGAAGGCCGGCGTCAAGGTCTTCGGCACGTCGGTCGACGACATCGACCGCGCGGAGGACCGCGAGCGCTTCGATGAAGTCCTCACGCAGACGCAGATCCCGCGTCCGCAGGGCATCAGCGTCACGAACCTCGACGAGGCTGTCACGGGCGCCGCGAAGATCGGTTATCCGGTCATGGTCCGCCCGTCGTACGTCCTTGGCGGCCGCGCGATGGAAATCGTCTACAATGAGGCCGAGCTGCGCGACTACATGAGCCGCGCCGTCAAGGTCACGCCGGACCATCCGGTCCTCGTCGACCGCTACATGCAGGGCACGGAAGTCGAGGTCGACGGCATCTCCGACGGCGTCGACGTCGTCATCCCGGGCATCATGGAGCACGTCGAGCGCGCCGGTGTCCACTCGGGCGACTCCATCGCCGTCTACCCGCCGCGGACGCTCTCCTCGAAGGTCATCTACACGATCATCGACTACACGAAGCGCCTCGCGCTCTCGCTGCACGTCAAGGGCCTCCTGAACATCCAGTTCGTCGTCGTCGACGGCGAGGTCTACATCATCGAGGTCAACCCGCGCTCCTCGCGCACGGTGCCGTTCCTCTCGAAGGTCACGAACGTCGACATGGTAGCCTCGCGACGCGCATCGCCATGGGCCATACGCTCAAGGAGCTCGGCTACAAGTCGGGCCTCGTGCCGCCGAAACCGTATGTCGCCGTCAAGGCGCCGGTCTTCTCGTTTGCGAAGATGACAGACGTCGACATCGCGCTCGGACCTGAGATGAAGTCGACGGGCGAGGTCATGGGCATCGACTACCATTACGCACGCGCCCTCTACAAGGCCATCATCGGCTCGGGCATCCACGTCCCGACGAAGGGCTGCATCCTCTTCACGGTTGCCGACAAGGACAAGGAAGAGATGAAGCAGCTCGCCAAGGCCTTCTCGGAGCTCGGCTTCGAGATCTGCGCGACGGAAGGCACGGCCAAGGCCATCCAGTCGATGGGCATTGACGCAGAGATCGTCGGCAAGGTCCACGAGCGCAGCTCCGACATCATCCAGATGATCAAGAACGGCAAGATCAACATGGTCATCAACACGCTGACGCAGGGCAAGCACTCGGCCAAGGACGGCTTCAAGATTCGCCGCGCGACGGTCGAGCACGGCATCGCCTGCCTGACGTCTCTCGACACGGCCTGGGAAGTCCTGCGCGTGCTCTCCTTCATGCGGGAGCGCCGCCTCGTCTACTCGCTGGCCATCCAGGACTATGTAGGTGGTGGTGATGACCTTGCCTAATCAGCCGAAAAAAATCGTGCGCGATGCGAAGGTCCTCGCTCAGCAGGAACTTGCGACGGACGTCTTCTTCCTCGTCGTCGAGCGCCGGAGATTGCGCGCCTCGCGCGGGCCGGCCAGTTCGTGCAGCTGCGCATCCTCTCGGGGGACTTCACGCTGCGCCGCCCCGTCGGCGTGGCCGCGGTCGACGAGAAGAAGGGGAGCATTGCTTTCATCTACCGCGTCGTCGGCAGGGGGACAAAGGCGCTCTCCGAGCTGATGCCCGGAGAAATCGTCAACGTCCTCGGTCCGCTTGGCCACGGCTTCGCGATGCAGTACGAACATCCGCTGATCGTCGGCGGCGGCATGGGCCTCTCGCCCCTGCTTTATTACGCAGCGGCGATGCAGGGCAAGGCCGACGTCCTCATGGGAGGCAAGACGGCCGAAGAGCTCTTCTGGAAGAACCTCTTCGACGATCTCTGCGGCCAGTGCTTCCTGACGACGGATGACGGCTCGCTCGGCACGAAGGGTTTCACGACGACCGTCCTTCCCGAGATTCTCGAGAAGGGCGACTACGATGTCGTCGTGACCTGCGGCCCTGAGATCATGATGCGCAGCGTCGCCAAGATCGCCAAAGAGCACGGTATCCCATGCGAAGTCTCTCTTGAGAAGCGCATGGCCTGCGGCCTTGGCGCCTGCCTCTCGTGCTCCATTGACACGACGGACGGCCAGCGCAAGAAGGTCTGCAAGGATGGCCCCGTCTTCCCGGCAGAGGAGGTGTTTGCATGAGTGACGAACGACTCCACACGAATCTGCTCGGCATCGCCATGCAGACGCCGGTACTGACGGCATCGGGCACGTTCGGCTTCGGCGAGGAATTCGCCGACTTCGTCGACCTCTCGCGCCTCGGCGGCGTCATGGTCAAGGGCACGACGCTCCTGCCGCGCCGCGGCAACGACGGCGTGCGCATCACGGAGACGCCGAAGGGCATGCTCAACTGTATCGGCCTCGAGAATCCGGCGTCGAGCATTTCCTCAAGGAGACCCTGCCGCGCATCCAGCAGTACGGCATGAATACCATCGTCAACATCTCGGGCAGCACGGCCGAGGACTACGGCAAACTCGCCGGCCTCCTCGATGTGCCGGGCGTCGCCGCCATCGAGCTCAACGTCTCGTGCCCGAATGTCAAGGAAGGCGGCATCGTCTTCGGCACCGACCCGGAGGCGGCTTCTGCCGTCGTCCGCGAGGCCAAGCGCATACGAAGAAGCCCGTCATCCTCAAGCTCTCGCCGAATGTCACGGACATCGTCGCGATGGCCAAGGCCGTCGAGGCGGCCGGCGCTGATGCCGTGTCGCTGATCAACACCCTGCTCGGCATGGAGATCGACATCCATCGCTTCCGCCCAGTGCTCGGCAACATCACCGGCGGCCTCTCGGCCCATGCGTCAAGCCAGTCGCCGTGCGCATGGTCTGGCAGGTCGCGCAAGCCGTCCACATCCCGATCATCGGCATGGGTGGTATCGCGAGCGCCGAGGATGCCGTCGAGTTCTTCCTCGCCGGTGCGAGCGCCGTCGCCGTCGGCACGGCCAACTTCACCGACCCGGAGATCACGATGAAGATCTGCGATGGCCTCACGGATTACCTTGCCGAGAACGGCTTCTCGAGCATCGAGGAAATCGTCGGCAAGGCCAACCCGGGCTTTCTCGGTTTCCCAAAAGATGTTCAGAAAGGATAAGGAGAACTATGGCTATCAAAGCAGATGACCGCCTGATCGTGGCGCTCGACTTCCACACGATGGAGGACGTCAAAGCCCTCGTCGAGAAGCTCGGGGATAGCGTCTCTTACTATAAAGTCGGCATGGAGCTATTCTACAGCGTCGGCGGCGAAGTCGTCCGCTGGCTGCGAGGCCAGGGCAAGCACGTCTTCCTCGACCTCAAGCTCCACGACATCCCGAACACAGTGGCCGGCGGGCTCTGCTCGCTGATGGACCTCGCGCCGACATCCTCAACGTTCACGCGAGCGGCGGCTACACGATGATGAAGACGGCGGCCGACCGGCTGCACGCCGCAGCAGAGGAGAGGGGCATCCCGTGTCCGAAGCTCATCGCCATCACGGTGCTCACGAGCATCAATCAGGAGGACTGGGATGCGTCGGCCAGACGCTGCCCATCAAAGATGCCGTCGTGCGCCTAGCCAAGCTCGCGAAGTCGGCCGGCCTCGATGGCGTCGTCGCGTCGCCGCAGGAAGCAGCCCTGATTCGCGAAGCATGCGGCGCGGATTTCCTGATCGTGACGCCGGGCGTGCGCCCCGCTGGCTCGGCCATCAACGACCAGAGCCGCATCGCGACGCCTGCTAAGGCCCTCACAAATGGCGCGAGCACCTCGTCATCGGCCGCCCCATCCGCGCCGCCGAAGACCCGAAAGCAGCCGCCGAGGCTATCTTGAAAGAAATGGAGACGGTAAAATGACAATGACCGAAGAAGAAGTAAAAGACCTGCTGGTCAAGACGAACGCCATCATGAATGGCCATTTCCTGCTGACGTCCGGCCTGCACAGCCCGCACTACGTCGAGAAGTTCAACGTGCTGCAGCATCCGAAGTACACGCAGCAGCTCTGTGAGGCGATGGCTGAGAAATTCAAGGACGCCAACATCGAGACCGTCGTCGGCCCGATGACCGGCGGCATCCTGCTCGCCCATGAGACGGGCAAGGCCCTCGGCACGCGCGCATCTTCACCGAGCGCGTCGATGGCAAGATGACCTTCCGCCGCGGCTTCCACCTGCATCCGGGTGAGCGCTGCCTGATCGTCGAAGACATCGTCACGACCGGCGGCTCCATCAAGGAAGTCATCGACGTCGTCAAGGCCAACGGCGGCATCCCCGTCGCCGTCAGCATGCTTGTCGACCGCAGCGGCGGCAAAGTCAACTTCGGTGACGTCCCATGCACGGCCCTGCTGCACCTCAACGTCGAGACCTACAAGCCAGAGGATTGCCCGCTCTGCAAACAGGGTATCCCGATGACGAAACGCGGCAGCACCGGCAAAAAATAATCAAAAAATGATTCCTGACATAGAAAAGAGCTCCTTGCCTTGACAGACAGGGAGCTTTTTCTATATTGCGGAACTACGTTTCGTTATTGTATACTAATATTGCTGCTCACCCCTACACCTAAGCAGTGAAGGGAGGTGCTTGGCTTGAACTTCAGCTCCTTTTTCGAGGCCGTTATGGCAAGTGTAGTTGCGTACTACCTCTGCAAATGGTTGGACGGTCTCTTTCGTTAAGGGCAGCCAGCCGAACGACTGAGCACGGTCGATAATGTGCAAGAAGCCCCCAGGGAACACCACTCCCTGGGGGCTTCATTGTGCCAGGCCGAAACCAAGCTCCTTTTCGCTTTTATTATACCACACTTCTTAGGGAAACAAAAGCAGAAAACAATTCAACAGGAAAAGCAGGGGACGCCGTCGAATTAATAGCCACTAGAACACGATAAAGAAAAGAGGAGATTGCATGAGTACACCATATGAGCAGATGAAGAGCGGGGAGATCTACTGGCCGTCGGATACGAGCCTGATGGAGCAGCAGTTCGACTGCTTGGAGAAACTCTACGACTTCAACGCGACGCGTCCGCATGAGCAGGAAAGCGGCAGGCGCTGCTCAGGGAGATGCTGGCCGAAGTCGGCAAGGACTGCTACATCGAGCCGCCACTGCGCGCGAACTGGGGCGGTCATCACCTGCATCTCGCAATCAGTCTACGCGAATTTCAACCTGACGATCGTCGATGACTGCGACATCTACATCGGCGATCACACGATGATCGGGCCGAATGTCACGATCGCGACGGCCAACCATCCGCTGGCGCCAGAGCTCCGCGAGAGGGCCTACCAGTACAACCTGCCGGTCCACATCGGCAAGAACGTCTGGCTCGGCGCGGGCGTCATCGTCGTGCCCGGCGTCACGATCGGCGACAACACGGTCATCGGCGCGGGTAGCGTCGTGACGCGCGATATCCCCGCCAATGTACTGGCCTTTGGCGTGCCGTGCCGCGTACAGCGCGAGCTCGGCGAGCAGGACTGGGAGTATTACTATCGGGGCAAGCGCGTGCCGCAGGAACTCCTGAAGTACCGCAAGCCCGGCAAAGAGACGGAAGCATAAAAGTGCCCCAGCACAAGCTGGGGCATGGGATCAGAGAATCTTTACTGGCCGGAAGTCGAGGTAATCGCCCGAGACGAGCCGGTAGATGATGCCGCGCACCGTTCCCTGCAGGCTGTCGTGGAAGCGCTCTTCGCCGTGGCAGTGTGAGTAGATGACCTGCTCCACGCCGTATTCCTCCGCGATATCCGTGAAGGGGCTCTGCTGCTCGAGGATATTCGTCGGCGGATAATGCAGGAACAGGAGGAACTTCTTGTAGCCTGCCTCTACGGCCGCATCGAGCGAACGGCGCAGCCGCACGCACTCGCGCTCGATGAGTTTCCTGGCATGCGCCTCGCGTTCCTCATCCCAGCCGATGACGCGGCCCTGCTTGTCGAGATAGAAAGGCCCCTCGAACGTGAAGCCCTTCGTGCCGACGAGCGCGTAGTCCTCATAGGCATAGAAATTATTCTGTAGGAACGACAGCTTTCCTTCGAACCGACGGTTGAGAGAGGCTGTCCTTTTTGCATCCCAGAACATGTCGTGGTTGCCGCGCAGCAGGATCTTGCGCCCCGGCAACGCCTCGATGAACGCGAAGTCCTGTTCGCATTCCGGCAGCTTGCGCCCCCACGAATGGTCGCCTGTGATGACGAGCGTATCGTGCGGCCCGACGAGCGCCTCACAGTTCCGCTTGATTTTTTCTTCATGGTGCTGCCACGCCTTGCCAAAGATGTCCATCGACTTCTCCGGCGTCTGGAACGAAAGGTGGAAGTCACCGATTGCAAAGAGAGCCATACTGATTGTTCCTTTCTTACCTGTAACGTTATCTGTAGATACTTCTGTGCCGGCAGGGAAAATCCTGCTGCAGGGCGCAGACAATGTGAAGTGTGAAATTATGAAAGTGAGGTCGAAGAAGATGAAAAAGATGAATGATGCGGCTAAGAAGCAGCTCATCGAGATAAAGGGCAGGACATGGCGGTATGACGATCTTCTCGTGGAATTTTCTTCCGATCCGAATTCGAAAGAGAAACAAATACACGGCCTCGGCCTGTGCGAGCAGGAGCCGCGCGCCCTGCTCATACAGCCCGTCGAAGTGGAGGAGCTCCGCTCGCGCGAGGGGCTTTTCGAAGAGGTCAGCACCATCCGCGATGCGGTCGACATGCCGTTCGCCATCGTCTTCCTCGCGATCGAGGACTGGAATCAGCAGCTCTCCCCATGGCAGGCTCCTGCCGTCTTCGGCAAACAGGATTTCGGCGCGGGCGCCAAAGAGACGCTGGAAGCCATCGAAACCATTCTCCCTGCAATAATCGAGCGTTGCTATAATCTGCCGCAGACGCGCCCGTCGTGCTCGGCGGCTACTCGCTCGCCGCGCTTTTCTCGCTTTGGAGCGCCTACGAGAGTCAATCCTTCGCTGCCATAGCCGCCGTCTCGCCATCCGTCTGGTTCCCCGGCTGGCTCGACTACGCCAAAGCCCATGAGCCACACGCAGGCGTCATCTACCTGAGCTCGGAGACCGCGAAGATAAAGGCCGCAACCCCATCATGCGCACCGTCAGCACCTGCATCAAAGAGCAGCACACCCTGCTGCAGGAAGCCGGCATCAAGACCACCCTCGCCTGGAACCCTGGCAACCACTTCCAGCAGCCAGAACAGCGCTGCGCCAAGGGCTTCATCTGGTGCCTTGAACAGTTGCTATCTGAATAAAAAAGACGCCCTTTCCGCATGCTGAACTTTCAGCGGGAAAGGGTGTTGCTGTCTGCTGTCTTGAGACTTCTATTTCAGCGGGGAGCTTGCAGTCTGTTGTTCGTTAAGCTGCTATAGAGCGCGTAGCTCTTTTGTCTGCCGGTTGCGGGAACTGCTCGGGCAGGAAACGCAGCAGGGGCCGGTAGACTGCGAGGAAGAGGCCGACTTCCATCGGATAGCAGAGGAGATTCTTGATGAGGCGGCTCAGGAAGATGGCCGAAGCGGCCTTGTGGTAGAAGACGGTCAGCCAGAGCGTGTTGAGGCCCAGGTGGATGAAGACCATGACGAGGAAGAAGGGGATGCAGGCGCGCCGCAGCGTGACGCGCTTGCGATAGAAGAACCAACCGTAGATATAGCCTGTGAGAAAGCCGGAGACGAGGAAGCCCGGGAAAAAGATACTCGTGCCGAGCAGTGTTGTGCCGATGAAGTCGGCGGCTGCGGCGACGAGACCAGCCTTCATGGGCCCGTACATCGCACCGTAAATGGCAATCGGCAAGAAGCCGAAGGTGATGCGCACGAAGATCGTCTGGATGGCAAAGACATAGGAGAAGAGCACAGCCAGGGCCACGGAGACACCAGCATAAACGAGGGGCTTGACGGAGAATCTGGACATGAAAAAAAGACCTTCCTTTCCATTGTGGTACGCGTACCATCGCGTACCAATGTGTCGCAGCGTTGCTGCAACAAGGAATGTCTTTAACTGCCTTCCATGCCTGCAGCAGCGGGATGCAATGCTTACACCGCAGCCCGAAGGCTTTCGTCCGGCTATCAACTCCCCGTATACCCGGCACTTAACGCGTATGCATTTACTCTGCTTATTTTTTCTTTTGCATCGATGTCTGTAGTATAGCGCGAATTCTCCTACTTAGCAACATCATGAAAGTATTGCCATTTGACATTCTCTGTAGTAGAATGATAATGAATGTTTTACTTCTACAAGCGAGGATAAAATCCTATATCGCGCAGATGGGGGCGGAGTGAAGCGGTATCCTCCACCTGCAAGAATCATAGATTGTCGTACTCCTGAAAATGCCGACGTGGATTGAAATAACGCGGTTTACGCGCAGAAAGTCTGGAACAGCGGCGAGGCCAACAACGAAGGCGGCGCGGCCTGACGGATGAGTATAGAAGGCATCCTTTCTCTGGGGATGTCTTTTTTGTTCTGCTGTAACTCTGTAACATCTTTTTGCTTTTTGGAAAAGGCTTCTGGAGAGTTTTGGCGAATTCAAGAAATGTAACATAGAATACCGGTAACTTAAAGCTTGACGACAGAAAGGGGCTTTTTTCATGAAGATCGCTGTTGTGAATTCCTTTATGAACGATGCGCATCGTGAGAAGATATCGGCTGCGGCGGCACAGCACAGCATGGAAGTTACGTACTACAAGACGAATGACGAGGCGCTGCCGCACCTCGCGGATGTCGACATCATCTATGCGGCAGCGACGGGTGGCGGCTCGAAGCTCGCGGAGGCGGCGCCGCATCTCAAGTGGTTCTGCAGTGTGTCGGCCGGCGTTGACCCGGTGCTGAAGCCGGGCGTGCTGCCGGACGGCTGCCTGCTGTCGAACTCGTCAGGTGCGTACGGCGTGACGATTGCGGAGCACCTCGTCATGGTGACGCTGATGCTCGTGCGCCGCTACCCGGAGTATGCGGAACTCATCCGCCGCCACGAGTGGAAGAACAATCTGCCGCTGCGCTCGATCAAGGCAGCCGCGTGACGATTGTCGGCACGGGCGATATCGGCACGCGCTATGCGGAGCGCATCCAGTCGTTCCAGCCGGCGGCCATCATCGGCGTCAGCCGCACGGGCCGCAAGCGCAGCCCGGTCTACGACACGGTCGTCAAGCAGGAGGAACTTGAGTCGTACCTGCCGAAGACGGACATCCTCGTGCTCTGCCTGCCGGGCACGAAGGCCACGACGAACATGATCTCGCGCGAGCGCCTGGCTATGCTGCCGAAGGATGCGTTCGTCATTAATGTCGGCCGCGGCAATTCGATCGACCAGGCGGCGCTCGTCGAGGCGCTCAATGCGGGGCATCTCGCGGGCGCGGCGCTCGACGTCATGGCCAAGGAGCCGATTCCTGAGGGCGACCCGCTCTGGACGGCGAAGAACGTCATCCTGACGCCGCACTGCTCGGGCAAGATGACGCTCGCGTACACGCGTAACAAGACGGTCGAGATGTTCTGCGAGGACCTCGAGCACTTCGTCAAGCAGGAGCCGCTCGAGCACGAGGTCAAGCGCGACCTCGGCTACTGACTGTATTCTGCTCCTGCAGAGCGTGTGTCTGTGTTCAAATGAAGGAAGAGAGCTGTTGCGCGATGCGCGGCGGCTCTTTTTTCTTGTATTTCCGCTCTTTTTCAGGCTTTTTCAGTCTTTTTCGCGGGATACGTTTTGCATACCACTGGCTAAGATGATATAATTGTTACCGTATATCCATATCCGAATGTCCAAGATACTTCTATACTAGTACGGCTGCGCTCCGGTGCGGCATCAAAGGGGTTGGCTTCATTGACGCAAACACAGTTTGATAAACGCAATATCACGATGATGATGGACTTCTACGAACTGACCATGGCCAATGGTTACTTCAAGGACCACGACAAGGACGTCCAGGTGGCGTTCGATGTCTTCTATCGCCAGAATCCGGACGAAGGCGCTTCGCCATCTTCGCGGGTCTCGAGCAGGTCATCGAGTATGTGGAGAACATGACCTTCACGGACGAGGATGTCGAGTACTTCCGCCAGCAGCACATGTTCTCGGAGGAATTCCTGACGTACCTCAAGAACTTCCATTTCAAGGGCGACATCTACGCGCTGCCGGAAGGCACGGTCATGTATCCGAATGAGCCAATCCTGACGGTCGTCGCGCCGCTCATCGACGCGCAGCTCGTGGAGACGGCCATTCTCGCGCAGATTAACCACCAGTCGCTGATTGCGACGAAGGCGCGCCGCATCTGCAAGGCGGCTGCCGGCCGTGCGGTATCGGACTTCGGCGCCCGCCGCGCCCACAACATGGATGCGGCGACGTATGGCGCACGCGCTGCCTACATCGGCGGTGTCGTTGGCACGGCGACGTGCTCGGCTGGCGAGATGTTCGGCATCCCAATCTCGGGCACGATGGCACACAGCTGGGTCATGTTCTACGGCGATGAGTACGAGGCGTTCAAGAAGTATGCAGAGACGTATCCGGATGCGACCATCCTGCTCGTCGACACCTACGATGTCATCCATTCGGGCATCCCGAATGCCATCCGCATTGCGCATGAGGTTCTCGAGCCGATGGGCAAGCGCCTCATGGGCATCCGCATCGACTCGGGCGATCTCGCGTACCTCTCCAAGCGCGTGCGCAAGATGCTCGACGAGGCGGACTTGCCGGACTGTAAGATCGTCGTCTCGAACAGCCTCGATGAGTTCACGGTCTCGTCGCTCCTGACGCAGCAGGGGGCCTGCATCGATGCGTTCGGCATCGGCGAACGCCTGATCACGGCGAAGTCGGAGCCGGTCTTCGGCGCCGTCTACAAGCTCGCGGCCGTCGGCGAAAACGACCACTTCGCGCCGCGCATCAAGGTCTCGGAGAACGTCGAGAAGATCACGAACCTGGCCTCAAGGACCTCTACCGCGTCTACGACGAGAACGGCCATGCGGTTGCAGACCTCATCGCGAAGTGCGGTGAGCCCATCGATACGGAGCAGCCGTTCCGCTATGTCGATCCGCAGAAGCCGTGGAAGAACCGTGCGTTCGAGAACTGCACATTCAAGAATCTGCGCAAGTGCTACGTCCGCCAGGCAAGCGCACGGAGGAGCTGCCGAAGCTCGATGCGATCCGCGACTATGTCAAGGACCAGCTCGACCACGAGATCTGGGAAGAGGAGCAGCGCTTCGAGAATCCGCACCGCCATTACCTCGATATGACGCCGGACTACTACGAGCTCAAGATGGACCTCTTGACGAAGACGCGTCGCGCACACGGCTGATGGGCAGGGGAGAGGCAATGATCAAAGGAACGACAAAGAATCTCGGCGTCATGGGCTGGCCTATCGCGCACTCGCTCTCGCCGGTGCTGCAGAATGCGGCCATCGAGGAGGCGGGACTCGATTACGTCTACATCTCGCTGCCCGTGCCACCGGAGAAACTCAAGGAAGCGGTTGCGGGCCTTAGAGCCATGCAGTTCACGGGCTGGAATGTCACGATTCCGCACAAGCAGGCCATCATGGCGGAGCTCGACGCGGTCGATGAGGACGCCCGCATCATCGGGGCGGTCAACACGGTCGTCAACCGGGATGGCCACCTGACGGGCTACAACACGGATTGCATCGGCTTCATGCAGCCGCTCGCCCAGCAGGGCTTCTCGCCGAAGGGGAAGGAAGCGACCATCCTCGGCGCCGGCGGCGCTGCGCGCGCCGTCATCTGGGGCCTGCTGCGCGCCAAGGTCAAGCGCATCACGCTCGGTGTGCGCAATCCGGCGAAAGCCGCGCGCCTCGCTGAGGAGTTCGCAGCTTACGGCGATATCCAGGTGCTCCACTGGGGGACAGCGCTTTTGCGGAACACCTCGCGGTGACGGACCTGCTCGTCAACACGACACCGCTCGGCATGCACCCGCATGTCGAGGGCATGCGCCCGTCGACTGGACGAAGCTCAAGAAAGACGCGCTCGTCTACGACATCATCTACACGCCGGAGCGCACGCGCTTCCTCTGTGAGGCGCAGGAGCACGGTCATGCCATCATCAACGGTGAGGGCATGCTGCCGGCCAGGGTGCGGCGGCCTTTACGCTCTGGACGGGCGTGGCGCCGGACATCGCGCTGATGAAGCGCGCTCTACGTGAGGAACTCGCCTCGCGTCAGGGCAAATGATCAAAAAACAGTGAAAGTTGAGGTTTTTATTTGACTGCTATCACATATGAGCTCGTCAAGAAAGACGAGCGCACGGGAGCACGCGCGGGCATCATCCACACGCCGCACGGTAGCTTCCCGACACCAATCTTCATGCCGGTCGGCACACAGGCATCCGTCAAGGGTGTCGCGCCGGATGAGCTCCGCGACCTCGGTGCGGGCATCATCCTCTCGAACACTTATCATCTCTTCCTGCGCCCGGGCATGGACCTCATTCGCGAGGCCGGCGGCCTGCACAAGTTCATGCACTGGGACCGCGCCATCCTGACGGACAGCGGCGGGTTCCAGGTCTTCAGCCTCGGTGACCTGCGCAAGATCACGGAGGAGGGCGTGACGTTCCGCTCGCACATCGACGGCTCGAAGAAGTTCCTCTCGCCGGAGGTCTCGATGGAGGTCCAGATGGCGCTCGGTTCGGACATCGTCATGGCCTTCGATGAGTGCGTGCCGTATCCGGCCGACTACGACTATGCGAAGAAATCGACGGAGCGCACGATCCGCTGGCTCAAGCGCTGCAAGGAGGCGATGACGGCCCCGAATCAGGGCCTCTTCGGCATCGTGCAGGGCGGTATGTACAAGGAGCTGCGCGAGTGGAGCGCCCGCGAGACGACGGCGATGGACCTGCCGGGCTACGCGGTCGGCGGCCTCTCGGTCGGCGAGCCGAAGGAGCTCATGTACGAGATGCTCGAGTACTCGACATCTCTTCTGCCGCAGGACAAGCCGCGCTATCTCATGGGCGTCGGCACGCCGGACTGCCTCGTCGAGGGCGTGCAGCGCGGCATCGACATGTTCGACTGCGTCTACCCGACGCGCGTCGCGCGCAATGGCATGGCCATGACCTGGACGGGCCGTCTCGTCATGAAGAACGCGCAGTTCACGCATGACCACCATGTGCTCGAGGAGGGCTGCGGCTGCTACGCCTGCCGCAATGGCTACACGCGCGCCTACATCCGCCACCTCGTGCGCGCGAACGAGATCTTCGGCCTGCGCCTCCTGTCGCTGCACAATCTCTACTTCCTGCAGGAATTCATGCGCCGCATGCGCCAGGCCATCCTCGATGACCGCTTCACGGAATTCCGCAGCGATTTCTTCAACCACTATCAGATGCACGGCAAGCAGTGATTGCACCGCGCATTCGCATTACGATAGGTAAGTATAAGTGCTATTGAGTTAAAAGAAAAATAAAGGAGTTGTTCATTATGAGTCCAGAAATGCTTGGAACCTGGGGCCCGATTGTCGTCATGATCGCGATTTTTTACTTCCTGCTCTATCGTCCGCAGAAGAAGCAGCAGAACCGCCGCCGTGCAATGCTCGACAGCCTCAAGAAGGGTGACCAGGTCATCACGATTGGCGGCATCTACGGCACGATTGAGGAGCTTGGCGACAAGTCGCTGAAGCTCAAGATCGCCGACGGTGTCGTCATCGAAGTCGTGCGCTCGAGCGTCAACGCTAACGTCACGCAGCAGGAGGCCGCCTGATGACGACGCTGCACGAGAAAAAGCTCGCCGAGAAGAAGGCGCTTCGCCAGAAGATGCTCGCCTTCCGCAAGGGGCTGACGAAGGAGCAGCATGAGGAGAAGAGCCGGGCCATCCTCGCGATACTCTACGAGGAGCCGCGCTACCAGCAGGCGAAGACCATCTTCGCCTACGCATCGATGCCCGACGAAGTCCAGCTCTACGGATTGCTCGCCCATGCACTCAAGCAGGGCAAGCGCGTTGGTCTGCCGCTCATTACGGGCAAGGGGCTCATGGAAGTCGTCAACCTGCCGTCGCTCGACTCGCTCGTGCCGGGCAAGTTCGGCATCCTGACGGTCCGCGAGGAGGAACAGTCCATCATCCCTGCCGCTGAAGTCGACTTTGTCGTCGTGCCCGGCGCGGCGTTCTCGCCAGCGGGGGACCGCCTCGGCCTCGGCGGTGGCTACTACGACCGCTACCTTGCGCTGAAAGCACCACAGGCTTACTGTGCAGCACTGACCTTTGATGGCCAGGTCGTCCCGAGCGTCCCGATGGAAGCGCATGATGCAAGAGTCAATCTGATCCTGACGGAAACGCGTCGGATTGAACCAAATAAATAGACCACGTAGAAAGGGTTGTGAAACGTTGAGAAAGAATAGTCTCATCAAACTCATTGTCTGCATCGTGGCCATCGTCGGCATATTCCTTGCCTTTGTCAAGCCTCTGGCCAACTCCATACGCCAGGGTCTCGACCTGCAGGGCGGCACGCATGTCGTGCTCGAAGCGAGGACACAGATGTAGCAAAAGTCAACGATGATGCGATGAACCGCGTCGTCACCATCATGGAGAAGCGCGTCAACGCGCTGGGCCTCACCGAGCCGATCATCCAGCGTGAGGGCGAGCGCCGCGTCATCATCGAGCTGCCGGGCGTCAAGGACCCGGATGCCGCCATCAAGACCATCGGCAAGACGGCTATGCTCGAGTTCAAGGATGAAGAGGGCAATACGGTGCTGACGGGTACCGACCTCAAGGACGCACAGGCCGCGACGAATCAGCAGAACGGCCAGAACGTCGTCAACCTTGAATTCACGGATGAGGCGCGAAAAAGTTCGCCGACCTCACGACGAAGAACGTCGGCCGCACGATCGCCATCCTGCTCGATGGTGAAGTGCTGACGGCACCGAATGTCCGCGAGCCGATCCTCGGCGGCAAGGCCGAGATCTCGGGGCAGAAGACACTCGAAGAGGCGCAGAACCTCGCCGTCGTCCTTAGGAGCGGTGCACTGCCGGTCAAGGTCAACATCATCGAGACGCGCACGGTCGGCCCGACGCTCGGCCAGGACTCCAAGGATAAGTCGGAGTTCGCCTTTGCCGTCGGCCTCGGCGCTGTCCTGCTGTTCATGATTCTCTTCTACCGCATGTCGGGCTTCATCGCCGACATCGCCCTGATGGCCTACACGCTCATGCTGCTGGGCCTCCTGTACCTGCTCGATGCGACGCTGACCCTGCCGGGTGTCGCCGGTATCATCCTGTCCATCGGTATGGCCGTCGACGCGAACGTCCTGATTTTCGAGCACTTCAAGGAGGAGTACCAGATCCAGGGCAAGACCTTGCGCATGTCGATGGAGTCGGGCTTCAAGCGCGCCTTCACGACGATCTTCGACTCGAACATCACGACAATCATCGCAGCAGCCGTCCTGTTCTTCCTCGGCACGGGCACGATCCGCGCTTCGCCATCACGCTGGGCCTCGGCACCGTGCTCTCGATGTTCACCGCCATCACGCTGACGCATTACATGCTTCGCCTCATGGTCGACTCAAAGCTATTCGAGCATCCGGGCGCCTATGGTGTCACGGGCTTCATGCTCTGGAAAAAAGAGGATTTGCAAAAGGGGGATTTGAAGAAGAATGCTTAATTTCGATATAGCAGGTCATCGGAAAATCTGGTTCCTCATTTCCGCTTTGATCATCATCCCGGGACTCATCTGCATGGCTGTCCGCGGCTTCAACTTCGGTATCGACTTTACCGGCGGCACCATCATCGACCTCAAGTTCAGCCAGCCGGTCAGCATCGCAGAGGTCCGCACGAGCCTCGCAAAGTACGACCTCGACGATGCGACCATCCAGCTGTCGGGCGCACAGTCCGACGTCAAGGAGTCGGAAGACGTCATGATTCGCACGCGCGACCTCGAAGAGGACCAGCGCAAGGAAGTCATGGCAACGCTCAAGAGCGATGTCGGCGACTACAAGGTCCTGCGTGAAGAGAAAGTCGGCGCGACGATCGGCGGCGAGCTCATCACGAATGCCATCCTGGCACTCGTCGTCTCGTGGGCGCTGATCATCCTCTACGTCGCTTATCGCTTCGAGCTGCGCTTCGGCATCGCTGCCGTCCTCGCGCTCATCCACGATATCCTCATCGTGCTCGCGGTCTTCTCGCTGACGCAGCGCCAGATCGATTCCTCGTTCATCGCAGCACTGCTGACCATCGTCGGTTACTCGATCAACGATACGATCGTCATCTTCGACCGCATCCGCGAGAACCTCAAGCTGCACTTCCGCCGCGGCGGCAACATCGACGAGCTCGTCAACCGCAGTATCTATCAGACGCTGACGCGCTCGCTCTACACGGTCTTCACCGTCCTCTTCACGACGGCCGCCCTCTACTTCTTCGGCGGCGACACGACGAAAGACTTCGCGTTCGCCCTGCTCATCGGCTTCACCGTCGCTGCTACTCGTCGATCTTCATCGCGAGCCCGCTCTGGATTGTCTTCCGCAACTGGGGCGAGAAGAAGAAGCATCAGCGAAACCGGAGGCGGCGTAAAATCGCATATTGGATTTCAAAAGAGACTGCTGTTTTGGCGGTCTCTTTTGCTGTCTTATTAATATCGCACCATTTGATTCGATTAACATTGTAGTAGGGGCGGGGGCTGTATTTCAGCTTCGTCGCTCCGTTGAATGGGCCCCATGTCACGCCTTCTATTCTAGCTATTTCGCCGCCTGCCGCGGCGTTCTGACATTGCCGTGTCAAGAAGACGCTGTATCGGGGCCCAGCCTGCGGGCAGTCACTGCGCTCCTGCAGGTGAAATACAGCCCCCGCCCCTGAGTCCATGCGTGACAGTCGCTTGAGCTCCATGCAGTCGCGTTTCTCTTAGTTCCTGTGTGATGCAGGTCTGCGCTTGAGAGCGGCTCGGGCTCGAAAGGAAC
>ENA-OQEN01000142-OQEN01000142.1-human-gut-metagenome-genome-assembly--contig:-NODE-142-length-30039-cov-4.584882_pt1 | contig 30039 bp, 28 predicted proteins | sample MGYA00242791_ERZ504627 | MGnify/ENA primary metagenome ERZ504627 (study PRJEB26092, sample SAMD00036316) | human gut metagenome | host: Homo sapiens | study: EMG produced TPA metagenomics assembly of... | reverse complement strand
TGTCAATGACAACGTTTTTGAAAATAAAAACGGATATCAAGATTTGAAAGCTTTAGTACACAGACATTATCAGATCAAAAAAATCTATTCTCAAGAAATCAACCGTCTCATTGCCCAATGCGATTGTTTGTTTCCTGAACTTCAATATGTTTTCGAACCTAAATCAGCTGCTTTTATCGCTGTCTTATCTTCATATCCTACGACACATGATATCATAAATGCTTCTAGAGTTGAAGTGTTTGATGTCGTTTATGAAGCTACGAAACATCGCTGTTCGATGGATAAGATCGATAAGCTCTTTGATTTGTGTCATGATACTCTGGTTCCTGATAATATTTCTTCTTATGGAAGAAGTATCATTCTAGACCTTGTTGAAAACATTAAAAATATAAAAGGTCAGCTCAAATCAATTGAAAGATATATTAAAGATATTGCTTCTTTAAATCCAGCTTATAAACTGCTTCTTACAATTACAGGATGCGGTCCTATAACTGCTGCAACTGTTATTGCTGAAACGGGCGATATAAAACGATTTAAAAACGCAGACTGTTTTGTTTCTTATTCAGGAACAAGCCCAAGAAACAAACGCTCTGGGACATCTGTAGAAACCATGGGCAAGATCTCTAAAAAAGGTTCTAGATATCTCAGACATGCAATTTATATGATTGCTGAGTTTGCCAGACGTCATAATCCTGTTCTCAAACATCAGTTTGAAAGAATAAAGAATGGAAACAAGAAAAGACATAAGCTGGCTAACATTGCAATCGCAAACAAGATTGCACGATATATCTATTCAATTATGAAAAATAAAAGCAGTTTTGTAATCTTACATGATCATATCATGAGATTACCAGAAGAAACCCGAGATACGTTCTTCAATTCAATATCATTAGACTTTCCTAAAAATACTAGAAAACAGATTTATCAGTATTCTGATATTAATGGTGAACTACATAGATTTGTCTACATCAAAACAGATGAAATGATACCTGCTTAACAGTAAGTAAAAGTTTAATGTAAGAGCTTTCAACTGTTTTGCGTTGGAAAGTTCTTTTAAGTGTACTCTTTTTTAGAAAAGAAAGAGGATTTTTATAGAGGATTCACCTCTAAACCAAGACAAATGCCTATAAAATCAATAAATTCTAGAAAATTTAACTATTTATTGACATTTAATAGTTTGTCTTTTCAACTTAATTATACTTATAGAATTATTGTTTTCAATACTTTCATTATTGTTTTTGATAATTAAAAAGGCATGCATCACCTGCATACCTTATATCTTATCTCCTGCAATCAAATCTTCATGCTTAACGCTCTTTTCATGTGCATCTTCTTTCATTGTAGCAAGGAAAAGATAGAGTATTTCTATTACTGCAATGGCAATCACATGAGAACAATGGCCTTATAAAAACAAAATACAGAAGCTTGCACCACTAGCCTGTGACAAGTCTTCTATTGTCATATTGACCACTTCACTTGTATGATGCATGATATATTTCGTATTTTTTCTGAATCAAAGAAATGATCATAGAATGAACAAATCTCTTCAATAACGTTCTTTGGCTCATTTACTCCTTTAATCTGTACGTAATGCTTTGACAGGATCCTCTTTAGCTGCTTTACGAGATGGAATTAATCCACCTAGTAATGTCAGCCCGATACTTAATAGTATAAGAATAATTGCACCACTTACTGGCAGCATCGCATTGATAGAGGCCTGGTTGGATACATTATGAATAATTATATTTGTAGGAATTAATAGAATCAAGGTAATACCAATACCCATGAGTCCTGATAATAAACCAACAATGAATGTCTCCGCATTAAATACCTGTGAAATATTATGTTTAGATGCTCCAATGGCACGCAGTATTCCAATTTCCTTCTTTCTCTCTAATACACTGATATAGGTGATAACACCAATCATAATTGAAGAAACCACAAGTGAAATACCCACAAAGGCAATAAGCACATAACTAATAACATCCACAATATCAGTGACTGAAGACATAAGTGTTCCAACAACATCTGTATAAGTAATCACTTTTTCTTCATCTATCTTTTTCATCTTCTCATTATAATGGTCTAAATAATCAAGGACTGACTGCTTCTTTTCAAAGTCCTGAGGATAAATACTAATACTACTTGGATCATCAAAGCTGCAATAACCGAATTTTTTCATATTATTATCATAGCTTGACTGCTCTGTATTCATCATTGATTTTAAAAGTTCAGTCATATCCGCACCATCTCTATTCATTTTAATGGCCTGTTTAAAGACATCTGGATTAAAAGTAAATGCCTGAGAAAGAGATGTGGACATCTGTTTTGTGACAGTCTGCATGTAACCTGACATAATTGTATTTAATTGTGCATCAAGATGATTATCCTTGATCACTTTATCAATAAACTGATTGATGACCTGCTTAGAATCCTGTGAATTGAGATAGTTCATCATACTATTCTGTAACCCTTGCGTAAATGAATTGATATCTTCTTTTGCATAATCACTAAAGTCATCCGCTACATTCTTCATAATCTTCTGCATCTGTTCTTCAGTGATCTTTATTTCACCATTTTCTCTAATTGCATCATCAATGCCTTTCTTGATTATATCAGATGCTCTTTTTGATTGAAGATATTTTTGAACCAGCGCATTTAAATTTTCTGCTTCTTTTAAAGGATGCTCCTTTAAATAATCGCTATAACCTGAAGTAAGAGTGGACATAAAAGCACTTGCATCTGTAGCAGAAATATCAATCTTAATCTGGCTTAATACCTGTGACAAGTCCATTAGTGGCATGGACATATTCACCTTGCTTGTATCAAACTGAAATGCATTCTTTAGTGCATTATTGTCTACTTGAAACATAGAAGATAAATCAAATGACTTTTGAGACTGATCATTAAAAGATTGTCCAGTAATCACATTTATATTTTTGTTTTCTAGCTGTTCTTTAACTATCTGGCTATTACTCGCATCTTTAATAGTAGAAGTGGCAAGTGAGTAAGGATAATAAATACCCATAGCAAGCATAGAAGCATTCATCGATTCTTTAGGTTGTACAACACCAACAATCTTTAAATCACTGCCATTTTGTACAAGTGAATCGATATAGTTTGTATCATTACTTTTATCTTTATATACCTTATATGTATCATCATATTGATAATAAGAAGAGGCATTCACTACTTTAAAAGTAATACCTAATAGATCTTTATAACGATAACCTTGTTTACCTGCTGTGACTTTAACACTTTTCTCTTCACTAAAAGCTTCTAACATCTGATCTAATTGTGCTGGGTCTCTTAAGCCTAATGTATAAAGCATAAAATCACTGATTCCACCTTTTTTAGAAAGAACCAAAACACACTCATTTTTATTTTTAGGCCAGTGCCCCGCTTTTACATCATATTGATCATCATATAAAGATGCATGAGATGGAAGAGAATAAAAAAACATTCGTATTCATCATACTACTCATCATAGAATTACTACCTGTTCCCATTCCAAGCTTCTTCATAGTCGTATCAGGGTTCACCTGTCTTATACCATATTGGTCATTTGTATAGATCTGTGGTGAGATACCATAATCATATTCTACAGCACGGGCATATTGATTGATTTCTTTATGTTCTTCAATATAAGATTTTAAGTTCTTTAAATCATTAGAACCGATCTTAGAAAACATATTCTCCATCATATCCACAACCTTAACTTCACTGTTGTTTCTCTTCACAGGTTCACCCATCATCGCGCTCATATCAATTCCTGTAGATTGAATAGAGAGTGGATATTCTGATAACGTCTCTTTTTCAATGGATGAGATATAGGCATTCACACCAGTAGAAATAGAAAGAATAAGCGCAATTCCAATAATACCAATAGAGCCAGCAAATGACGTGAGTATTGTACGGGCTTTTTTTGTCTTAAGGTTATTAAAGCTAAGCATTAATGCGGTTAGGAAGTTCATAGATGTCTTTCCTAGATTTTTATGGACAGGCTTTTCTTCGTTAAAAGATACTGGATGAGAATCAGAGACTATCACACCATCCTTAAGAGTTACAATACGATTGGCATACATATGCGCAAGTTCTGGATTATGAGTGACCATGACTACAAGTTTTTCTTTCGCCACCTGTTTAAGAAGATCCATAACCTGTATACTTGTTTCACTATCGAGTGCACCTGTTGGTTCATCCGCAAGTAAAATATCAGGATCATTCACTAAAGCACGGGCAATAGCCACTCTTTGCATCTGTCCACCGGATAACTGATGAGGAAGCTTATGAAACTGTTCTCCAAGTCCTACCTGAGTCAGTGCACGTTTTGCACGACATGTTCTTTCTTCTCTAGAAACACCTGAAATTGTGAGAGCGAGTTCTACATTTGCAAGAATTGTCTGATGCGGTATCAAATTATAGCTTTGGAAAATAAAACCTATTGTATGATTTCGATAAGAATCCCAGTCCTTATCCTTATATTGTTTTGTGGAAATACCATTGATGATAAGATCTCCTGAATCATATTGATCTAAGCCGCCAATCACATTTAATAAAGTTGTTTTTCCTGAACCAGATGGTCCTAATATTGCGACAAATTCATTTTCTCTTAAACATAGAGATACATGATCAAGAGCTGTCTGAGTGAGTTCACCTGTATGATATTGTTTGCATACATCCTTAATTGTAAGCATTCTTCTCAACTCCTTTTTTCTATCATAACATAATATATTATGTGTAAAAACAAAGATGTTTCACTTAATTTTCACATATTTTAAATAGACACCTTATTCAAGGAGTTGTCAAAAGCATACATAACGCATTCTATTTTATAAATATATATAATAGTTATAGAGGTGAGAATTATGAAATCTTATTTATATGTTTATAAAATAAAAAAGAAGAATCAAGTGATATCTTCCTAAGAATATGTCATTCTATAGAAAATAAACTTCATCCTTCTTTTATTGATCAACTGATTGTAGATTTTGATAAGTCACGTGTTCAACGTTATATATTTCCTAATAATCGTATATACTTTATGATGATATACAATCAGATTGCGTTATCATGCAGACTGATCAGCCTGCACGCTTTCTAATTTAAAGGAATAAATAATACATCATTGCGACCACCACAGATCATACCTAGCTTGGCACCTTCTTTATTGCTTAATTCATAGTGATGAGAACGAATACCTTCCTCATTTCTTGCATCGCGTATTGCCTGGTATTCTACACGTCCACCACCAATTGTTTCAATGATTTTTTCATCTGTAACAAGCATCATACTACCTACTCCTCGAGGTGCAGATCCTTCTTTAGATGTAATGATACAGAGAGTTCCTTTCTCTTCTGTATAATAGAGATCACTTGTCATTGTAGAGTATTGATGCGTATTTTTAATCTGTATAATTTCAGCCATAATACTTATCGCAATTTCTGCAGGTGTTTGTGAATGGATAGGAAGACCAATAGGTGCATGAACCTGTTTTAATAAAGATTCGTCATAACCTTCTTCTATTAAAGCATCCATTGTCTTTTTCACTTTGCCTTTGCTTCCAATCATACCTATATAAAGTGCTTTTTGATTAAGAACTTTTTTCAGACAGACCTTATCATCCTTATGCCCTCTTGTCACAATAACATAACATGCATTGTCTTCTTCAGGGAAATAGTGATCTGCTTCTTCATAGTTGACACAATGCACTTCCTGGGCCTTTGTAAAGATAGCTGAATTCGCAAATTCTTCACGATTATCAATGACTATTGTATAGAAATCTAATAGATGTGCTGTTTTTTCAACATACTGTGAGACATGTCCTGCACCTAGTAATACTAATTTTGGCTGGGGCATGAACCACTCTTTTTGTATACATGTCACATCTACGTTATGTTCTATTAAGGAAGCCAAAGCTCTTTGATAAAGCCCTTCCGGCTGTTTTACTTCTATAACTGCATCAGGATATCTCTTCAAATAATATCTTACGAGCTGCTGAATAAGTGCACCATCTACTATTTTTTCTGGATCAAGATGTAATAATTCAAAACGATGCACCACATCTTTCACACGTTTTCCTAAGCCTTTCATAGATGTAATCAAAATAATTTGATCTGTATCCTCATCTATGACAGGTTCATAGTCTGCAGGCACCTTTAAAGGCATACCTCTAGAGCCATCCGCTTCAATTAAAATGACATCCACTTCTTTTTTTAATTGATTGAGTAAATCATGATCTAGTGCCTTGATTTTCTTTTCATCAAAACGATTTCCTGCAAAGGCATAGCCTTTGTTTTTTAGTTCTTCATGAATTTCTTTATAACTTGGATCAACTAAAGTATCTTCTTCTATACGCATATGTGTAGAAGTCGTCATAAGAACTGTTTTTCCCTCTTCCCTATACTTAAAAAGCAGTTCCTTCATACGTGTTGTTTTTCCACCTGACCCAATAATACTGATGATCATTCTTCAGTCATCTCCCTTAAGACATCAATGACAGTATTGACTTCTTCCATACTATTCATAAATGATAAGCTGAAACGTACAATACCTCTTTCTACTGTATTAAGATGTGTATGCATCAGTGGAGCACAATGGGCCCCACAGCGTGTAATGATATCATATTTATAACTTAAGACATCACTGATTTTAGATGAATCATAGTCTTCAAGATTAAAGGCAATGATAGGTGTATGGCTACAGGTATCATAATCACAATAGAATGTGATTCCGTTAATACGTTTCATACCTTTATATAAAGCATCAAAAAGCTGTTTTTCTTTTTCTTCTATCTCTTTTTGATGTTCTAATAAATAAGTCATGCCTGCATTTAAAGAGGCAATACCTGGTATATTCAAAGTACCTGCTTCTAAGTGTTCAGGATAACTATCAGGCTGGTTTTTATTAAAGGAATCAATGCCTGTTCCACCTGTCTTAAGTGGGTGAATGAATATATCTGTATTGACACAGATTCCTCCTACCCCGCTCATTCCTAGTAATGCCTTATGACCACTAAAAGTTAGCAAGTCAATATGAGATTTCTGCATATCAATAGATATATGACCTGCACTTTGTGCACTATCAACCACAAATAGGATATGATTTTCATTGGCTATTTGACCAATGGCATCTATATCATAGAGTTCACCTGTCACATTAGAACTATGCGTCATAACAATCATCTTTGTGTCTTCTCTTATTTCTTTAAGAATATCTTCCTTATAAGGTGCTGTAACAGTTAAATCAACACCTATTTGACGAAGTGGTCTTAAGACAGAATTATGTTCTGCATAAGTTGTAATGACATGATCATCCTTTGATAAGATTCCTTTTAAACATGTATTCAAGCTTTCTGTATTACCACTATTGAAGATAACATGGTCAAAAGAAGGTAGATTAAAATACTGTGCAATGAGTTTACGAGTTGAATATAAAAGACGGTCCGTCTTAAATGCGCCTGTACTTCTTTGAGCATTCATATTATGGTCAAGTGCATCCATTACTGCCAGTTTGACAGAGGGCAGTTTAGGAAAACTTGTTGCCCCTTGATCAAGATAAATCATGCTGACCCCTTAAATAGAAAATAGCTTCTAATACACCACCTGCAATACATCTTGCTTTATCTGAAATAGTGAAGCAGTTCTCATATTCATCTAAACGAGGATCAATATCTGCCATCTTGAATCCCTTTGTGACATAATATCCTTCACGAATCAAACCTCTAAGTAACCCTGACATAGAAGCATATACAGGATACTGTCCTTCCTTGTTTTCTATATAAGCAAGCACGTCTCCTTTTTCAACTATATCCGTAATCTTCTTAACCTGATGAACAGTACCTTCTACTTCTGCATGAATGACACGTTCTTTTCCATACCCCTTAATAAGTCCTGGAATCCCTGTATTTTTCATTGCTGGTCCTTCTTCAATCAAGCGACCTAAGCGATGTCCTCGCATTGTTTCAATCACGATATCTACATCTTTTCCTGCATTAAATCCAGGACCTAAACCTATCGTGATAGGCGCCATATTTCTTGAAGTACCCATATTCTTTTTCGCAAGTATCGCATCAATCATAATTTCTGGCTTTAAGATATCAATAGAACTCCCTTCAGGATCCACCATCATCGCAATCTTATTTTCTTTAAATACAGACTCTAATTCATTAAGTGAATGAATCAGTACGCATTCAATACCTTCTACTCCCTTATGACCATCATATACTGCTTCAGAGTATGCAACATTACGTCTAATCGCACTTGGGTGGGCAATCTCTAATACAAGAACATGAAACCCACAGCGGGCAAGCTTATAAATAGTGCCAGTCGCAATATCACCGCCACCTCTTACTACTACAAGATTATCCATATTAGTTAGGCTTTATGACTTTTCAGCCTTTTCCATTCTTTCTACAATATCATACATATTTGTTATGCTGCCCACTTTTAAATCATCTTTTAACTTAAAGAAATCCAAGCATGTTCCACAGTTCACAATTTCAACACCAACAGAATCTAAGAATAATAAATCATTCACTGTATCACTTTCCTGTGTAGTGATCTTTACACCTTCATTATAGAAAAGAATTGTTTCTGGGAAAGCATCCTGCTTAGTAAGCGCAAATATGAAAGATTTCATTAAAATTTTACCTAATTCCTTGTCACTTCCTAAACTATTACTGCTTATTACAACAATCTGTCCTTTCAAGATATTGTCAGCCTTCTCTTCTTCTACAACCTGTTCGCCTGAACTGATTACTACAGTATAATCTTCGTTGACTTTACTACTTACGGCATCATAACCCTTTACTTTCGCAAACTTCTTTAGGTTTTCTACAGCTGTTTCATTATCTACTAATACTTCTACTGCTTCACTACTTTCCTTTAATAATTCCTTAGTCTTTACAACTGGTAATGGACATTCTAATCCTCTTGCATCTAACTTTCTCATTTTTATTCTCCAACATATATACTTTTATCTTTTAAATCAATAACCTCTCCAATGATATAACATTCTCTTCCTGCTTCTTTAAATGCATTCATTATATCATCTAAATCCTCTTTTGCGACACTTGCAAGTAATCCCCCACTTGTCTGAGGATCATACATAATTTCTTCTAAGAAGAAGTTTTCCTTCTCAAAAACAACTTCTTTTTCTACACTATTTCTATTTGTCTGAGCAGCCCCACTTAAATAGAATTCATCTACATAATAAGGACAATCTCTAAAATAAGGAATATTGTTTCCATAAAGCAGTGCACTCTTTTTATGATCTAACATCTCATTTAAATGAACCATTAAGCCAAAACCTGTGACATCAGTCAGTGCATGAACATCATATGGTTTCAGTAATTCTGCAGCATACTTATTAAGTGTTGTCATACTCTTAAAAACATCATCTAATACTTCTGGCGCCGCGTCTTTCATACGCATCGCATTGAGTGTCATACCTACACCTAATTTCTTAGTAAGTATAAGTACATCTCCCGTCTGGGCATTATTGTTTGTCTTAATAGAATCAACATCCACAACACCAGTCACGCTTAAGCCGTACTTAATAGAAGTATCTCTAATAGAATGCCCTCCAGATAGTGTTACATGAGCTTCTTTTAACTTATCATTGCCACCTTCGATAATTTTCCCTAATATATTTAAATCTTCTTCATCTGGGAAACAGACAATATTTAAAGCCGTTCTAGGCACACCGCCCATAGCATAGACATCGCTTAATGCATTGGTGGCTGCAATCTGACCATAAAGATAAGGATCTTCTACCATTGGAGGAAAGAAATCCAGTGTAGAGACAATTCCTTTATCTTCCGTTATCTTTAATACAGATGCATCATCATGACTATCAAAGCCTACTAACAAGTCTGGGTCTTCATACTTATCAATCTTTTCAAGGATGCGAGAGAGCTTCTTTGCGCCAAGCTTTGCGCTGCATCCTCCACCCTGACAGTAAATCTTTTCACTCATCAGAAAATCACCTCTTTCATATAAGCATATTGTACATGTTCTTCTTCTAAGATTTATGCCATTTATCTTGGTTGAGTTCTAAAGAAGCAAAACAGAGTCCACATCCTGCTTCTATTTCTCTTGGAAGAGGAATCAGCCTTCCCTGCATCTTATTTTTTGCTTTATCCTCTAAGTCTAGTGCATGGCTTGTAGAATCAAACGCAATAATCAAATATTTATCTTTCTTCATTAAATAGTTCTTGAAATGTTTCTTCTGCGAAGTCTTTCATTCTTTTCTGGAATTCATCATATTTCTTTAATAATGTCTTTCCTTCTTCGCTTAAAACACTTCCTCCTCCATTACTTCCTCCAGATACACGTTCTAATAACTTCATATCTAGATCTTCTTCAGCTCTCTTTAATATCTTCCATGCTTTAGAATGAGACATCCCCATAACCTCACAGGCCTTACTTAAAGAGCCATATTCATCACATAAATGTAGTAACTGTGAGACACCTTTTCCAAAACAGGGTTCCTCGTTAAAAAGTCTAACTCTAAAATCAAATTTTTCAGGATTATGATATGTCATCCTACCAGCCCTTTCCAAAACCACAATTTGGGAATGTACATTGTGGACAGTTTAAACATAAACCACCCTCACCAAGCATTGCAAGTTCATCAGCAGTGATTGGATCATTGGCTACAAGTCGAGGAAGAACTAAATCAAAAACTGTTCTTTTTGCATACATCACACATCCTGGTAAACCAACAATTGGTGTATCTCCCTTATATGACAATAAGAACATCGCACCTGGTAAAACAGGTGAACCATAACTAATAATATTGGCCCCTGTGTTCTTGATTGCGAGTGGTGTCTTATCATCTGGATCTACGCTCATACCACCCGTACAGATCACCATATCTACATGCATGTCAAGTGCTTCTTGTATAGCACTTGTCACCATATCCGGATTATCTGGACATAGTTTATGGAATACGACTTCTACATCATATTCCTTTAATTTATCAATAATAACAGGAGTAAATGTATCCTTGATACGTCCTTTATAGACTTCACTTCCTGTAGTAATAACGGCTGCTTTCTTAAGTACAAAAGGCTTTACTTCAAGTATTGGTGTATCGGTGATTTTTGATGCTTCTTCCATCTTTTCCTTTTTAATAACTAATGGAATAATACGCATACCTGCAAAATGATCACCTGAATGAACAACTGTATTTCCATTTCTTGTTACAATCATCATTTCACCCATACGATTCACTTCTAATAACTTTTCTCTGTTCACTTTAAATAAGCCATCAATGGTGCTAATCAATTCTATTTTACCTTCTTTAATTTCTGTTGTAGACATATGATCATTTTGACACAACTTGCATAATACTTCTGCTGCTTCATTTTCATGCATCATTGTCTCATCATTTTCCCATACATAGAGGTTTTCTTTCCCTAAAGACAACAATACAGGAATATCTTCTTCTTTTACGATATGACCTTTTTTAAAGCGTGCGCCTTTTCTCACGCCTCTCACAATTTCAGTAATATCATGACATAATACTGCCCCTACTGCATCTTCTGTCTTGATTTGTTTCATGATTTGTCCTCCTAACAGTTAAAGTTTATTTCTTATTATACGTTGTGTCAATACTCACAAAAAAGGAGGTAAGCCCCCCCAACTACTACTTACAGATAGTAAAACCACTCTTCTTGAATATTTCTTTCGATTCCTTAGTTTCTAAAAACTTAATTAAGTTATTTGCTTGTTCTTGATGTTTAGTTTTAGTTACTCGTCCTACTGGATAAATAACTGGTGTATCTAATAAGTTGTTGTTGACCTTTTCAAGTACTGTGACTTTAGAACTGCTGGCTGCATCTGTAGAATAAACAAGACCTACTTCAGCACTTCCGCTTTCTACCCAGCTTAATACTTCAGTGACATTACCACCTAATGAAATCTTATTCTGGATCGCTTCCCAAGAATTGGCTTTAGTAAGTGCGATTTTCGCATATTGACCTGCAGGTACTACTTCAGGATCACCTACCGCAATCATCTTCGCATCAGTGATGTTTGAAATACCTTTTACAGCGGTTTTTGTATCTTTCCCTTTGATTAATACAAGTTTATTCTCTAATAGATTTACAACACTCTTAGAATCAACAAGTTTTTCATCTACTAAGCTATCCATCTGTTTAGTGGCTGCACTAAAGAACACATCAGCATCTAATCCTTGTTCAATCTGAATCTGTAATTTACCACTACTGTCATAAACACCCTTTACGTTCACATTTGGATATTTCTTTTCAAAACGAGGAATAAGTGTTTCTTCAAAAGTCTTTTCCAAACTAGCTGCAGCCGCAATAGTAATTGTAACTTTCTTTTCAGGCTTCTTTTCTTCCTGTCCACATCCAGCTAAACCGAATACGAGCGCAAAAACACATAAAATACTAACTAATTTCTTCATGAGCCATTTCTCCTTTTTTTATAATATCCATTTCATGACTCAAAGTTTTGATTTCATCCTTATTATGGGATACAAAGACAACAGGTCGATGGTAAGCATCTAGTTTAGTCTTCATCTCTTTTAGAAGTTTCCCTTTTAAATCTTCATCCAAGGCACTAAATGGTTCATCTAAAAGAATTGCCTCAGCGTTGTAGATCAACAGTCTTGCCAGGGCAACACGCTGTTTCTGTCCCCCTGACAACTGTCTTGGATAACGCTTTTCTAATCCTTCTATATGAAACTCCTTCATCAGCTGAATCACTGAATCATGAATTATAGTCTTATCAAGTCTGCGAGCCACAAGAGGTGAGGCAATATTCTCATAAACTGTCATATTTGGAAATAATGCATAATTCTGAAACATATATCCAATATTTCTTTCTTGTGGTGATAGATTAATATGTTGATCTGAATCATAGAGTACTCTTCCATCTAAGACAATTCTTCCTGAATCAGGTGTTTCTATACCAGCAATACATTTAAGTGTCATACTTTTACCACTGCCACTTGGCCCCATGACACCCAAGCATATTTCATTAATCTTAAAATGAACATCTAAATCAAATTCACTTAGTTTTTTATAGATATCCACTTCTAATAACATATTAATAACCTCTCTTTTTCTTCACCCATAACTGATAGATATTCAGTAATATCACAGCCGTAAAGCATATAGCGATAATAACAACAGCATAGAAAGATGCGCTATGCATATCACTGCTGACAACTTCGCCATAGACAGCTAAAGGCAGTGTACGTGTTTTTCCAACAATATTACCTGCAAGCATAGCTGTTGCACCAAATTCCCCCAAACCTCTCGCAAATGATAATACGCCACCGCTGATAATACCTGGTAAAGCGTTAGGTACGAGTATCTTGAAAAAGATGCTTGTTTCACTCATACCAAGTGTTCTTGCAGCAGCGACCAAATCTTCATCCACCTGTTCAAGAGCTCCTCTGGCTGAACGATACATGATGGGAAAAGAAATGACGACTGCCGCAATCACTGTGGCACTAAAGCTAAAGGCAATACGCACGCCTAGCACATTTAAGAAAAATGAACCAATCGGCTGATTAACTCCAAATATCAATAATAGGAAAAAGCCCATTACTGTCGGTGGTAAAACAAGTGGGAGTGTGAAGATGCCGTCAAAGATGAGTTGAATGACCTTATTTTTAAGTGTCATCATCCATCTTGCTGCAAAGAGTCCTAAAAAGAATGTGATAAAGATAGAAAAAGCAGCGCATTTAAATGAGATCCATATAGGTGAATAATCAATCATCATTTCTTGCACAATCGTGTGCATCTCCTTTTAAGATTTCTAAGCCATGATGAAGAGGATCTATAATAATATCCAGACTCTCCTTCACTGCCTTGACACTTCCAGGAAGATTAATAATGAGCGTGTTGTTTCTAATAACACTTACACCTCTAGATAACATGGCACGATTTGTATATTTCATAGATTCATAACGAATTGCTTCAGAAATACCTGGCACAAGTCGTGTGGCTACTTTTAATGTCGCTTCAGGTGTGACATCTCTTTGTGACAAACCTGTACCACCTGTAGTCAAAATCAAATCATTCTCACATCGATCACTTAGATTAATAAGTGCCTGTTCAATCATTTTCTGATTATCTGGAAGAATATCTAATGATGTGACATGATAACCTCTTTCTTCCATATATTCCTTAATAGAAGGACCACTTTCATCCACTCTTAATCCTTGACTTCCTTTATCGGATAAAGTGATTATTGCGACACGCATGCGTGAATCAGCAGGTGGTGTATAAGTCACCTCATCATCACAATGAATCACTCCGCCATGAATGACTCTTGCGAAAATACCAAGTCGAGGCATAATACATTCACCTACCTGGTGATAAATACGACAATGAGCATGACAGCTTTTACCTCTCTGTGTGATTTCTAAATCCACTTCACCAATATGAACATGACTTCCTACAACAAGCTCATTAAAATCAATACCAGAAATAAGAAGGTTCTCACCAAAAGCACCATCTTCTACATCTCCACCACGTCTTTTAAAGTCTTCTCTTTCTTCATAAGGTAATAAGCTGACCTGTCTATGCCATTTACCTGCATGGGCATCATGTTCTAAGCCAAAGTTTTCTATTATTTTAGTTTCTTGTATAGGTTTCTTTTCAGTCCCCTTCTTCTCACTAATACAAATTGCTTCTATTTTTCCTGCCAATTGAATTCACCGCTCTTTCCACCTGTTTTCTTTAATAAATGAATATCTTTGATTTCCATTTCTTTACTGATTGCCTTACACATATCATAAATAGTTAATAATGTAACACTTACTGCGTGTAATGCTTCCATTTCCACCCCTGTCTTCCCTTTACATTTCACTGTCGCAAAGGCATGAATCTGATTGTTGTCTTCATCTATTTCAAAATCAACAGTGACATTAGTAATCATTAATATATGACAAAGCGGAATCATATCGCTTGTCTTTTTTGCGGCCATGATACCTGCAATTCTTGCGACACCAAGAACATCTCCTTTTTCCACTGTATTGTTTTTTATATGTTCAATAATCTCATGATTGACTTGAATAGTCCCTCTTGCATAAGCTGTTCTTTTTGTAATCTCTTTATCAGATACATCCACCATAATGGCGTTTCCATCATCATCAAAATGTGTAAATCCCATATTACCCTCCTATTTGATTCATTACAGTACCACTTTGTTCATCTTCAAAATGGTGCTGTTCTGGCTTCATATAAATTGCATCCCTCATCACTTCTTCTAGTTTGATTTCATTACATATATAAGGCTTTAATGCGATACTATTCTTATGAAATAAGCATAATTTTAATGATCCTGTACTAGACAAACGCACACGATTACATTCATGACAGAACTTATGATGTAAGGCTTCAATAAAGCCAATGACACATTTCATATTCTTTATTCTTATATAATGTGCAGGACCATTGCCTAATCTTTCTGTGATTTCTTCTATATTATAATGTAATGCAAAATATGACTGTACCTCTTCTATTTTATTTTCTCTTTTATTTGAACCAAGTGGCATGAGTTCTATAAAACGAAGACTTACTGATAAATTCTCACAAAAATCAATCAAGCCTTCTAAATCACTTTGTGTAAAAAGTGGTCCTACGACTGTATTGATTTTTATATTGAGTCCAATAGAAACACCATAGAGAAGATTATTTAATACTGTATCAAGTGTATCTTTGCCACAGATAGAAGCATATTTCTTTGAATCAAGTGTATCTATAGAGAAGTTGATCCCATCAATGCCTATATCCTTTAACTCATCCATAGTATGTGCATCTAGTAATAAGCCATTGGTTGTAAGAGTTACCTGTCTCACACCCTCTAGCTGTTTGAGCTGTCTTAAAAAAGAAAGATATCCTTTTCTTACCGTCGGTTCTCCACCAGTCACCTTGAAGTTCACTATACCTAGCTTAACTGCCACCTTGCATATATCTAGTATCTCTTCATAGCGTAAAATATCATTATGTGAAAGAGATTTGAATTTATCTGGATTACAATATACACAATGATAGTTACATCTATCTGTAATCGATATTCTCATATAATCAATTGTACGGTTATAACGATCCTTCATACAAGCCCCTTTCCGTTATTCTCACTTGAGAACAACGACATACATAGTGTACAATGATGTACATTAATATACAACGATTTTGTGAAACAAATGAGAAATATCGCTTTGTTGACTTGTTTCAAACGCATTAGCGTATTAGAATAGTATCTATATTACTAAACAAACGGAGGATAACGTATGAATTTCGTAAAAGATAGCGTAAATCAGCAGCCAATAGTAGATACAGTATTTACTATTGTTGCGAAAGCAAAGGAAGCGAAAGAAAAGTATGGAGCTGATCAGGTTGTAGATGCAACTATCGGTTCTTTATATAATGAAGAAGGTCAGCTTGTCGCATTGGACAGTGTCTTCAATTCTTTAAAGAATCTTGATAATAAGGTTCTTGCGAAGTATGCAGCAAGCTTTACTGGTAACCCTACTTTTAGACAGAAGGCTTATGATTGGGTACTAGATGGTAATAGCCATCTTGAACATGAAGTAGTGGCAACTCCAGGAGGAACTGGTGCTGTATCTATGACTATTCAGGAATGTTTAGATGAAGGTCAGACTGTCATCCTGCCTGAAATTGCATGGGGTAGTTATGCATTAATGGCTCAGATGCATAATCTTGAAATGGCTAAATATTCTTTATTTGAAGGAGATCATTTCAATATTGCCTCTTTCAAAGAAACATGTCTTGAAACAATGAAGAAGCAGAATAAGTTAGTGATTGTTATCAATGACCCATGTCATAACCCTACTGGTTATTCTTTAACTCATGAAGAATGGGATGAAGTGATTACTTTCTTAAATGAATGCAGCAAGACTCATGCTGTTGTATTATTAAATGATATTGCTTATATTGATTTCTCAAGCCGCCAGAAAGAAGCAAAGACTTATTTTGGTCAGTTTGACATGATCAGCGATAATGTGATTGTAGTTGTTTCATTCTCATTATCTAAGTCAATGACAAGCTATGGTTTAAGATGTGGTGCAGCAATCATCCTAGGTCAGAAGAAAGAATCAGTGAATCAGGTAAAGATCGTATTTGAAAAGAATGCTCGTGCAACTTGGTCAAATATCAACAATGGTGCAATGGAAACATTTGTAGATGTATTAGATAATCATGGCGAAGAATATGATCAGGAAAGATTAAAATATGTTCACTTATTAAAAGAAAGAGGAGATATCTTCACTTCTGAAGCGGATGAAGTAGGATTAAAGTATTACCCATATAAAGAAGGTTTCTTCGTTACACTTGCCATGGATAATGAAACTCGTGATAAGTATCATGAAGCTTTAATGGCAAATAATATCTTTACTGTAAAGGTAAATCTTGGTATTCGTGTCGCTATCTGTTCATTATCAGTAGAAAAGACTAAAGGTCTAGCAAAGAAAATGAAGGATATCTTAGATACAATTCAGTAAGGCAAAAGGATTGAGTCAAATGGCTCAATCCTTTTTATTTGTTTTAATCAACAGTTTTATTGTAAAATTCATCAGAATTCAATGTATTCTCATAGTTGATAGCACATAAAGATGTAAAGAATAAATCAAAGATAAACTTTGTAGAAATACTGAAAATAACATCTCGTAATTTCATAAATGTCTCATTGCTTTCTGCCTTAATTGTATATGTGACATATTTAGAGATTGGTCCTTTATTATCTGGTGTAATAGCAATAGTTGTAATACCTCTACGGCATAATATACGTGCATTATCCAGAATATGTCGTTTAAAGCCAGTTTTAGTGACCAAGATAACAACATGAGTTGATGGAACATTTAGACTAGCATGTACCTGTAAATCCTGATTTTCATAAACATGAATTGGTTTACCAATTGGCATCAAAATATGTTGCGCATAATGCGCAATATCTGCGTTCATATCTGTCGCAATAATATCAATTGCCTCACATTTATTTAATACATCAATAATTTCATCATATTGTGCAAGTGATATGTTATTTTTTGTACGTGAGATTACATTATCATAAAGCTGTGCTGTTTTATTAATGCATTCAAGTCCACTATCATTTTTGTTAAGTTCTACTTTAGGCATATACATATCACGTAGTTTTAATACAATATCAAATTTAAAGTCATTAAAATTGGCATAACCGAACTTTCTAGAGAGTCTTAATATAGATGTTGGATTAGAATAAGTCAAACGTGCTAATTCTCTTGAAGACATATAAGGCACCTGATCTAAATGTTCGATAATATACTGACAGATTGATTTTTCAGCATCACTGAGTTTTGTATTTAATTCAATACCTTCCTGAAGGTTTCCTCCAGATTCTATAAGTTCATCTAATAACATAACTTTTCCTCCCTTATACGCATAAAAAGTACTTTCCCGCCTAGAAAGTACCTAGAAATGATTGATTATTCAGCCTCAGACTGTTTAGCCTGATACTTTTCGTAAGCAATCAAGAATGGTGTATAGATTACAACAGATAATGCGATAACGATTAACTGTGATAATGCACCCATTGGGTTAGCACCTGTACATATGAATCCAAAGAATACTGGTGGCATTGTCCAAGGTACTTCAAGTACGATCTTAGGACAGAATCCACTAGTAACTAATAGATAACCTACAACAAGTGTAACTACTGGAGCTAAGATAAATGGAATATCTAGAATTGGGTTCAATACTAGAGGCATACCAAATGTCATAGTTTCGTTGATGTTGAATAAGGCTGGAACGACAGAGATACCAGCGATAGTTCTGTTATCTTCACGTCTAGAGAAGATAAAGATAGCGATAACTAAACCGATAGTAACACCAGAACCACCGAATTCACCAAACATTGATAACATAGTTAAGTTCATTACATATGGAATGTCCTTCTGAGCAGCACCTGCAGTAAATGCAGCTGTGTTAGCATATAGTAATGGTCTGAAGATTGGTTCCTTAACAGCATTAACCATGTTGTTACCATGAATACCTACGCACCAGAATAATGAAATAACTACATAAAGAATAGCAACTGCAAAAATGTTGTTACCAATTAAGCTCTGTAATGGTTTCTGAACGACATTAAAGATTAATGCGTTTAATTCAGCGCCAGCAGCTAACTGACATACTAATCCAATAGCACCAATAATGATTGCAGTTAAGCAAGTTGGAATTAATACTTCGAATGCACGAGCAACTCCAGGTGGAACCTGTTCAGGCATTCTGATCTTTAATGCATCATTCTTACGGAACATGTTGTAGATTTCCATACCAACGATTGCAACAATTAAACCTGTGAATAAACCAGTTGCAGCAGTGTAGTTATTTAAAATACCACTGTAAGTGAAGCTATCGGCTGTAATTTTATGCTTAGCAGCTTCACCAGTCACATTAATAAAATTACCTAAAGTATAACCATGAGATTTACCAGCTTTATCGATGAATGAAGCAGATAAATCTTTTGCAGCAAATGATGTAGGAGTAACCATCATCCATAAGATGAAGCCTAATACAGCTGGGAAAGCACCAGTTTCACCATTTGCTTCAGCAATTTCAGAAGCAAGTAACATAGTAACACTAATAGTAATACATGAGATTGTAGCATACTGCATTGCAGTAAAAATTGGGTTAAGAACTTTAAGTACCATAATTGGTGGCCATAAAGCGCCTAAACCTGTTGTTTCGTTTACTAAAACGTTTGTCCAAAGAACACCAATGGCACCTGAGATAGTTGCAGGCATGAAGTTCTGGAATGCATTCTTGATTGCATTCAAGTACTTATTCTGACCACACCAAGCACCGACACATCCTAGCTTATCAGCAAAAGCGTCCATTTAATTTCCTCCCTTTCAAGAGTTGGCGTAACTCTTGTACAGGTACTATTTTACACAATCTAAAATGTAAGTCCAAGGATGCGCTATCACGAGCACGATTGTTACAAAGAACTCTTTTTCACATATCATTATCTTGTAAATATGATACAGTTATCATCTATTTACCAAAGTACTTTCACTTCCATTATAGCCATTCACTCCTTATTTTAGAAAACTTTTTTTAAAACAGTGATTATTTTCCATTATTAAAATGATGTATGATAAAATATTTGTATAAATTTACATTACATAGAAGTGCATTAGAAAGGTGGTAGATATTTATGAGAGATTATCATGCGCACGAAATTGGAAATGTAGCTGTTTTAGGACATTCTGGATGTGGTAAGACAAGTATAGTAGAAACAATGGCTTACCGTGCTGGAGCAATTGGTCAGATTGGTGATATCCAAAGTGGTAATACAATCAGTGACTATAGTGCTGAGGAGATTGCACGTCAGTCTTCTATTAATTTATCAATCGTTCCTATTGAATGGGATAACTGTAAGATTAATTTAATAGATGTTCCTGGTACTTTTGACTTCGTAGGTGAAACAGAAGCAGCTTTATCCGTTTGTGAATCTGCTTTAATTATTTGTCCAAGTTATGCTGGTATTTCAGCAGGTACAAAACAGGCAATGTATAAGGCTAGAAATAAAGGTAAGATCATCTATATTAATGGATTAGATAATCCAAATAGTGATTATCCTACAAAACTTCAGCAGTTAAAGGATACTTATGGTAAGGGTATTGCCCCAATACAGGTACCAATCATGGATAATAATAAGATGGTTGGTTATGTCAATGTTGCAAAGATGGAAGGACGTATGTTTGAAAATGGTCAGACACATGAAGCCCCTATTCCTGAAGATATGATGGATGAAGTATTACCAATCAAGGCAATGATTGATGAAGCTGTTGCGAATACAAGTGATGAATTACTTGAAAAATATTTAGAAGAAGAACCTTTCACAAAAGAAGAGATTTCTAATGCATTAAGACAGGGTGTAACTGATGGTAGTTTGATTCCTGTACTTTGTGGTACTGATCGTATTGGTATTAGTATTATCTTAAATTCTATGTGTGCTTTCTTTGATTCAGCCAATCATCCAAAGAATGCACTTATTGTAAAGGATTTAAAGAAAGATGATGAAAAGATCTTAGAATGTAATGAAGATTCACCTACAAGCTTATTTGTCTTCAAGACAATTACTGATCCATTTGTAGGTAAGACATCTTATTTTAAAGTGACAAGTGGTACTTTATATGCAGGTATGACTCTTTATAATCCAAAAGAAAAAGAAGATGAAAAGATTGTGAAGATTTATCAGCCTATGGGTAAAAACTTGATTGAAGTAGATAACTTCATGCAGGGGAAATTGGTGCATTTACACGTTCAACTACATGTCATACAAATGATACATTATGTGATCCACGTTCTCCTATCCTTATTCCTGATACAGAATATTCTAAACCATATTATAAGAAAGCGATTGTACCTCTTGGTAAGAGCAATGAAGAAAAGATTGCGAATGCGATTAATAGATTACTCGAAGAGGATCCTACTTTAGTTTATGAATACAATGAAGAAACAAAGCAACAATGCTTATCTGGTATTGGTGATATTCATCTTGATACAGTGCTTAATAAATTAAAAGCAAGATTTAAAGTAGAAGCAAAGTTTGAAGATGTCAAGATTCCTTATCGTGAAACAATCAAAAAGGAAGTCACTCAAAGAACAAGATATAAGAAACAGTCTGGTGGTCATGGACAGTTTGGTGAAGTAGAAATTACTTTCAAACCTTCTCGTGATTATGATAAGCCTTATATTTTTAAGGAAGAAGTATTTGGTGGTGCTGTACCTCGTACTTATTTCCCTGCTGTTGAAAGGGACTTATTGAAAGTGTAAAAGCAGGATGCTTAGGCGGTTATCCAGTATTAGGTATTGAAGCAACTCTTATTGATGGTGCTTATCATTCTGTTGACTCTTCTGAAATGGCCTTTAAGACTGCAACATCTATGTGCTTCAAGGAAGCAATGCCTAAGGCAGAGCCTGCATTACTTGAACCATATATGAAGATGAAGGTTATTATTGATGATGAGTTTACAGGTGATATTATGAGTCATTTAAATACATTACGTGCGAGAGTTATCGGTTCTGATGTATTTGAAGATGGATTAATTAAGATTATAGCAGAAGCACCTATGAGTGAAGTGATGAACTATGCAGTTGATCTTCGTTCTATGACTCAAGGTCAGGGTGTCTTTGAAATGGAATTCCTTGATTATGAATTTGCACCTGCGAATATAGTAAAAAAGATTTTAAATAAATAATGAAGCGAGGGAGATTAAAACTCCCCCGCTTTTCTATTGGAACAATGATTGAAGATTGACTAAATAGCTTTGTTTGTCATCATAGATGATCAATTTGTTTTCTCCTTCATATTCATAGAGTGAAATATCAACACCATTTTTAAATGGTAAAGATAATGGAACATAGCTATTCTTTTGAATATCATAGAGATAATAATTGACATGCTTATCATAGAAAGAATCTTCATTTTCATTTGTGATAAGAAGATATTGACTTGTAGAACTTGCAATTTTTATACGATAATTTTCTTCCTTTATTTCACAACTCTTTCTAGTGACATGATTAATGATTGTATTATCTACTAATTCAAATGCAGACGCAAATTCAGTAATACCATTCCATTTTTCAACCACCTTCTGTGTTGCACAATCAATCACAATCGTATAATCATCACCATAAGTAATAATATAATCATCACCATAAAATGAATGTTCATTTGATAAAGCATACCCACATATATCAGGCACAATTTTTTCTGTCTTATTGACTGTATCATAGATTGTCCAATACTCATCCTGCTTATTAATAAGTAAATAACGTCCATGAGGTGATAGGTATGGATTTACAGAGCGATGATCAGTGGTTATTGCTTCAATGTTTCCCGTCTTCATATTCAAGGCAATGATATCATTCTTTTTGTACATAAATAGACATTATTATTGAATATACGATTGACACCATACTCTACATAACCTGAAAAATCATACAAGAAAATATCATGGTGGTAACGCACATATTTAAAAGAGAATGGCTTCTTATAAACACCCTTATATGTACGTGGTTTTTGTAGTTTGATTTGATTATGATGCATAAGGTAGATATTTTTTATTATATCATCCTTAGTATATGTATATCCAAAAGGGGCCTCCCCCCAGCTGATATCCTTAAAAGCCACATTCTCAACAGCATGAATGTCCTCTTTAGAAAAGTGATTTGTCAGCCATTCTGACATATCAGAATGAAATGCACTGACAGTTATTAAAGAAATACATACAATAACAGCCGTTAAAACCATAGAAAATGAATAATGTTTTTTCTTTTGTGTATATGTGATCTTCTTCCAATCTTCTGGCGTATGAATATCATCAAATTCTTTCCATTTATTCATCATCCTCACCAACTTCTTCTTTAGTATCTCCCTTCCTCTTTTTAATCTTGATTTCACTGTATTGATATTCATCTTTAATATTTCTGAAATTTCATCTGTTTTATATCCTTCATAATAATATAAATAAAGTACATTCTTATAACGCGTTGGCATATCTAATATCACAGGAAGTAATACATAATCCTTCTTCTCATCTTGAATAAGCAAATCTTCTATATTAATTGTCTTCTTATAGAAAACACGACGATAATCCTTACATGTATTGATTGTGACACGAATCAGCCAGTGTTTTAGATAATCAGGGTCTTCTATCCTGCCATGCTTGTAGAGTTTGATGAAAACTTCTTGAAAACAGTCTTTCGCATCATCACTATTTCTCAAATTCATGATACAAATGCGAGTCACCATATCCCCATAGGTATCAATTACATCTTCTATTGTCATGATATTTCCCTCCCTTCACTATTAATACGATGATTTCCTCCATTTGGTTGCACATATGTGCTGAATTATTTTACTTTAGGGTCTATAATAAAGCCTACAAGGAGGAATGAATGTATGCCATGTACGACATTACTAGTAGGTAAGAATGCATCTTATGATGGTTCTACCTTAATCGCAAGAATGATGATTCACAATCTACAAGATTTACACCAAAGAAACTTGCAGTGATTCATCCAGAACAACAAAAAAGAGAATATGAAACAGTATTATCTCATTTAAAGATTCAATTACCTGATAATCCAATGAGATATACTGCAATGCCAAATGCCTTAAAAGGTGAAGGTATCTGGGCAGCAAGTGGAATTAATGAAGCAGAAGTCGCAATGACAGCGACAGAAACAATTACTTCTAATCCTCGTGTATTAGGGGCTGATCCACTTGTAGAATATGATGAAGAAACAAATACACCAGGCGGTATTGGTGAAGAAGATATTGTCTATCTTGTATTACCTTATATTCATAGTGCAAGAGAAGGTGTATTAAGACTTGGTTCACTACTAGAAAAGTATGGAACATATGAAATGAACGGAATTGCCTTCTCTGATCATGATGAAATCTGGTGGTTAGAAACTATTGGTGGTCATCATTGGATTGCAAGAAGAGTACCTGATGATGCTTATGTTGTAATGCCTAACCAGTTAGGTATTGATACATTTGATTTAAAGGATGCTTTTACTGCTCAAGAAAATCATTTATGTAGTGATGATTTAAAGGAATTTATTGAAAAGAATCATTTATGTTTAAATCTAGATGATTCATTTAATGCACGCTATGCATTTGGTTCACATGATGATTCAGATCATGTCTATAACACACCACGTGATTGGTTTATTAGACGTTATTTAAATCCACGTACTTATAAATGGGATGGAGAAAATGCAGACTTTACACCATTTTCTGATGATATTCCTTGGACTATGGTACCTGAAAGAAAGATTACTGTTGAAGATGTAAAATACGCATTATCAACTCATTTCCAGAATACGCCTTATGATCCATATATTACGCGTGGAGATTTATCTAATAAAGGTGCATTACGTCCTGTAGGAATCAATAGAAACGACTTCTTATCTGTATTACAGGTAAGACAGGGACAGGAACCTATTGAATGGTTTACATTTGGTTCAAATGTATTTAATACACTTGTTCCATTGTATATTCATATTGATACTGTGCCTGAATATTACAGCAATACAACTGCTGAAGTATCTACTGATAACTTCTATTGGGCCAATAGACTTATAGGAGCTATGGCTGATGCATGTGATAAACAGTCAGCCATCCATATTGAACGTTATCAAAGAGTGATACAGTCTCATTCACATCATATTATTCATACATATGATGAACTAATTGAAAAAGAAACAGATGAAGCAAGAAAAACAGAATTAAGACATGAAGCCAATCAAAAGGCAGCTGATATGTTGAAGAAGGAAACTTCAAAAACATTACATCTTGTCTTAGATGAATTAAGCTTTACTATGAAGAATAAATTTGCCCGTTCTGATGCATAAGAAAAGAAGCCTCGGCTCAATGTCATTAAGTTAAGAATTGACAGCTATCAAGGCATACAAACAAAATGTATGCCTTTTTTATTTTCTCTTGACAAAAGCCCAAAAATGTGAGGCCAATAATCAATATTTATATATTGATTATTGGCCAATTGTTTATAGATGTCATCGGAGGTATACATTATGGACAACTATAAACAACTCGAGAAAACTTTAAATCACATTATCAAAAAAATGAACGATTCACGCTCTATTTTCTGCGAAAATCCCAGAACAGACTTCATTCGTTCTCGTAAACTGGATTTTCAAAATACCATCAAAATCCTCTTCTGCATGGAAAACGGCTCTTTAAGAGATGAACTATTTAAGTCTTTTGATAATGCACTTGATACACCTACTGCATCTGCGTTTGTGCAGGCTAGAAATAAAATCAAGGTGGATGCTTTTAAACATATTTTCAATAAGTTTAATGATAGAACTCATGAAGACATACTGTATAAAGGATATCGTCTTCTCGCTATTGATGGGAGTGAATTGCCAATCGATAATTCCATATATGATAAAGAAACAAGAGTTCTAAGAACAGGCGGTACCAATAAGCCTTATTCCGCATTTCATATTAATGCCAGCTACGATCTCCTTGAGCGATCATATGATGATCTTATTATACAGGGTCAGGCAGTAAGGGATGAAAATGATGCTTTCTGCCAGCTTGTGGATCGTTATCAGGGAAGGAAAGCGATTTTTATAGCGGACAGAGGATATGAATCTTATAACGGTTTTGAACATGTTGTGAAATCTGGAAACAAGTATCTTGTCAGAGTCAAGGATATCAATTCTAAAACCAGTATGACAAGATCTTTAGGGCCGTATCCGAATGATGAGTTTGATATTGACGTGTTTAGAATGCTTACTCTGAAATGTACATCAATGATAAAAGCATGCCCTCAGCTATATAAAGTGTGTCCTACTAATATGCGATTTGACTATATGTCTAAAGAAGATCCCTGGTATGAGTTTAATTGCAGGATAGTTCGATTCAAAATCACTGAAGATACATATGAATGTATAATTACTAATCTTGATAGGACTGAATTCTCATCTGAAGACATCAAGGAACTATATAATAAACGCTGGGGTATAGAGACTTCTTTCAGACATGTAAAGTATGCAATAGGTTTGAATTCACATCACGCAAAGAAGAGAAAATATATAAAGCAGGAGATTTATATAAGTCTTACTCTTTATAATCTGACACAGAGACTTATAAGGAAGATAAAGATTGAAAAAAGAAACAAGAAATATATTTATCAGATTAATTTCACTAGAGCCTGTCATTTAGTAAGAAGTTTTCTAAACAAAAAAGATGGAAAAAATCCATCTTTAGAGAATCTGATAGCTAATGAAATCTTACCAATTCGCCCCGGTAGATCTCATAATAGAAACGTCAAACGAAAGTCGTTCATATATTTTAACTACAGATTTGACTAGTCGGACAAATTATAAACCTTTTTGCGATGAAATAGAATATTTTTTAAAAAATCGTGAAAACGATACTTTTTTGGCTGCAATAAAATAAAAGTCAGAATAATATATCTGCTGATATATCATCTGACTTAAATTCTAGCATTATTAACTTAATGACATTGGCCTCGGCTTCTTTTTTTAGTTATTTGAGGCTGAACACTTTTCAGCATCTATTGCCAGTACAACAAGTAATGCATATAGTGCATCCTGGCTATTATGTACATCAATGACATAAACATCTGTAAAATGAAATAGTTCTTTTGATATAGTCGCAATTTCATGATAAGAATCGCTTATAGTGTAATTCCAGTTCATAAAATCTCCATCAATAGACCAGTCGTTAAATTCTAGGACATATTTAGGAAATAAGAAACTGAGTTTCTTCTGGAATGAACCGATATAATGATCATCTATGTAGATACTAAATCTTGGCATGAATGTCAATATTTCTTCTTTAATGGTTGCTAGACAATGACCTGATGGGTCATATACATCTAATTTATGACCCCATGAAAGACGACTGCTTACTGTATAGACAACCTGATCATATTCATCATAGATATCATAACTATCCATCAAACTAAAGATCTTTTGTTTTAATATAAGTTTCATATATTTCATCCTCTCTAGAATATAATTATATCATTTTCTTTATTTTTAATACCATAAACTAGATAATCATTCCAATCTTTATGCCTATAAGGATAGGCTACATCTATTTTGATATAGGGATAGTTCTTATTTAAAATATCAACGATTGTATGAACTGCCCATCTTCCTGCTTGATCATTGTCTAATCTTAATAGGACTCTTTCTATTGGTTGATGTTCTAGATGATAAAAGAGTGCACGATAATGAGAGACTGAATTCAATGATAGATAATCATAATTATTTAAATCGTTAGTTAAAGTCATTAGAGACATCATATCAATAATAGATTCAGTCACAATTAACTGCGACGTGTTATGCGATATATAAAAACAATGGTTATAATCATTCCCTGCCTGCTCACGCATATAACGATTATTTATCACGCTTCCCCTTTTACTTATGAATACTGGTTGACTTCCTTTATAAGATACAAAGACAAGATTATGATGCACTGATTCCTGATAGAGATAATCATGATTAATAAAGTAATCAATAATATCGAGACTAATGCCTCTTTCATATAAATAGTAATAGACCTTCTTATTATTAATGTCTTTACGTGGTAAAACAAGTTTTCTCTCTTGTCTTTTAATCTTTTTAAATTCATGATGAGGATTCTTATACATTCTCATTTCCAGATAAAGAATCGTATAGATAAAAGAATGAAATTCTGGACTCTTTTCTAAACCCAATGTCTGGCATAACGTAATCGTGTCTCCCCCAAATCCTTTTGAATACCAATAGAATCTATTGATATTTACTCTGATTTTTAATGAATCATGTTCCTCAAGATGATAGTAATTAGAACTCTCATAAACAAGAGTAAAGCCTAAATCTTCTATAAGAGAAAGCATACTATATTTCTTCACACGTTCTATACGACTTTTTTTCATTAAGTGATCCTCCTCTATATAATATATTCCATATAATTTAGGAGAAATCACAAAAAAACAGTGGAATATCCACTGTTCACATCAAACTGCTGATAAATACGAATATGACCGCAATAGGTAATATAATTGTAAGATAACCCTGCATCCAGTTATGAATCTTAGGACCATCCCCCATATTGGCTTCTGTTTGATAATTCTTGAATCCCCACCCTAGGCGAGATGTACAGAATAATAAATAAACAAGAGAACCAAGTGGTAAGAGAAGATTACTTACGATAAAGTCTTCTAGATCTAATATTGTTGAACCACTGCCAAGAGGCTGCAAGAAGTCAAGGACATTAAATCCTAAGGCACATGGTAATGAGAATACAGTAATAAGAATCAAGTTAATGATTACTGATTTCTTTCTTGTGATGTTCCATAGTTCCATTGTACAGGCAATAATGTTTTCAAATACTGCAATGACTGTAGATAATGATGCGAAAGCCATAAATATGAAGAATAGAGCACCCCAGATTCTACCTCCTGTCATTGATAAAAAGACATTAGGCAAAGTAATAAAAATCAGACTAGGACCGCTGTCAGGATTTACTCCAAATGAGAAACATGCTGGAAAGATAATAAGACCTGCCACAATAGCAACAAATGTATCCAACACGGCAACATTCACTGCTTCCCCTAAAAGAGTTTTATCTTTCTTTAAATAACTACCGAATATTGCCATTGAACCAATACCGATACTTAAAGTAAAGAAAGACTGGTTCATTGCCGCTACGATCACATTTAATAAGCCAATATGTTTGATTTTATTAAAGTCTGGATATAAATAGAATTTAACACCTGTCATCGCATTATCAAGTGTTAAACCATGTACTGCAAGAACTACAATGAGTACAAGTAAGCCAATCATCATGACTTTTGTAATTCTTTCTACACCGTTCTGTAAACCCATTGAACATACTAACATACCAATAACAACAACTAATACCATCCAGAATACATTCTGAGATGGACTAGATAATACATTCTGGAAAACGGATGCAACCTGAGATGTTTTGACTCCTGTAAATCCACCAGTCAAGAACTTATAGAAATAGTTCAACATCCATCCTGATACTGTAGTATAGTAAATCATTAAACAGAAATTACCTAATAATCCAATATAACCATGTAAATGCCATTTCTGTCCTGGCTTTTCTAAAGCCTGATAAGCTTTAACTGGACTTTTTGCACTTGCACGTCCGACAGAGAATTCCATGCTTAGAATTGGAACACCAATAAGAAGCAAGAAAATCAAATAGAAGAAGACAAAGATTCCTCACCATTTGTCCTACAACATAAGGGAATCTCCATACATTTCCAATACCAATAGCACATCCTGCAGAAAGAAGCAAGAAGCCTATCCTTGATTTAAATTGTTCACGTTCTTTCATAATTTCCTCCATTTCCGTCCGCCTTCGTCGGTCGGACACAAACATACAATAAAAATTTTAATTTATCATTAACCTAAATATTTTTAGGATATTACTATTCGATTTACTTTTTTCATAAGCAATA
>ENA-OQEN01000141-OQEN01000141.1-human-gut-metagenome-genome-assembly--contig:-NODE-141-length-30166-cov-3.821066_pt1 | contig 30166 bp, 41 predicted proteins | sample MGYA00242791_ERZ504627 | MGnify/ENA primary metagenome ERZ504627 (study PRJEB26092, sample SAMD00036316) | human gut metagenome | host: Homo sapiens | study: EMG produced TPA metagenomics assembly of... | reverse complement strand
CGTATGACATGAAGGAGGTCATCCGCTCGCTCGTCGACAACGGGGAGTTCTTCGAGATCCAGAAGCTCTTCGCGACGAACATCATCATCGGTTACGCGCGCCTCGACGGCAAGGTCGTCGCATCGTCGCGAACCAGCCGAAGGTCATGGCGGGCTGCCTCGACGTCGACGCCTCGGACAAGGCGGCGCGCTTCGTCCGCTTCTGCGATGCCTTCAACATCCCGCTCTTGACGCTCGTCACGTCCCGGGCTTCCTGCCGGGCGTCAATCAGGAGCACACGGGCATCATCCGCCACGGCGCGAAGATGCTCTATGCCTACAGCGAGGCGACGGTGCCGAAGGTCACGGTCATCACGCGCAAGGCGTACGGTGTGCCTACATCGCCATGTGCTGCCACGAACTCGGCTCGGATCAGGTCATGGCCTGGCCGTCGGCTGAGATTGCGTCATGGGTCCGTCGGGTGCGGCCAACATCATCTTCCGCCGCGACCCGGACAAGGAAGCCAAGACGCAGCAGTACATCGATGACTTCTCGAACCCGTACGTCGCAGCTGAGCGCGGCTACGTCGACATGGTCGTCGAGCCGAAGGAGACGCGCCCGCTGCTCATCACGGCCTTCAGCGCCCTGGCGAGCAAGCGCGAGGTGGGTCCTGCAAAGAAGCACGGCAATATCCCGCTTTGATTTGGATTCGGAGGATATACGATGAGATTTGATGTAAGAGGTGTCAGCCCGGAAGTCGTGGCTGTCATCGCAGCAGCCGTCCAGATGATGATGCAGCCGGAGCACAAGGTCGTCGCCTTGCGCATCAAGCGCAGCGACGAGTGGTCGCTTTCCGCGCGCGGCGGCAGACGTGGATAAAGGAATAGAATAGATTCAGGGAATCGATAATCGGATAATCGAAAGACGATACAGGTTGGAGGAAATGTTTCATGAAAAAGTTCAACATCAAGGTCAACGGCATCTCGTATGAGGTCGAGATCGAGGAAATCAAGGAAGGCGCTCCGCAGGCTGCCGCACCGACGCTCGCGAAAGTGACGCCGAAGGTCGCCGCCCCGAAAGTCGCTGCCCCGAAGGTCGAGGCACCGAAGGCAAAGGCGAAGGAGGCCGTCGCTGCAGGTGCCGGCGAGCACTCCATCGACGCGCCGATGCCGGGCAAGATCGTCAAGGTCGTCGTCGAAGAAGGCCAGAGCGTCAAGGCCGGCGATGTCCTGCTCGTCCTCGAGGCTATGAAGATGCAGAACGAGATCACGCTGATGCCGACGGCACGGTCAAGGCCGTCAACGTCGAGGCGGGCCAGAACGTAAAGGTCAAGGAATCCCTTGTGATCCTCGGCTGATTGGGCAAACGGTTATAGGGCAATGCGAGAAGGGGCTGTCAGGGATGATGGCCTCTTTTTCTTGACAGCATCGCGCGCTCTCTCTTATAATTGAGAGGATATTTCAATAAAATTTGCTGAAGAGAAGGGAGAATCCTTTTGAAAAAAATCCTTATGGCCATGCTGCTCGTGCTGCTGGCGGTCACCGCGGCTGGCTGCGGCACGCAGCAGCAGGGCAGCCACGACAAGAAGTTCCGCATCGTCACTTCGTTCTACCCGATGTACATCGATGCCATCAACATCACGAAGGGCGTCGACGGCGTCGAGGTCATCAACATGACGAAGCCGCAGACGGGCTGCCTGCACGATTACCAGCTGACGACGGAGGACATGAAGACGCTCGAGAAGGCTGACGCCTTCATCGTCAACGGCGCGGGCATGGAGAGCTTCCTCGACAAGGTCATCAAGCAGCAGAAGAACCTCAAGGTCATCGATGCCTCGAAGTCGGATGAGATCAACTTCCTCAAGGACGGCGATGAGATCAACCCGCACGTCTGGCTCAGCGTGACGTACAGCATCGCGCAGGTCGAGGCTATCACCTCGCAGCTCTGCGAGGCCGACCCGGAGCACGCTGACGCCTACCGCAAGAACGCGCTCGACTACGTCACGAAGCTCACGGCCCTGCGCGAGGAGATGCACAAGGAGCTCGATGACCTGCCGCACAAGGACATCGTAACGTTCCACGAGGCCTTCCCGTACCTCGCCAAGGAGTTCAAGCTCAACATCATCAGCGTCATCGAGCGCGAGCCGGGCACGGAGCCGACGCCGCACGAGCTCGAGGAGACGGTCGCCAAGGTCAATGCGCTGCCTGTCAAGGTGCTCTTCACCGAGCCGCAGTACTCGCCGGTCGCCGCGCAGACGATCGCGAGTGAGACGGGCGCCAAGATGTACGAGCTCGACCCCGTCGTCACGGGTGAAGCCAATGAAGAGGCGATGGACGCTACATCACGGCGATGAAAAAGAATATGGAAGTGCTCAAGGAGGCATTGCAGTGATTGCCTGACTAAGCCCGATTGAGCTGATGTGAGGAGCCTCCTGCACGATGGTGTAGGAGGCTTTCTTTGTTTGCGAAATAAGTCTGTGGAGGTTATAATAATTCTTGATGCATGATTAAATGAATCAGAGAGACAGAGAACGGAGGAACATATGGAGCAATTCAAGAGACTCATGGCGCGCGGCTTGCTGACGCTGTCGGCGCTCTACCTGCTCAGCGCCCCGGCGGCGGCGCAGTCGGTTGTCGTCGACGGTGTCGGCGCAGATGAGCGCGCCGCACTCATCGATGCTTCGCGCGCGGCTGTCGAGCAGGTTGCGGGCACGTTCATCGACTCGCGCACGCTCGTCGAGAATGCGGCCGTGAAGCTCGACCAGATCTACACGAAGGCGCAGGGCTTCGTCACGGGGACGGAGATCCTCGCAAAGGAGCAGCAGGGCGGCCTCGTCCACCTGCGGGCCCGCATCGATGTCGACACGGACCCCGATGCAAAGCTCATGAACAACCTCAGCATGATCATGATGCTCAATGACCCGCGCATCGCTGTCATCGTGCGCGAGGCGGGCGGCGGCCACGACCGCGCGGCAGAGTCGGCGCTCGACGACAAGCTGCTCGACCTCGGCTTCTCACATGTCGTCGCCAGTGAGCGCACGGCGGGGATTGACCTCAGCGGTCTCGGCTCAGCTGCTTCGCGCACAGCAGCCGGCCAGTCGCTCGGCGCCGACTACCTCGTGCTCGGCCGCGTGCAGTCGCAGGCCGTGGACATCTCGCTGCCCGACGGTGAGGGCGGCAGCTACCGCAAGACACAGCTCAAGTCGGGCCATGCACGCCTGACCGTCGATGTCATCCGCACGGCGACGGGCGAGGTCGTCGGGACCTTCACGACCTCGGCGAAGGGCGTCGGCACGAGCGAGGCAATGGCGCAGGCCAAGGCTGTCGAGAAGGCGTCTTCTAAGGCGGCCGAGCGCCTCGAGGAGAAGTTCCGCCACCTCGGCTCTGAGGCGGGCGGCCACGAATGGTGAGTGATATCTTGCAGGAGAGGAGAATCCTTATGATAGAGAACGTAAGCGGGCGGCTTGGCCGCATGATTGCCGCGCTCTGCATGTGCCTCGTCTTCATGGCGGGCACGTGCATGGCGGCGAGCCTCAAGAGCCATCCGACGGTCGGCATCCTGCCGCTTGAGAACCGGGGCCTCGTCTCAGAGGGCTGGGACCGCGAGGAGATGGGGGCGGCCGTTGAGTACGTCTATACAGACCTTCAAGATTCCGGACGATTCAAGCTGCTCGACAGGACGCGCCAGCGCGCGCTGGTCGATGAGTATGCGCACGACATGTCCGGGCTCGTCGACGAGGATACGGCGCCTGTCATCGGCAATCAGTACGGCGCGCAGTACCTGCTCATGGGCAGCATCATCGGCGTGACGACGCGCCGCTCGGAGACGACGGTCGTCGGCGCGGGCACGAAGCGCGCGCAGGTCACGGCGACTGTTAGCCTGCGCCTCGTCGACACGGAGACAGGTGAGGTCGTGCTGGCGGCGACGGGCCGCTCGCGCAAGAACAACACGCTTGTCAAGGCACCGCTCGGCCTCATCCGTATCGGCACGGAGCAGGTCGACAAGGAGCAGGTCAATGAAGCGCTCGAAGATGCCATCCACGATGCCGTCGACGGCCCGCGCGGCCTGCTCGCGCGCATGGACGGCAAGGCAAGGTCAAAGCGCTGATGGCTGCGTGCTGTGTTTATAAACTGTGTTTATCGATGGAGGACAAGCGATGCAGATTTCATTCAAGCGACTATTCTTGCTGATGGCCCTGCTGCTGTCTCTTGCTCTGACGGGTACGCCTGCTCAGGCTGCCGGGCTCTTCGGCGGTCCATCGGGCAGTGCTGTCTTTGTCGGCGAGGTGCAGAGCTACGGCGACTATGAGCTCAAGGCGGATGCCTGCGCGACGTTCGTCGACAAGCTCGCCGATGCCTTGCGCCAGCAGGGCATTGCGGTCAGCGGCCGCGCAGACCTCACGAACGAGGAAGGGCGCCACGATGCGATCGCAGCGGCGATGAGGCGGCCGAGCTGTCGGAAATCCACATGGACGCCATCGTCCACGGGCACCAGTTCGACCGCGGCTATACGGCGGCCAAGCTCGCGCACTACGCGGACATGACGATGGGCCGCGCCTACTTCCATCAGGAGGACCGCCTGGCCGCCTGGAAGAAGAGCACAGCGCCCTACCGGCTCTCGCCAGAAAAGCAGCACACGGCGGCGGCCATCGCCGGGAAGTACGGCGCGAAGTATCTGCTCTTCGTCAATCTCAAGGACTTCGATGTGCGCCTCAAGCACAGCATCTTCGCGACGCATACGGAGCGCGAGACGAAGGGCAAGAAGCTCAGCGCTTCGCTCGACTACTACCTCGTCAATGCGCAGACTGGCCGCGTCTACGAGAAGCATATCGAGAACAAGAAGACAGCGCAGATGATCAACTTCGGCCTCGGCAAGACGGGCAAGGGCATGGACGTCGATACCCTCTTGGGCGAGGTCATGGAGACTTCGGCGAAGGACATCGCTGTGGATGTCAAGAAGCACGGCTTGGATGAGGTGAAGAGCAATGGTACGGCGCAGCAGTAATCTTTCATGGAAGTGCCTGACCGCCTTGTTGTTGGCTGCCTTCATGACCGTCTTTTTCAGCAGCATCACGGCGGAGGCGGCCCAGCCGCGCGTCGCCATTGTCGGCTTCACGAGCCGCGTCCACAAGACGGACCTCACGCTGACGGACCTCAAGGAGCCGCTCGACGACCTGCTGAGCGTGGCGCGCGACCAGCTGACAGCGGAGCTCGCGGGCGAGCAGGAATTTTCGCTCTACGACTTCGGTGAGCAGACAACAAAGGCGCGATGCGATGAGGCTGCCTTTGTCGATGCGCTCGGAGAGGGGACCATTGCGCCGGAGCTTGCGGGCAAGGCCGACTACTACGTCTTCGGCTACCTGACGACGCTCGGCAAAGTCAAGGCGCAGAGCGGCGCGCTCGGCCTCTCGGGCCGGGACAAGACGGTCTACGCGGAGCTCTCCCTGCGCGTCATGGACGCGCACACAGGGGCCATCGTCTTCGTGACGAAGGCCGACTCGCGCCGCAAGGCGGAGCTCTCGTACAACGCCATCTGGCAGCGCCACGACAGCGGCGAGGAAGATGCGATACGCGCGGCCCTCGAGGACGCGGCCGTCAACCTCGCGGCGCAGTTCAAGCAGGCCATGTGAGAGGATTGGAGGATAAGGCATGATTGGTAGGATTGGTAAGAGAGGGATATGGCGCGGCCTGGCGCTCGGCTGCCTGATGACGGCCGCGCTGCCGCTCGTGCCGTCGGAGGCGGCGGGCAATATCTGGATGGATGAGAATGCGGAGGTACAGGCAAAGTCCTTCAAGAAGGTCGTCCTGTTCCCAATCCGCTACCTCGATGAGTCGGACGGCCGTGTCGACCAGTTCCAGGGCTACAACGCTGCCCTTGCGAAGCGCATCCAGAAGCGCATCAAGCGCACGAACTTCATGAACTTCGAGGACCCAGGCGACACGAAGGCGGCCGACAAGAAGCGCGAGAAGCGCGAGATCCTGCGCGATAACCCGGCTTATCACGAGCTTCTGCGCCACTTCGGAAGCGAAGCAGAGCGCGCGAAGGCCGTCTACGACACGACGGGTGCGGAGGGGTATCTCCTGCCGCACATCCGCTATGAGCAGGAGCGCGTCGACCACTCGCCGGCGACCTGGACAACGGTCAAGATGGAGCGGTACTACGACATCGAGAACGGCCCGCAGGGCGACAAGTCGAAGTGCAACTACCAGAGCTGGTATGCCGACCACCTGATCCCCGCGCACGACTCGACGCTGCAGATGCTCGATATGGACTTCCGTCTCTACGATGCGGCGACGGGCAAGGAGGCCATGACGCTGATTGACTACTACCGCAATTACGGGGTCGATCAGTGGCACGCCTTCGAGCAGATCGCCAAGAACTTCACGGGCGACTGGAACCGACTCAAGAAGGACGGCGACCGCAAAGTGCCCGCGGGCGCGCCGACGCTGGGCTTCCGCAATCTCGAGCTGCCGTGGAATGCTTCGCAAGACGAGTTCGCCATCAAGACCATCTACTACGCCTACAAGGATGAGGCGGGCGACGACCTCCGGCGCGTCAAGGTCGACTACGCGCCAAACGGCGGCCGCTACTACGTGACGGGCGCCATCACGGACTACGCGCGCGGCGAGACCTGGTGCCCGCCGTCAGCCTCGACGAGTGCGGTGAAGGACCGCGAAGAGGAATTCAAGTGGTACGACGACAAGGGCACGGAGCACAAGGGGCGCCGCATCTACTATAAGACGGAGATCTCGGACTTGTACGGCTATTACCGTTTCTGGTACCGCGCGGCGGCCAAGCTCTCGCTCGTCGATGCGCGCACGGGCGATGTCGTGCTCTCGCGCTATCTCGAGGCAGAGGATCCCGACCGCTACGCCAATGCCCTGCGCGAGATCTTCAAGCGCTTCTACAAGGATGTCGACAAGGCCATCGGCGTATCGGGCGATTGACAGTCCGACTGTTTCGGCCTACGGTCTGACTGAATCAACCAGGGTCACCGCAGCGATGTTTTTCGCTCTGCGGTGACTTTTTTCTTGCAATAAGTCAAAAAAACAAATATAATAAAGATGATAATAGTCAAATAGTCAATAAAAATGAAGGTGATTATCTTGAGTAATATTGCAGATCTGATCGAGGCCTACATCCTGCGCCAGCTCGCAGCGAAGCAGGATGGCAAAGTGGAACTGCGCCGAACGGATATCGCCGATGAGATATCGTGCGCGCCGTCGCAGATCAGCTACGTGCTGTCGACGCGCTTCACGCCGGCTAAGGCTTTGTCGTCGAGTCGCGCCGCGGCCTCGGCGGCTACATCCGCATCGTGCAGGTGCCGCTCAAGAATCTCGTGTATCAGGATATGATGGACAAGATCACGGAGGAGACGGAGTATGCGACCGTCCAGTCGATGGTGCATTACCTCTTGCAGCACGCGATGATCACGAACCGCGAGGCCGCGCTGATGATGCAGGTCGTCTCCTCGGTCTACCAGTCGGAGGGCATGTCTGCAAAAGAGCGCGTCCACCTCTTGAAGTCCATGCTGTTGACGGTGGAGAATTTCTCGTAGGACCGCCGGCTGCCATGCGGCCGGCTGACGGGAAACGCAGAGAATCGTCATCAGGGAATCGGAGAATAGGTCAGAAGGAGGAGTATCATGTTATGTGAGGATTGCGGCCGCAACCGCGCGGTCGTCCATATTACGCAGATCGGGCCGGACGGCAAGATCGAGAAGAACCTCTGTGAGAAGTGCGCGGCGAAGTACGGCGAATTCCTCATGGAGAACCAGAGACAGCGGAATGTATCGATGAATGACTTCCTCAAGGGTGTCTTCAGCGCGCCGACGAAGGAGACGAAACCGCAGGGCGGGAAGATGACGGAGCTCGTCTGCCCGAACTGCGGCATGAGCTACCGCGACTTCCAGCAGACGGGCAAGATTGGCTGCAGTGTCTGCTACGCGACGTTTCGCCGCCAGCTCGAGCCGCTTTTGCGCCGCATCCACGGGTCGAGTACCCATAGCGGCAAGATCCCGCACCGCACGGGCGGCACGCTCGAGATGAAGCACACGATCGAGAGCCTGCGCAAGTCGCTCAAGGAGTGCGTCGCACAGGAAGAGTACGAGAAGGCCGCGGAACTCCGCGACAAGATCCGCCAGCTCGAGCATGAGCTGGCCGCTAAGGAAACGGCGGAAGGAGGCGAGAGCCATGTCGGTCAATGAACTCCTGCGCGGCAGCCGCCTCTCATGGCTCGCCGCTTCAGGCAAGGAGAGCGATGTCGTGCTCTCGAGCCGCATCCGCCTCGCGCGCAATTTCCGCGAGATTCCGTTCCCGAACCGTGCGGACTTCAACCAGCTCGCCGAAGTGCGCCTCGAGGCTGAGAAGCTCTTGCCGGGCATCGCGGCCGACCTCGGGCAGGATTTTGACCTCCTCGACCTCGAGCGCATCACACCTTTGCAGCGCGATGTCCTCATCGAGAAGCAGCTTATCAGCGCAACTTCATCCAGAATCCGCAGCACCGCATCGTCTTCATCACCGCGGACCGCGCGACGAGCATCATGGTCAATGAGGAGGACCACCTGCGCATCCAGTGCATGGCGCCGGGGCTCGACCTCGACACGCCGTTTGCGCGCGCTTCGCATATCGACGACATGGTCGAGTCGCAGGTCGACATCGCCTTTGACGAGAAGATGGCTACCTGACCTCGTGCCCGACGAATCTCGCACGGGCCTGCGCGCCTCGGTGCTGCTGCATTTGCCGGGCCTCGTCTTCACGCGCAATATCCAGAGTATCATGAACATCTCGCCGCAGCTCGGCCTCGCCATCCGCAGTGTCTACGGCGACGAGACCGAGAGCGTCGGCAACCTGTTCCAGATCTCGAACCAGCTGACGCTCGGCTTCTCGGAGGCGGAGATCATTGAGAACCTCAAGACGGCCGTCATGGAGATCGTCTCGCACGAGCGCCAGGCGCGCAAGGCGCTGGCCCTCTACATGAAGGAGCGCCTCGAGGACGAGGTCTGGCGCGCCTACGGCACGCTGCGCTACGCGCGGCTGCTGTCGGAGAAGGAAGTGCTCGAGCTCCTGTCGAAGGTGCGCCTCGGCATCGACCTCAAGCTCATCAACGAGGTGGAGGCCGGCTGCTTCTCGGAGATCCTCATCAGCAGCCGCACGAGCTACTTGCAGAACCTCGCGGAGAACGAGAACTTATCGAAGAACGAAATAGACAGGCTGCGGGCGGAGCATGTGCGCAAGGCCTTGCTCTCCTATGCCCGCGGTCAGGAGAACCAGAAATGAATTATCGCAATCACTTCACGAGCCGCGCCATCAAGCGATTGAGTTCGCTCAATACGCCGCGCGCGAGCTCGAACAAGATTATATCGGGACGGAGCACATCCTGCTCGGCCTGCTGCACGAAGAGGGCAGTGTCGCCTTCGCGGCGCTGCAGGCTGCCGGACTGACCTTTGACGCGGTCATGCAGCGCGTCGAGGCCATGGTCGCGGGCGACGCAGAGTACCCGTCCGACAATCCCTACTACACGCCGCGCGCCAAGCGCGTCATGGAGGGGGCGGTCGAGGAGGCACAGACGCTCGGCCACAACTACATCGGCACGGAGCACATCCTGCTCTCCCTGCTCGAGGAGACGGAGGGCGCGGCGGCGGAGCTGCTCATCGGCATGGGCGTCGACATCGATGCCTGCAGGGCGAGGTGCTCGACCGCATCGACCATCCGCATCCAGAGGCGACGGCGAGCCGAGCCGCACGGAGAAGGCGAAGGGGCGCCAGGCGCCGCAGCTCATCAAGAAGTACGGCCGCAACCTCAACGACATGGCCAAGGAAGACCGCATGGACCCCGTCATCGGGCGCGATAAAGAGATTCAGCGCGTCATCCAGATCCTCGCGCGCCGCACGAAGAACAACCCGATTCTCTTAGGCGAGCCGGGCGTCGGCAAGACGGCCATCGCCGAGGGACTCGCACAGCGCATCGTCGAGGGCTCTGTGCCGTACATGCTGCAGGACAAGAAGGTCGTCTCGCTGTCGCTCGCCTCGCTCGTCGCCGGCGCGAAGTACCGCGGCGAGTTCGAGGAGCGTCTCAAGGGGCTCATCGACGAGGTGCGCCAGGACGGCACGATCATCCTGTTCATCGACGAGATGCACACGCTCGTCGGCGCGGGCGCGGCAGAGGCGCACTCGATGCGGCCAATATCTTGAAGCCCGCCCTGTCACGCGGAGAGATTCAGATCATCGGTGCGACGACGCTCGACGAGTACAAGAAGCACCTCGAGAAGGATGCCGCGCTCTCGCGCCGCTTCCAGACCATCCTCGTCGAGGAGCCGAGCATCGAGGACGCCAAGAGGATCCTCATGGGCCTGCGCGGCAAGTACGAGGCCTTCCACTGCGCCCACATCGAGGACGCGGCCATCGAGGCGGCTGTGCGCCTCTCGCACCGCTACATCACCGATCGTTTCCTGCCGGACAAGGCCATCGACCTCATGGATGAAGCGGCCTCGAAGGTCCGCATGAAGCAGGTCGCCCAGCCGGAGAAACTGCAGGAGATCCGCGCGCGCTCGAGAAGCTCGGCGTGGAAAAGGAAGCGGCGATCTCCGCGCAGGACTACGAGCGCGCCGCGCGCATCCGCGACGATGAGCAGAAGGTCAAGGAAGAGCTCGAGGAGGCCAAGCGCCGCTTCGAGAAGCGCGGCAAGAGCCGCATCACGGTCACGGCCGACGACATCGCGACGTGGTCGCGCAGTGGACGGGCGTGCCCGTGCGCCAGATCGCGGCGAAGGAGTCCGACCGCCTGTTGCACATGGAGAAGATCCTCACGCGCCGCGTCGTCGGCCAGCAGGAGGCCGTCGAGGCCGTCAGCAAGGCCATCCGCCGCGCGCGTGCCGGACTCAAGGACCCAAAGCGTCCAATCGGATCCTTCCTGTTCCTCGGCCCGACAGGCGTCGGCAAGACGGAACTCGCGAAGGCGCTCTCGGAGGCGCTCTTCGGCACGGAGGACGCCATCATCCGCTTCGACATGTCAGAGTACATGGAGAAGTACGCCGTCTCGCGCATGGTCGGCGCGCCCCCGGGCTACGTCGGCTATGAGGAGGGCGGCCAGCTCACGGACGCCGTGCGCCGCAAGCCGTACTCCATCATCCTGCTCGACGAGATCGAGAAGGCGCATCCCGACGTCTTCAACGTCCTGCTGCAGGTGCTCGACGACGGCCGCCTGACGGACGGCAAAGGTCGCACCGTCGACTTCCGCAACACCGTCATCATCATGACGAGCAACGCCGGTGCGAACCTCCTGAAGAAGAGCGCGCCCGCCCTCGGCTTCGCCGTCGGCTCCGGTGACGAGAAGCAGGAGGCGGAGGATGCGGCCAAGAAGCGCGTGCTCGGCGAAGTGCGCCACATCTTCAAGCCGGAATTCCTCAACCGCATCGACGAGCTCATCGTCTTCCATCCGCTCGGCCGCGAAGAGCTCTCGAAGATCATCGACATCCTCTTGCGCGACGTCCGCACGCGCCTCGCGGAGAAGGAGATCCGCCTCGAGGTCAGCCCTGCGGCCAAGAACGTGCTCGTCGAGAAGGGCACGGACTTCAAGTACGGCGCGCGCCCACTGAAGCGCGCTATCCAGAAGCTCATCGAGGACGAGATCGCCGAGCACCTGCTCGCGCGCGACTTCAAGCGCGGCGACACGATCCAGGTGCGCAAGAACGGCGCGAAGCTCGACTTCGTGCGCAAAGAGAAAGACAGCAAAGAAAGCAACGAGAAGAACGTACAGGATAAGGCCGAGAAGCCAGTGGAGGCATGATGGGACGCAAGAACATGCTGCGCCCGGAAGGCCTCTGGGCGAGGCTGCAGAACTTCATCCTGAACGCCGTATGGTCCATCGCCTGGCTCGGGCGGTGGACCATACGTCTGCTCAGGCGCCTGCTGCAGCGCTGAACTGTGTGAGATACACGAGAAGAATGGAGCAGTATCGTGCCAAAGAAAAAGAAAACCGTCTACGTCTGCCAGGAATGCGGCTATGACACCCCGAAGTGGATGGGGCGCTGTCCGGGCTGCGGTGCCTGGAACACGCTCGTCGAGGAGACCGTCGCGCCGGAGCCGACGACGAGAGGAGGCGGCCTGCGCCTCGGGCTCTCCGATGCCCAGAAGCCGCAGCCGATTGCTGAGGTCAAGCTCGAGGACATGCCACGCTTCCTGACGGCTCTGGCGAGCTCGACCGCGTCTTGGGCGGCGGCATCATCCCGAGCTCGATGGTCCTGATTGTCGGTGACCCGGGCGTCGGCAAGTCGAGCCTGACGCTGCGCGTCTGCGCCGACGTCGCGCGGCAGGGCAAGAAGGTCCTCTATGTGACGGGCGAGGAGAGCACGCGGCAGGTCCGCATGCGCGCCGACCGCCTGCAGGCGCTTGCCGACGACCTGCTCGTCGTCAGCGAGACGAACCTCGAGACGATCGAGACGCATGTGGAGAACGTCAAGCCGGAACTCCTCGTCATCGACTCCATCCAGACCATCTTCAAGCCGGACGTGCAGAGCGCGCCGGGCAGCGTCTCGCAGGTGCGCGAGTGCGCCGTCGACCTCTTGCGCATCGCCAAGACGAACGGCATCGCCGCCTTCATTATCGGCCATGTGACGAAGGACGGCACGCTGGCCGGCCCGCGCGTCCTCGAACACATCGTCGACACCGTCCTCTACTTCGAGGGCGAGCGCAACGCCGAGTACCGCGTCTTGCGCGCCGTCAAGAACCGCTTCGGCAGCACGAATGAGCTCGGTCTCTTCGAGATGCGCGACGTCGGCCTCGTCGACGTGCCCGACGCCTCGAAGCTCTTCCTGTCGGACCGCGAGCAGGACACGGGCACCGTCATCATCCCGACCGTCGAGGGCACGCGGCCGCTGCTCGTCGAGCTGCAGGCGCTCGTCGCGCCGACGCCTACGTGCCGCCGCGCCGCACGGCCGACTCCGTCGACATCAAGCGCATCCAGCTGCTCTTGGCCGTGCTCGAGAAGCGCGTCCACCTGTCGGTCGGCGCCTGCGACGTCTACGTCAAGGTGGCGGGCGGTATCCGCATCGACGAGCCGGCGGCGGACCTCGGCATCTGCGTCGCGATGGCCTCGAGCTTTGCAAACAGCTCCTGCGACCCAAGACCATCGTCTTCGGCGAGGTCGGACTCTCCGGCGAAGTGCGCGCCGTGAGCCAGGCCGACCTGCGCATCCACGAGGCGAAGCGTCTCGGCTTCCGCCACGTCGTGCTGCCGATGAAGAACTACCGCCAGCTCAAGGGCAGCGTCGAGGGTATCACGCTCTACGGCGCCGAGACTATCGGCGACGCACTGCGCCTCGCCATGCCGCGCGAGTCGTGAGGCAGATGACTGCTGTCCGTTCCATCTGTCCGTCATCCGTGCTATAATGAGACGGTAATCATCACAGCAATCGGTAATGATGGGTACTCGTGGTACTCATGATACTCATGGAAGGAAAGGGTGATTCTTTGGGAATCCTGCGGTATATCCGTAAACTGGGCCGGGTGGGAGTTGGCACAATGCTGCTGGCTGTCTGCCTGTCGTTGTCGTCGATGACGTCGGTGCGAGCTGCAACAGCAGAGCCTGAGATCCAGGCGCAGGCGGCCATCCTCATCGACGCCGACACGGGGCGCGTGCTCTGGTCGAAGAACGGCGAGGAGCGCCACTATCCGCCAGCATGACGAAGATGATGACGTGCCTCTTGGGCATCCATCTCCTGCCGCCCGACGCGAAGATCACAATCTCGCAGTCGGCGGCCAGCACGGAGGACCTGCCGCTGCACATCGCGCGCGGCGACGTCCTGACGTCAGAGGAGCTCATGCGCGGCATGATGATGGTTTCCGACAACGGCGCAGCGTCGCCATAGCGGAGCACATCGACGGCAGCGCGGCCGTCTTCGCGGAGCGCATGAACGAGAAGGCACAGGAACTCGGCATGGTGAACACGCACTTCGCCAATCCGAACGGCTTGACAGATCCCAATCACTACTCGACGCCGCACGACATGGCGCGGCTCGCGCAGTACGCGATGAAGAACCCCGTCTTCCGCGACTTCGTGCGCCAGAAGGAGCGCCGCGTCACGTGGATTGCGCCGGCGGGCAAGACGCTCTTAGCGGAGAACACGAATGAGCTGCTCGGCCACTACGAGGGCATTACGGGCATCAAGACGGGCTGGACGAGCGCGGCGGGCGGCTGTCTTGCAGCCTCAGCCGAGCGCCAGGGCGTGCACCTCATCGCCGTGCTGATGAAAGCGCCGAGCGAAGACGCGCGTTTCCCCGAGATGCGCGCGATTCTCGACTACGGCTTTGCGAATGTGACGCTCGCCAAGGGACCGACTGTCAAGGAGGCCTCGCGCCACGTCTGGGTCAAGGGGGGCACACAGGCGCGCACCGTCGTGCGCCCGGCGACCGACATCGAGTACCCGCTGCTGCCGGGCGAGGAGGCGAGCCATGTCAAGGTCACCTATGAGGTGCCAAAGGTCATCAGCGCGCCTGTCGCATCCGGCCAGACTGTCGGCTCGGCCATCCTCACCTACGACGGCGAGGAGATCGGCCGCGTCGACATGGTGGCCGAGGCTGTGCCCGAGGGGTTCAGCATCGGCTCCTGGCTCGTCGGACTCTTCGAGGGCCCGCTTTCCTGGTTCTGAGCAATCCTTAGAAATTGACAGCGAATTTAAGGATATGGTATAATTATCTGCGTTGATTCGAGCGGATGTGGCGGAACTGGCAGACGCGCTGGATTTAGGATCCAGTGCCGCAAGGCGTATGGGTTCGAGCCCCTTCATCCGCACCAGCCAAAGACGACAGGCAGCATCTTTGATGCTGCCTGTTTTTATTTGCGGAGGTTTTCATGAATATCTTTTCCCTGCTGCGGCGCCTCTCGTCGTTCCAGATCATCGTGCTGAGCTTTGCCCTGCTCATTGGCTCCGGCACGCTGCTGCTGATGACGCCATGGGCGACGCAGGATGGGCAGGGGGCCGCGCTGTTGCCCGCCTGCTTCACGGCCGTCTCGGCTTCGTGCGTGACGGGGCTGACCGTCGTCGACACGGCTTCGTACTGGTCGCACTTCGGTCAGCTCGTCATCCTCATGCTCATCCAGGTTGGCGGCCTCGGCGTCGTGACGATGGCTGTCGCCATCACGGTCGGCATGGGCCAGCACGTCGGCCTCATGCAGCGCAGCACGATGCAGGACGCATCTCAGCCCAGCAGATTGGCGGCATCGTGCGCATGCTGCGCTTCGTCCTGAAGTTCACGGCCGGCACAGAGCTCTTGGGCGCCTGCCTGCTGCTGCCCGTCTTCGCGCGCGACTACGGCTGGCTGCAGGGCGGTTGGATGGCGGTCTTTCATTCCATCTCGGCCTTCTGCAATGCCGGCTTTGACCTCATGGGGCCGCGCGGCGGCGGTTCGCTGATGGCCTATGCCGGCGACCCGCTCGTCAACCTGACGATCATGGGCTCATCATGGCCGGGGGCCTTGGCTTCTTGACCTGGGCGGACCTCTCGGTCAATCGGCTGCACTGGCGCCGGCTGACGTTCCAGACGCGCATCATCCTCATGATGACGGTCGCCCTTGTCGCCGTGCCAGCACTCGTTTTCTTCACGCAGGAGCCGATCAGCGGCTGGCAGGCGCTCTTCCAGTCGGTCACGACGCGCACGGCAGGATTCAACACGATGGACATCGAAGATTTGAGCGAGGGGAGCCGCTGCATCATGGTCCTCTTGATGATGACGGGCGGCGCGCCGGGATCGACGGCCGGCGGCATCAAGACGACGACGGCCTTCGCGCTGCTCATGGCGATGGTCTCCGTCCTGCGCATGCGCGGCGACGTCGAATGCCAGTCGCGCCGCATCCCGCTGGAAACCGTGCGTCAGGCGCTGGCCATCTTCGTGATGTACGCGCTCCTGTTCTTCGGCGCGAGCATCGCGATAGGCTTCCTCGACCATGCGGAGATGATCGACGCGATGGTCGAAGTCTCGTCGGCGCTCGGCACAGTCGGCCTGTCGATCGGCCTGACGGAGAAACTGTCGCCCGTCTCGCAGACGATGTTGATGCTCCTGATGTACTTCGGCCGCGTCGGCGCGCTGACGATGATCTACGCGCTGCACAAGCGCCAGAAGGCCGTGCCGTGCCGCCTGCCGGAGGGCAAGCTGACCGTCGGCTGATGGCCGCATTGTCTTGATGATACAGTGAGGTAAAAAGATGAAATCCATATTATTGATTGGGCTCGGCCGCTATGGCCGCCATGTCGCGCGCAAGCTCCATGCGATGCATCACGAGATCATGGCGGTGGACAAGAATGAGGAACTCGTCAACGAGGTGCTGCCCTACACGAACAGCGCGCTGATCGCGGACAGCACGGACGGGCACTTTCTCGAGTCCCTCGGCGTGCGCAACTTCGATGCCTGCATCGTCGCGATTGGCGATGATTTCCAGAGCTCACTCGAAACGACGCTGCGCCTGCGCGAGCTCGGCGCGAAGTACGTCGTCGCGCGCGCCTCGAGCAGCATCCACGAGAAGTTTTTGCTGCGCAACGGCGCCGACGAGGTCGTCTACCCCGAGAAGCAGCTGGCCATCTGGACGGCCATCCGCTGCGGCTCGGATCACCTGCTTGACTACTTCGAGCTCAGCAAGAACTACGCCATCTATGAGATTGCCATGCCGGAGGCGTGGGCAGGCCACACGGTCGGCGAGCTCGATATCCGCCGCATCCACCATGTCAACGTCCTCGGCGTTAAGCACGAGGGCAGCCTCGACGTGGAGATTACGCCGAAGACAATGCTTCATGCGGAGGATTCCATCCTGCTGCTTGGTGCGCAGGAGTCCATGAATAAGCTGATGCACATCTGATGCAGGCTTGCATCGCATTGAAGAATAGAAAGGAAGAGGCAAAGTGGAGACAAAGCGTTTATTCGACGAAGATGTCATGCAGAGGGAATGTGAGGCAGAGGTCGTGCGCACGGAGCCATATCACGGGGCTATGCCATCGTGCTCGACCAGACGGTGTTCTTCCCGGAGGGCGGCGGCCAGCTCAGCGACACGGGCACGCTGACGGCGGCGGGCAAGGTGCTCGCCGTCACGCATGTCCACGAGAAGGCGGGCGAGATCTTCCACGAGACGAAGGAGCCCTTGGAACCTGGCACGAAGGTGCAGGCAAAGCTCGACTGGACCGTCCGCTTCGACCACATGCAGCAGCACTGCGGCGAGCACATGCTCTCGTATGCCTTCTACAAGCTCTTCGGCGCGCACAATGTGGGCTTCCACATGAGTGCGGACATGGTCGGCATCGACCTCGACAAGGAGGTCGACTGGCAGCAGGCCCTGCAGGCCGAGCGCTTCACGAACCGGCAGATCCAGGAGGACCGCCCCATCACGACGAAGCTCGTGCCGGCTGAAGAGGCGGCCAAGATGAACCTGCGCAAGTTCAATGACAAGCTCACGGGCATCCTGCGCATCGTCTCGGTGGAGGGCAGCGACTCCTGCACCTGCTGCGGCACGCATCCGACTTCGAGCGGCATGGTCGGTCTCGTCAAGATCTTCAAGGTCGAGAAGCACAAGGAGGGCTCGCGCGTCAGCTTCCTCTGCGGACGTGAGGCGCTCGAGCGCGTCGAGCAGTACATGCTCGCGGCCCTCGATGCCTCGAACCTCCTGTCCATCAAGGAGACGGAGCTTCCGGATGGCGTTGCGCGCTGCAGCAGGAGAAGAAGGAGCTCTCTGAGCGCCTGACGGAGTGCACGGGCAAGCTCCTCGAGTACCGCATCGCGGAGATGCAGGCGCATCCGACCGCGACAAAGGCGGGCCACAAGAAATTCGTCTTCCTCGAGCCAGACATGATGCCGAAGGAGGCCAAGGCCCTTGCCAAGCGCCTTGGCGAGATCCCGGAGTCGTTCTCGGCCATCTTCTACCGCAACGGCGAGCGCCTCAACTACATGTTCCTCGCAACAGACGGGGCAGAACTCAGTTGCCAGCAGGTCATCCGCACGGTCAACGAAGCCTTCGGCGGCCGCGGCGGCGGACGCCCCGAGTCGTGCCAGGGCAGCGCCGCCTGCCCCGAAGACTGGCAGGCCAAGGCAGAGGCGCTTATGTCGGTCCTTTGAGCCATGACCCCATAAAAAAAGAGCCCCATTCGGGGCTCTCTTTTTTTATGGGATATGAATCAGGCAAAGTAGTTCTTGCTGTTCTCTTTCTGCGCCTCGTACGTGGCGATGCGCTTCTTGATAAACTGCGTGTCGATGTTGCCCGTGCGGAAATAGCTGTCGCTGAGGATCTTCTGGTGCAGCGAGATCGTCGTCTTGACGCCGTCGATGCGGAACTCCTTGAGGGCGCGCTGCATGATCTTGATGGCGTCGCCGCGCGTGCGGCCGTGGACGATGAGCTTCGCGATCATCGAATCGTAGTACGGCTCGATCGAGAGACCGGCCGTCACGCCCGAATCGAAGCGGACGCGCGGGCCGCTCGGTTCGTGCAGGAACGTGATCTGGCCCGGCGACGGCATGAAGTTGTTGTCCGGGTCTTCGGCATTGATGCGGCACTCGATGGCATGGCCCTGGAAGTGGACGTCAGCCTGCGTGATGTCGAGCGGCTCGCCGGCAGCGATGCGGATCTGCGTGCGCACGATGTCGATGCCCGTGACTTCTTCCGTGACGCCGTGCTCGACCTGGATGCGCGGGTTGATCTCCATGAAGTAGAACTGGTTGTCCTTGAGGTCTAAGAGGAACTCGACCGTGCCGACGTTGGAGTAATGGACGCTCTTGGCAGCCTTGACAGCAAGAGTGCCGACCTGCTTGCGCATCTCGTGCGTCAGCGCGATCGACGGGGACTCCTCGAGGAGCTTCTGGTTGCGGCGCTGGATGGAGCACTCGCGCTCGCCGAGGTGGATGACCTCGCCGTAGTTGTCGGCGACAATCTGGACTTCGATGTGGCGCGAACGCTCGATGTAGTGCTCGAAGTAGTAGTTGATCTTCTTGAGGTCGACGAGTGCGTCGAGGATGTTCTTGAGGTCATCCTCGTCGTGGGCCACGTACATGCCCTTGCCGCCGCCGCCCGAGACCGGCTTGAGGATGACGGGGTAGCCGACTTCCTTAGCCATCTTGATGGCCTCTTTGTTGTTCTTGAGCGGCTCGCTGCCCTTGGCCATCGGGATGCCGGACGGCAGCATCGAGGCGCGGGCGACATCCTTGTCGCGACGAGGCGGATCGTCTCCGGCATCGGTCCGATCCAGGTGATGCCGTGCTCGGTGACCTGCTGCGCGAAGTCCGCATCCTCCGAAAGGAAGCCGTAGCCGGGTGGATGGCATCGGCGCCCGTCTCGAGCGCAGCGCGCAGGATCGAGTCTTTATTCAAGTAGCTGTCCGTGGCATCGGCGCCGCCGACGCAGACAGCGTGGTCGGCCAGCTGGACGTGAAGTGCATTCTCGTCTGCTTCCGAGAAGATGGCAACGGTCTCGATGTCGAGCTCTTCGCAGGCGCGGATAATGCGCACCGCAATCTCGCCGCGATTGGCAATCAGAACGCGTTTGAACATAGGGGAATCCCTCCTGTATTACAGTATTACGATAGCAGATATTATAACCAGCTGCTAATTTTGAATCTGCCTTGATTTTATCACATGGCCCGTGGAAATGCAATGCCTCTGGTCATCCACTCGCGGAATCTAGCGGAATCCAGTGGAAACCTTAGTGATTTGCATGAGGATTTGCGGTATAATGGAATGAAATTCAACAGAAAGGTCGTGAGCGATTGACGGACATCGTCCAGGAGAAACTCAAGCTGCTGCCGGACAGCCCCGGCGTCTACATCATGAAGGATGCCAATGGGCGCATCATCTACGTCGCAAGGCGGTTGTCCTCAAGAACCGCGTGCGGCAGTACTTCCAGCACAACAAGAACCACTCGCCGAAGGTCAAGGCGATGGTCTCACATATCGCGGACTTCGAGATCATCATGACGCACTCCGAGGTCGAGGCGCTGATCCTCGAGTGCAACCTCATCAAGAAGCACCGCCCGCATTACAACATCAGCCTCAAGGACGACAAGAGCTACCCTTACGTCAAGGTCACGGTGCAGGAGGCGTACCCGCGCGTCTTCTTGACGCACCGCGTGACGAAGGACGGCGCGCGCTACTTCGGCCCCTACACGGACGTCACAGCCGTGCACCAGAGTCTCAAGCTCCTGCGCAAGCTCTTCCCGCTGCGCACATGCCGCCACCTGCAGGACCGGCCGTGCCTCGAGTATCACATCAAGCGCTGCCTCGCGCCGTGCGTCGGCAAGGTCACCGAGGAGGACTATGCGGCGATGATCCGCGCCGTCCTGCTCTTCCTCGAGGGGCGCACGGCGGACGTCGAGCGCGAGCTAAAGGTCCGCATGGAGCAGGCGGCCGAAGCCTTCCACTTCGAGACGGCGGCGCGCCTCCGGGACCAGCTGCGCGCCGTCCAGAAGATTGCAGAGAAGCAGAACATCGTCACGGGCGCGGGCGACCAGGACGCCATCGGCCTCTCGCGCTCGGAGATCGGCGTCTGCGTGCAGGTCTTCTTCATCCGCGCGGCAAGATGATCGGCCGCGAGCACTTCCTCTTGCAGGGCAGTGAGGAGGAGAGCGACGCCGACATCCTCGCCGCCTTCCTCTCGCAGTACTATCATCGCGCCGCCTTCGTGCCGCGCGAGATCCTGCTGCCGATGGCCATTGCCGAGGAGGAGCAGGCACTGCTCGAGAGTTGGCTGACCGAGAAGAAGCAGGCACGAAGGTGCAGCTCCTCGTACCACAGCGCGGCACGAAGCGCGACATCGTCGCGATGGCCGAGAGCAATGCGGCCAAATACCTCGCCGACGAGGCCGCGCGCATCAAGCAGGCCGACGAGAAGACGATGGGCGCCGTGCGCGAGCTTGGCCAGTACCTCGGTCTCAAGAAGATGCCCTACCGCATGGAGTGCTTCGATATCTCGCATATCCAGGGCTCGGAGACGGTCGCCTCGATGGTCGTCTTCGAGGGCGGCCTGCCCAAGAAGTCGGACTACCGGCGCTTCAAGATCCAGAGCACAGAGGGCAAGCCCGACGACTTCCTCTCGATGCGCGAGGTCACGACGCGCCGCTATGTCGGACTGCCCGAAGAAGAACTGCCCGACCTCATCGTCATCGACGGCGGCAAGGGACAGCTCTCGTCGGCGCTCGAGATCATCCGCGGGGCGGGCGGCCACAAGGATGTGCCCGTCGTCGGCCTCGCCAAGCAGTTCGAGCTTGTCTTCAAGGAGGGCGAGAGTGAGCCGGTCGTCCTGCCGCGCCACAGCCAGGCGCTCTACCTCATCGAGCGCATTCGCGACGAGGCGCACCGCTTCGCCATCACCTATCATCGCAAGCTGCGCGGCAAGCGCAACCTCGTCTCCGTTCTCGACCACATCGTCGGCATAGGCCCGAAGCGGCGCCAGGCGCTGCGCAGCCACTTCGGCACGATCGCCCGCATCCGCGAGGCGAGCATCGAGGAACTGCAGCAGGCGCCGGGCATGAACCGGCCCGCCGCCGAAGCCGTCTACCACTTCTTTGAGGCTCAGCGCGGCATCACGCGCATGGAAGCGAGAAGGAATAGAGAAGCAATAGAAAGGAAACCGATACATGAACATCATCGACCTGCACGTCCATTCGCTCGTCTCGGACGGCAGCTATACACCGCATGACCTCGCGCGCCACGCCAAGGAAGTGGGACTTTCGGCCTTCGCGCTGACGGACCACGACAACATCGCGGGCAATGAGGAGGCCGCCGCTGCGGCCAAGGAGCAGGGAATCGACTTCATCAATGGCATGGAGCTCACGGCCGACTTCATGGGCCGCAAGCTCCACATCGTCTGCCTCGGCTTCGATGCGGAGCACCCCGCCTTCCAGAAGCTTTACGAAAGGATCCGCAGCGTCAAGGAAGGGAAAATCCCGGAGATCATCGACTACGTGCGCGCGAAGGGCATCGACATCTCGCTCGAGAAGGTCCAGCCGTTCGCGTTCGGCAAGCTCGACCGCTACGCCATCATGCGCTACCTCGTCTCGCTGCACCTCTACGACAGGGCGCAGCCGCTCTGGGATAACTACCTCGACCCGGCCGTGCGCGAGCTCGGCCTCGACCAGAACATGCCCGCAGAAGAAGCCCTGCCTGCCATCCATGCGGCGGGCGGCGTGACCTCGCTCGCGCACTTCCACAAGAACATCGGCCTCAAGGGGCTCTCGCGCGCCGAGCAGGAAGAGGCCATCGCGCGCCTGCACGCATTGGGGCTCGACGGCATGGAGCGCTGGTACCCGAACTACACGGCGGAGGACAGCGCCTTTGCCGCGAAGATGATCGAGAAGTACGGCTTGCTCGTGACGGGCGGCACGGACTTCCACGGCAGCAACCGCCCGCAGATCGAGATGGGCCACGGCATTGCAGGCAACATGGCCATCCCATATGAGGTCTATACAAAAATCATTCTTACCTGCAAAAAATTTCGCAAGGAGCAGCAGGAGAATGCAGGGGCGACCGCGAATTAAAGAGCCGAAGAAGTATTTAGTGTAGATATTTTTTAGGATATCAAGAGTCAAAGGAGGCTTTTCTGATGAAGTTTGGGTTTGCACGGTCTGTGGCTGGATTTACGATGAGGCAAAAGGTGATCCCGATTACGATCTCGCACCGGGCGTTCCGTTCGCGGACCTGCCGGATGATTTCGTCTGCCCGCTTTGCGGCGTAGGCAAGGACATGTTCGAGGAACAAGCCTGACAATCGCATAGCAATAGGGAAGGGGAGCCATTGGGTTCCTCTTTTTCATGCATCCTGCCAGATTCTGCGGCATCGTATCACACTGGGCATCGTGACATCGGGCCATCCATTTCCAGATGGAATTGCATGGTATGAATAAATTGTGCTAATGATGCAATAAAATGTACACAGAATCCATTGATTTTTTGAGGTTACTTTGCTATAATTTACACGTAATGAATCATAAGTCTGATGCATACTTTGTTGGCATTCCGAAAGCGGATTCTGACAAGTTGCGCAGAATGTCGCTTTCAAACTATAAGGAGGCAATTTATTATGAAGGTAACAGTTGTTGGTGCAGGTAATGTTGGTGCAACGGTTGCAAACGTTCTTGCCACGAAGAAGTTCTGCAGCGAGGTCGTCCTCGTCGATATCAAGGAAGGCGTTCCGCAGGGCAAGGCCATGGATATCATGCAGACGGCTCATATGCTGAACTTCGACACGACGGTAACGGGCGTTACGGCTCTGCCGAACGATCCGGAAGGCTATGCTCCGACGGCTGGTTCTGATGTTGTCGTTGTCACGTCCGGTATGCCGCGCAAACCGGGCATGAGCCGCGAGGACCTCATCGGCGTCAACGCAAAGATTGTCAAGAGCGTTGTTGACCAGGCCCTCAAGTATTCTCCGAATGCTTACTTCATCATCATCTCCAACCCGATGGACGCTATGACGTTCCTGACGCTCAAAGACACGAAGCTTCCGCGCAACCGCATCCTCGGCCAGGGCGGCATGCTCGACAGCAGCCGTTTCCGTTATTTCCTCGCACAGGCTCTGACGAAGGCTGGCTATCCGGCTACGCCGGCTGACGTTGATGGCATGGTCATCGGCGGCCACAGCGACAAGACGATGGTTCCGCTCGTCAGCTATGCAACGCTGCGCGGCATCCCTGTAACGCAGCTGCTGAGCAAGGAAGCCCTCGACGACGTCGTCGCTCAGACGAAGGTCGGCGGCGCTACGCTGACGAAGCTCCTCGGCACGTCCGCTTGGATCGCACCGGGCGCTGCTGCTGCAACGATGGTTGAAGCTATCGCTCTCGATGCCAAGAAGCTCATCCCGTGCTGCGTCTACCTCGATGGCGAGTATGGCGAGAAGGATCTCTGCATCGGCGTACCGTGCATCCTCGGCAAGAACGGCCTCGAGAAGATCGTCGAGATCAACCTCGATGGCGAGGAGAAAGCAAAGTTCGAGGAAAGCGTCCAGGCTGCTCGCAACACGAACGCAAAACTCGGCGATGCCCTCAAATAATTGCCTCTTGCAAATCGCAAACGCATAAGAAAAGCTCCTGCTTTGGCAGGAGCTTTTTTCTGTCCGGTTGACGATGGCAGCGGGACTGGGCTATGATATTCGTATCGAGAATGGAATGACCGTACTAGACAGGAGGATATTTAATGCAGGAGGATGCCTACTACATGAGGCTTGCGCTCGAGGAGGCGCAGAAGGCCTATGACCTCGAGGAGGTGCCAATCGGCGCGGTTCTCGTCGACCGCGAGGGGGAGGTCGTCGCGCGCGGCCACAACATGCGCGAGGTCTGGCACGATGCGACGGCGCATGCCGAGATGATCGCGATACGCGAAGCCTGCGCGAAAGAGGGCCGCTGGCGCCTCTCGGGCCTCACGCTCTACGTGACAATCGAGCCCTGCCCGATGTGCGCTGGCGCCATCGTCATGAGCCGCGTCGACCGCGTCGTCTACGGCAGCACCGACGCGAGGGCCGGTGCCTGTGAGTCTGTCTTCAACATCCCGGGCTGCCCCGCGCTCAACCACCGCCCCGAGATGACCGCAGGCGTCCTGCAAGAGGAGTGCGCCGGCATCATGAAGCGTTTCTTCAAAGAGCGCCGCGCGAAGCGCAAGGCACGCAGGCAGCAGGCTGCTGAATCGCCTGAGACTGCTGAGCACTGAGCCGGTCGCTCCAGCTCTGTGCGAAGTCGGTCGCGCGGTTCTCGCGCACGTATTGGGCGAAGCGGCAGATGCCCTCATAGCGCTCGCCGCTGCTGAGGTCCGCGCCGCCGAGGGCCCGCTGATGCGCGATGGCTTCGTCGGCTGTAGCGGATGGATTTTCGAGCAATTCGTAGAGCACCATAAAGGTCGTCGTGCGGCCCTGACCGGCCTGGCAGTGGAAGTAGAGCCAGCCATGCTCTTTTGGCAGGCTGCGGTAGAAGTTGACGAAATCGTCGATGGCCCGCGGCTCGGGCCAGCGCATGTCCGTCGCGGCGATGCGCACGTAGCCGAGGCCGCTCTTGCGCGCGATATGGCGCTCGGTGGCAAAGCCCGTGACGGCCTCGACAAATGTGTAGGGGATATGGGCTTCATCGTAGTGGCCCATCGGCACGGCCCGCACGTTCGTGCCCACTGCATCTGCAAGCCGCTGCCGCTCATCCTGCTCGACAGCGGCGGCGGACATGCCTCGATTGGCCGCATTGGCCACCCCATGCCAGCTCACGGCATCTTCATTGAGGTAGCCGTGTGATTCCTGCCGCAGGTCGATGACCCAGAGGGGCGTATCGTCAGGCAGGCCGAGCTGCTCATGGAGATGCACCAGCGCAGTCTTTGAAGCTGCCCGCCGCCCGCCATCCGCAGCAGCTCGTCCCTGCGGAAGTGGATGGGCGGGGCCGCGTGGTCGCCATCGAGCCGCCACGCTGCCTCCGCGGGGATGGCAGCTTCTGCTGCCGGTGCGGCGAGCAGCGGCAGGGCACAGAAGCAGGTGAGCAGTAAGAACAGTAAGGACAGGATTCTTTGGGGCGATGGTCGTGCAATCAATGTAGGACCTCCTTTGACCGTTGATTATTCTAGTATACTATAAAAAGAAGCAGAAAGGAGATACGCAATGCATTTTGGGAAACATCTGCAAATCGACATGCTGCACGGACCAATCATCGGGCCGATGATCTTGTTTGCGCTGCCACTGGCCATGACCGGCGTCCTGCAGCAGCTCTTCAACACGGCTGATGTCCTGGTGCTCGGCCAGTTCGTCAGCACGGAGGCGCTGGCGGCCGTCGGCAACAATTCGCCGATCATCGGCCTGCTCGTCAACCTGTTCATGGGCGTCTCGCTTGGCGCCAATGTCGTCATCGCGCGCTTCATCGGGGCGCACGACCTCAAGGAGACCATCCGGGCGGTGCACACGTCCTTCCTGCTGGCACTGATCTTCGGCGTGCTGGTGGCCGTCATCGGCGAGCTCATGGCCCGGCCGATGCTCGAGGCGCTGTCGGTCCCGGATGCCGTGATGCCGCTGGCGGAAACGTACCTGCGCATCTACTTCTCGGCATGCCGGCCATCGGCCTCTACAACTTCGAATCCGCCATCTACCGGAGTCGCGGCAACACCTGGATGCCACTGCAGGCGCTGGCGGCGGCGAGCGGGCTCAACGTCGTGCTGGACCTCCTGGCCGTGCTCGTCTTTGACTGGGGCGTGGCCGGCGTCGCGGCGACCACGGCGCTGTCGAATTATCTGAGCGCATGGATCCTCTACCGCGGCCTCTGCCACGAGCACGGCATCATCCGGCTGGAGCCCGGCGCCATCCGGCTCGAGCGCAGCTACGCCAAGGAGATCCTGCGCATCGGCCTGCCGGCCGGCATCCAGGGCATGGTATTCTCGCTCTCGAACCTCGTCATCCAGGCGGCCATCAACAGCTCGGGGCAGTCGTCATGGCCGCATCGACGGCAGCATTCACGATTGAGATCAACATCTACGTCCTGCTCATCGCCTTCGGACAGGCCGTCACGACGTTCGTCAGTCAGAATTACGGCGCGGGCAATCTGCCGCGCTGCCGCCGCGTGACGCAGCTCGGCCTGCTTGTGACGATGGTTGTGACCGTCGTGCTCTCTGCGCTGGCCTGCATCTTCGCAGACCCCTTGCTCGCGCTCTTTAACGACAATCCGGCCGTCATCGACGTCGGCCGCATCCGCATCTACTACATCATCGGCTTCTACTTCCTCTGCGTCTTTATCGAGGTCCTCTCGGGCGCGATGCGCGGTTACGGCCATTCGCTGCCGCCGGCGCTCCTGATGCTCGTGACCGTCTGTGGCGTGCGCATCACCTGGATCTACACGGCGTTCGTGGCCGAGCCGACGTTCGCGACCATCATGATCTCCTATCCGCTGAGCTGGGCTGCTACGGTCGTACTGCTCATCTTCATCTACCTGTTCTACCGGCGCCACATCACGGCGCGGAAGGTCCTGCTCTGAATATCAGAGGGCATAAAAAAAGCCTGCATCGTGCGATGCAGGCTTTTTGTTTCAGGCGAGGCCGTGTGCCTTGCCCCATGTATCGATCTTGGTGTAGAGCGGCACGGGCACGTGGTACTTCTGGCCGAGTGACGATGCGGGAGACGAGCCCCGCGAATTCGGACGGACCGCCGCTGGCGACGTCGCGCTGCATGGAGGTCGTGAGCCCCGGCGCGAAGGCGTCCATGAGCCGCAGGTCGGTTGCGACGAGGTCGCGGTCAAACGTGATGCCCATCGCGTGGCCGAGCGCTTCGACTTCCTTGATGAGCCCGATGAAGGTCTCGCGGACTTCACCGGGCACCTGGAACGCTTCGCTCGTGACATTGAAGTAGAGACCCGCTGCGCCCATCGGCGAGACAAAGGAGAACTTCGTCAGGGCGTCGCGCTGGATGTCATCCGTGAAGTGCGCGTGGATGTCGGCCGCGCGCATGATTTTTTCGAGCGCTTCGGCCTTGGCGGCGAGGCGGCGGTCCTCTCCGGGGCGGAAGCCGTAGAAGACGCGCAGGATCTCCTGCGGCTGCTCGATGATGCCGGGGCCGCCGCGCTTGGCGAAGACGTAGATGCAGCCGTCGAGCACGGTGAGGCCAGCGAGTTTCTCCTGCATGACGGCGCCTGTGCCGAAGACGTTGAGGATCGGGATGATGAGCGTGTAGGGGCCGGCGACGCGGCGCGCGAGCGCGATGGCCGCCTCGAGGCTGTAGTACTTGACGCAGACGAAGAGCACATCGGGCGTCTCGTGGTAGTCGGCGGCATTGAGCGCCTTGACCTTCGGGAGGCAGATATCGCCGCGGTGATTCGTGTGGATTGTCAGCCCTTTTTCCTGCATGGCGGCGAGGTGTTCGCCGCGCGCGAGGAAGGTCACATCATTGCCGGCGTTCGCGAGGTAGCCGCCGATGACGCCGCCCGTGCCGCCGACGCCGAAGATGGCGAATTTGAGATTCGTATGGTTTGTCATGTCCATGGGGGATTCCTTTCTTGTAGCTGCGGTGGGAAGCATCTCAGAACTGCCAGATGTTCAATCCTGTCTCCTCGCTCTTGCGGCGGTCGACGCTGCCCGCGAGCTTCGTGATGACGATCTCAGCCGTCGCGCTGATGATGGCCTCGTTGAGGTGGCCGCCGTGTGCCGCGCCTGCTCGTCGCCGACGGCGATGTGGAAGTGGCTGTAGGCTTGCCCGCCATCGTGTCGATCGTGCCCGTCAGCGAGAGCATCTCGAAGGCGCCCTCGAGCGTATTGGCCTTGTAGTGCTGCTCAGGTACGTTGTAGACGCCCATGACGACTTTCTTGACCGCGCCGAGTCCCTGGACCATGGCGAGCCCGATGTTCTCTTCCTTGGCGACCTGCATCAGCGAGGTGACGATTTCATCGTTCGGGTCGAGACGCACGAGGATGTGCTGGCTGTCGATATTCTTGTATTCCATAGTATCAGCTCCTTTATTGGATGGATTCGCCCTTTCTGCGCGAAATCCTGCTCGTAGATGGGGCGCGATGCGCGGACTGACAGCCGCTGTGACTTAACACATTTTTTACACGCGGATGCTGGACAAGATTGTGGCGTTGGTAATATAATGAAATGCGGAAAAGCTGCCAGCACGCACGGCAGCTGCATTTTTCTTGTGAATCGTGACAGAGAAGAAAGGCTGGTGAGATCATGGACGATCACCCTAGTGCGATAGATCCAAACGAAGGCATACGAGTGGGGGAGTGGTCTCCATGGCCCGCCGGTAAGAGCAGCAGGCAGGAGCCTCCCCGAGAAAGGAGATTCTATCCATGCTGCAAATCTACAAATCCCTGGAGAGCGGCCCTCTCCAGGAGCTGACGCTCAAGACGCTCGAGAAGGGTTCCTGGATCAACATCGTCGACCCGACGCCGTACGAGCTCAAGGTCGTCAGCAATCTCACCGAGGTTGACCCCGACTTCCTGCGCTCCGCACTCGATGATGAAGAGCGCTCGCATACGGATGTCGAGGAGAACTCGGTCATGGTCCTGACGAATGTGCCGGTTTTCCGCGGCGAGGACAGCTACGACGCTCTGCCGCTGGCCATCATCGTGACGGATGAGTTCATCATCACCGTCTGCTCGAAGAGACGCCGGTCATCACAGAGTTCAACGAGCGCACGTCGCGCCTGTTCCGCACCTACAAGAAGACGCGCTTCTTGTTCCAGATCCTCTACAAGTCGGCGACGTACTTCCTGCGCTACCTGCGCCAGATCTCGAAGCTCTCGGAGGAGATCGAGGACCAGCTGCGCCACGACATGAAGAACAGCGAGATCCTGCGCCTCCTCGAGCTGCAGAAGGGCCTGACGTACTTCAACGCGGCCATCCGCTCGAACGGCGCTGTGCTCGACAAGCTGCTGCGCATGCGCAACAACACGAGCCTGACGCCCATCCTCAAGGCGTACGAAGAGGATGAGGACCTCCTGGAGGACGTCATCATCGAGAACAAGCAGGCGAAGGAAATGGTCGAGATGTACAGCAAGATCCTCGCGCGCCTCGCCGATACGTTCTCGTCGATCATTTCGAACAACCAGAACCTCGTCATGAAATTCTTGGCCGCGATGACGATCATCCTGGCCATCCCGACGGTCGTCTCGAGCTTCTTCGGCATGAATGTGCCCGTGCCGTTCGCCGACAACGCGCATGGCTTCCTCTACGTCATGTGCATCGCCTTCAGCATCAGCATCGTCAGCGCCTATGTGCTCTGGCACCGCGATATGTTCTGAGGAGGAGAGCTATGGTCCTTGCCGAATCAAAACTGCGGGTCGGCGTCATCTACGGCGATCCCGAGAATAACGAATACGTCTACATGCCGGGCAGCGAGCTCGGCGTCAAAGACCCCCTCTGCGTCTACGAAGCAGAGGGCCTGCGCGAAGATGTTGACATGCACGAGGCCCTGCGCCTCATCCGCCAGGCCGCCAAGGCCGAGGACCCGGAGGCCGTCGTGCTCGGCGAGGTCTGGGAGGACGCGGTCATCAAGTCCAGCTACGGCTACCGGCGGAAATACGCCCTGGGCGAGTCGCTCGACTCCGTCATGAACTACCCCTTCCGCTCCGCGTCATAGACTTCCTCTGCTTCCGCACGGCGCGCGGGCCCTGGCCTCCTTCCTGCTGGGCAGAGGCTCAACTACCCCGCGCCCATGTACTGGTCGCTCATGAACCTGCTCTCCTCCCACGACGTGGAGCGCGTGCGCACGGCCCCTGGCCACGAGGC
>ENA-OQEN01000140-OQEN01000140.1-human-gut-metagenome-genome-assembly--contig:-NODE-140-length-30361-cov-7.874578_pt1 | contig 30361 bp, 43 predicted proteins | sample MGYA00242791_ERZ504627 | MGnify/ENA primary metagenome ERZ504627 (study PRJEB26092, sample SAMD00036316) | human gut metagenome | host: Homo sapiens | study: EMG produced TPA metagenomics assembly of... | reverse complement strand
CTTTAACTCCTTGACCCCCACGGTCTACGGCAAGTCCGGCACGGGCGAGAAGAGCGGCGAGGACGATTACGCGTGGTTTTGCGCCTACGCGCCGGCCGATGAGCCCAAGTACGTGATTGTCACTGTCTTGGAACAGGGCGGTGGTGGCTCCGATACCGCGCTGCATGTCGTGCGCGATGTCCTCGGTGCCATCTATGATGAGCCCGACACATCTTCTGCCACGGGCGATTCCTCGGTTCGATAGGAGGTTGCGATGGATTTTTCGCCGGCGGACCTGTTCCGCTCAACTAAAACCGGTTCTCGCAGCAGCCTGGACCGTGTCAACAAGCAGCTTTCGGCCTCGCGCGGCACGTTTCGCCAGAAGGTGCACATCGGCGTGCTGCTGGCAACCTTGGCACTCGTTGCCTATGGTGCATCATCATTTGGTCGGCATCGCAGTTTAAGGCCGACGCCTCATTTTCGCGCCACCTGTTGGGCATCGGCATCGGTGCGGTGCTTGCGGTGCTCGTCTGGCGTACCGATCTGCGCGGCATCTCTAACTTCTCGACGGCGCTGCTCGTCATCGACCTCATTGTGATTTTCTCGCCCAAGATTCCGGGGCTGTCCTATACGGGCGGTCTGGGCATGACGGGCTGGATCAAGATTCCCGGTATCGGTCTTACCTTCCAGCCGGTCGAGCTCGCCAAGCTCATCACGATCTTCTTTATCGCCACGCTTGGTTCGCAGTACAACGGCCGCATCGATACCGCCCGCGACTACATTAAGCTCTGCGGCATGCTCTCCGTTCCGTTTTTGGCCGTCGTCGCCATGGGCGACCTGGGTTCGGGCCTGGTCGTGTTGGTGTCGGGTGCCGTTGTGATCTGCATGAGCGGTGCGCGCCGCGAATGGGTGCTGTCGACTTTGGCTCTGCTCGTGGGTTTGGTGGCGCTCATCCTGGCGCTCGATTCTGTGCTCGATTCTCTTTTGGGCCATGACGTTTTGATCAAGCAGTACCAGATGAACCGACTGACCGTCTTTATCGACCCCGATAATGCCGATTCGGACGATGCCTACAACTTGCAGCAATCGCTCATCGCGGTTGGATCGGGTGGCTTTTTCGGTAAAGGTCTGGGCCATGCGACGCAGTCTGCCGGTGGCTTTCTGCCCGAGTTCCACACCGACTTCGTCTTTGCCTTTTTGTCCGAGACCTTTGGCTTCTGCGGCTCCTTTTTGCTGCTGTGCCTGTACGTGCTGCTCATGTTCTCGACGATTCGCGTCGCCTTTAAGTGTGAGTCTCTGTTCCTACGCTTGTCATGCGTGGGTATCGTCGGCATGTGGGCATTCCAGACCTTCGAGAACATCGGCATGTGCATCGGCATGATGCCGATTACCGGTATTCCGCTGCCGTTCATTAGCTTCGGTTCGTCCTCGATGATGATCCAGTTGCTGACGGTGGGTATCGTACAATCCATATGGCGGCATCGTTCGGGCGCCGCGTAACCGCTGGAGGGGTTTGCTATGAAGATTCCCGTGGACAAGCTGACCCGCGTCTTTAAGATGGGCGCGACCACCAAGAAGGATTCCGACACGCCGGTTCGCGTGTCCGTCTACCTCGATTCGTCTGCCTCGCGTTTTTTGGTCGAGACGGTGCGCGATGCCTTCGTGCCGCAGACGACGTCTGGCATTGTGCGCGTTGAGCGCCTGGGTGAGGACCGTATCGTCCCCAAGACCGATACCGACGTGGTGCTGGTCCTTTCGTGCGGATCCGACCGTCTGGAGAGCGCTGTACAGGAGCTTGTGATTGCCGGCGCCCCCGTGTGCGTGCTGGCCGAGTCTGCTGTCGAGGTGCCTTTTATCCAGGAGTCCACGCCCATGCTCGGCGCGGTGGCGGCCACCGATAAGACGTATCTGCTCGAGACGCTTGCCCGCTGGATTCTCGATCGCACGGACAAGGAGACGGCCTTTGCGGCGAACTTTGCTTTTATGCGTATTGCGGCCGCTAACCGCATCATCACCTCGTGCGCGCTTACCAATATGGCGACGGGCGCGCTGGTGTTTTTGCCGGGGGCCGATTATCCCGTTATGGCGCTGGCGCAGGTGGGCATGCTCTTTGAGCTCGCGGCTATCTTTGGACGCGGTATTAAGCCCGAGCGCGGTTATGAGGTCGCGGGCGTGCTTGCCGGCGGCTTGGTGCTCCGCGCCGTCACCCGCGCCTGGTAAAGCAGACGCCGCATATTGGGTTTGCCGTCAAGGCGCTGACCGCCGCCGCGGGAACCTATGGCATGGGCCGTGCGCTCGTGTCGTTGTATGAACGCGACATCGACTACAGCCGTGCCAACGAGTTGGCCGCCGCCACGTTCTCGCGCGTCCGCGACCTGGTGACCACGGTTGCCGGCGCTACTCGTCCCATGGGTCCCTTTGAGGACGCATCTGATCTCGCTGCTTAGGGGTTTCTTTTGCGCGCTGTGTACCAAGACTGTTTTCATTTGATTGAGCCCCTGCTCGCAAAGGTCGAGAAGCCGAGTCGCTATATCGACCATGAGTGGGGCACGCTCTCCAAGGCCGATGCGACTATCGTTGCTGCATGATTTACCCGGATGTGTACGAGGTTGGCCTGCCCAACCAGGGTATTGCCATCCTGTACAACATCCTCAATCAGCCGAGGGCATTTCCTGCGAGCGCGGCTATGTGCCGTGGCCCGATATGGCGATGCCATGCGCGAGGCGGGGATTCCGCTGCTGTCGCTCGAGGGCGCGGCGCTGTGGCCTCGTTCGATATCGTCGGCATGCATGTGCCGCACGAGATGGCCGTCACCAACTTCCTCGAGGCGCTCGACCTCGCCGGCATTCCGCTGCTCGCGGCCGACCGTACCGAGGACGATCCCATCATCGTCGCCGGTGGTCCCTCGGTCTATAACCCCGAGCCGTATGCGGCCTTCTTCGATGCCATCCTCATTGGCGAGGTGAGGAGTCGTTGCTCGAGATCTGTCAGCTGCATCGCCGCTTGCGCGACGAAGGCGTCTCGCGCGCTCAGATTGTCGAGCAGCTCGCGACGGTCGCCGGTACCTATGTGCCGTCTCTGTATGAGGTGCGCTATGACGAGCCCTGCTCGCCGCATGGCTACACCGTGCCGCGCGAAGGCAAGGACGTCCCGCAGGTAGTCTATAAGCGCGTCGTTGAGGACTTTGGAGCTACTAATCCGCTGTCGCAGTCGTGCGTGCCTACGCGCAGCTCGTTCACGACCGCCTGTCGATTGAGATTCTGCGCGGTTGTGCCCGCGGCTGCCGTTTTTGCCAGGCCGGTATGACCTATCGTCCGGTGCGCGAGCGCTCGGCCGACCAGATTGTTTCCTCGGTGATCCAGGGCCTGGAAAAGACTGGCTATGACGAGGTGTCGCTCACCTCGCTTTCGACCACCGACCACTCCTGCATCCGCGATGTGCTCGGCAGGCTCAACCGCCGCCTGGAGGATACGGGTATTCGCGTATCCATTCCCTCGCAGCGCCTGGATTCGTTTGGCGTGGATATGGCCGAGTCGGTCGCTGGCGAAAAGAAGGGCGGCCTGACGTTTGCCCCCGAAGCCGGCAGTCAGCGCATGCGCGACATCATCAACAAGAATGTGACCGAGGAGGACTTGGACCGTGCGGCCAAGGCGGCCTTCGAGGCTGGTTGGAACCGCATGAAGCTCTACTTCATGATGGGCCTTCCCGGCGAGCGCGATGAGGATATCGTGGCCATCGCAACCTGGCTGACCATGTGCTCGAGCTCGGCCGCTCCGTGGTTCCCAAGGCGCGCCGCGCTCCATCTCGGTGTCCATCTCGGTGTCGGTGTTTATCCCCAAGGCCGCTACACCCTTCCAATGGTGCCCACAGCTCGATTACGACGATGTCAAGCGCCGCCAAAAGCTGCTCATCACGAGCGTTCGCAACCGTGCGGTCCGCGTGCACTACCATGATGCCGAAACCTCGCTCGTTGAGGCCGCGCTGTCTCGCGCCGGCCGTGACATGACGCCTGTCATCATCGATGCCTGGCGTGCCGGTTCGCGTTTTGACGCCTGGGTGGAGCATTTCTCGCTCGATAACTGGAAAGAGGCGGCGGCCAAAAACGGCATCGACCTCAACGAGCTCGTGCACCTGCCCTATGGGCTGGACTGGCGTCTGCCCTGGGAGCACGTGAGCCCCGGATGCTCGCGCGGCTTCCTCGAGCGCGAATACCGCCGCTCGCTGGAGGGCGTCACGACGCCCGACTGCACCCGCACGTCGTGCACCGGTTGCGGAATCTGCCCCACGCTCCATGCCAAGAACGTATTGGTGGGTGATCGCGCATGAGTGAGCGCCTGACCGACAACCCCACGCTCTTTAGGCTTCGCGTTCGCTATGGCAAGCGCGACCGCCTTAAGTACCTGGGCCATCTCGAAGTGATTCATACTATTGAGCGCATCGTGCGTCGCGCGGGGCTGCCCTATGCCGTGACGCAGGGCTTCTCTCCGCATATGCGTGTGGGCTTTTCGTCGGCGCTGCCGGTGGGAACGTCGTCGACTTGCGAGTGGTATGACTTGTTTATGACTGAGTTCGTCGCACTCGACGAGGCGTTTGAGCGCCTAGCGGCGGCATCTCCGGCCGATCTTGCCCCCATCGAGGCGGCATACATCGACGTGCGCACACCGGCGCTGACAGCGCAGCTCACGCGTCTGTCCTATCGTATCGACTTGCATCTGAATCCCGAGGCGCCGGCGTCCGCCGACGAGGTGCGTCGCGCAATCGATATGCTGCGCGCGGGCCACGGCATCGACTACGCACGCGGCAAAAAGAGCAAACGCCTGGACTTGGATCATACGCTCGTGGGCTATGAGCTCACGGCAGGGGAGCGCCCGGACCATCTGGTGCTCATGCTCGACACACATGCCGATAATGAGGGCTCCATGCGTCCGGAAATTTTGCTTTCCGCCGCTGATGTTTTGTTGCAGGGCTTGACCCCGGGCGTCGATGCACCTATTGTTTCCACCGGTATGCAAGACCTCGTGACCATCTGCTCCTACGATGTCGAGCGTCAGAATCAAGCATGCGAGGACGACGAGGGCCGACTCGTCAGCCCCATACCTGTGCGAACTTGTGGATTTGCTCCACATACTCGTTGACGGGGGTATTATCGCCTGCTACTATATTCGGCTGTTGCACTAACTGATGCATGAAGGCAAGTAAACATGTACGCAATCGTTAACACGGGCGGCAAGCAGTACAAGGTCGCCACCGACGATGTCATCACCGTCGAGAAGATCGAGGGCAATGAGGGCGATAAGATCACCCTGCCGGTTATCTTCCTCAACGATGGTAAGAAGATCGTCACCGATCCCGACAAGCTGGCCAAGGCCAAGGTTACCGCTCAGATCGTTGAGCAGTTCAAGGGCGAGAAGCAGCTGGTCTTCAAGTTCCACAAGCGCAAGCGCTATCGTCGTCTGAAGGGTCACCGTCAGCAGCTCACCAAGCTGAAGATCGTGAAGGTTCAGGCTACCTCCCGCGCCAAGAAGGCTGTCAAGGCAGAGGCTGAGGCTGTTGCCGAGGCTCCCGTCGCCGAGTAGATTACACTCGTAACGAAAGAGTAGGTATACACAATGGCACACAAAAAAGGACTCGGTTCCTCCCGTAATGGCCGTGACTCCCGCGGTCAGCGCTTGGCACGAAGCGCTATGCCGGCCAGACGGTAACCACGGGCACGATTCTCGTCCGTCAGCACGGCACGCACATCCACCCGGGTGAGAACGTTGGCCGTGGCAAGGACGACACGCTGTTCGCGCTGGTCGACGGTACCGTTGAGTTCCACAAGGGTATCAAGCACAGGGTCAGCGTACGCCCGCTCGCGAACGCGTAATTCACCCTTCATAGAGCACATATGTGGGAGGCACTTGAGTTTTAGGATTCAAGGGTCTCCCTCTTTTTTGTAGGAGGCGATTCTGTTGTCACAGTTCACCGATATCAGCCGAATTAACGTTTGCGGCGGCGACGGCGGAGCCGGATGCATGTCGTTTAGGCGCGAGGCATTTGTTCCCAAGGGCGGCCCCGATGGCGGCGACGGCGGTCGTGGCGGCAACGTCGTCATTCAGGCCGACGCTCAGCTGTCCTCGCTGATCGATTACCGCTTTAAGCATCACTTCCGTGCTGAGCGCGGAACGCATGGCCAGGGTGCCCGCCGCAACGGCAAAAGCGGTGAGGACCTGATTTTGAAAGTCCCCATGGGCACCGTAGTCCGCGAGCTCGATCCCGAGACGCAGACCCCGATGTTCGAGATTGCCGACCTGGTGCACGACGGCGAGCGCGTTGTCGTGGCGCCCGGTGGTGCTGGCGGTCTGGGCAACACTCACTTTGTGACGTCGGTGCGTCGCGCGCCCGCGTTTGCCCAGCTCGGCGAGCCGGCTGAGGAGCACTGGATCGAGCTCGAGATGAAGCTCATGGCCGATGCCGCGCTTGTGGGCTTTCCCTCGGTCGGCAAGTCCTCGCTCATCGCGCGTATGAGCGCTGCCCGTCCCAAGATTGCCGACTACCCGTTTACCACGCTTGTGCCCAATCTGGGCATGGTGCGTGCCGGCGAATATTCTTACGTCGTTGCCGACGTTCCCGGTCTCATCGAGGGCGCGAGCGAGGGTCGTGGCCTGGGCCATCAGTTCCTGCGCCACATTGAGCGCACGGCCTTGATCATGCATGTCGTTGACATGACGGGCGGGTTTGAGGATCGCGATCCGGTTGAGGACTATCGCATTATTAACCGTGAGCTTGAGCAGTATGGCGCTGAGCTTTCGGAGCGTCCGCAGATCGTCGTCGCCAACAAGTGCGATGCGCCGGGCACGGCCGACAAGATTGCCGACCTTAAGCGTGCGGCGCTCGACGACGGGCATATGTTCTTTGCCGTGTCCGCTGTGACGGGTGCCGGCCTCAACACGTTGATGCTTGCCGTGGGCGAGCAGGTGGCCAAGCTCCGCGCTGAGCTGGCGGTCTCTGATGAGCCGGTCGATTTGCGCGACGAGGAGTGGGAGCGTCGCCGCCTGCAGCGCGAGAAGCGGTTCCTTATTGTCCAAGAAGAGCCTCATGCCTTCCGCGTGGTCGGTCGCGCCATCGAGCGCTTGGTTATCCAGACCGACTGGGAAAATGAGGAGGCCGTCATCTATCTGCAGCATAAGTTTTCCCGCATGGTGTTGACGATGCGCTCGAAAAGGCCGGTTGCCGTGCCGGCGACGAGGTTCGCATTTGCCAGCGCGCCTTTGACTTTGAGGGCGCCGAGGACTTCTCGGAGTTCGAGGACGAGTTCGAGGATGCAGACGTTGAGGTTATTGACGTAGCGGCCGAGGGTGCGGACGTGGCTGATGCCACCGAGGGCTCCGAAGGCACTACCGAAGTCAACGTTGTTGAGACCCCGGAGGCGAGTAAGCCATGTCGCTGCGCGGTGGAATCGGATTGCCTGAACTTCCCATCAAGGATGGACACGAGTTTCGGCTTGGCATTATGGGCGGCACCTTTGACCCGATTCATTACGGGCACTTGGTAACCGCTGAGCAGGCGCGTGAGTCCCTTGACTTGGACGCCGTGCTCTTTATGCCTGCGGGCTCGCCTGCCTTTAAGCTCGACAAACCGGTGACGCCTGCTGAGGACCGTTATGCCATGACGGTCCTCGCGACCGCCGCGAACCCGGCCTTTTTGGCAAGCCGCTTCGAGATCGATCGTGCCGGTGTCACCTACACAGCTGATACGCTGCGTGCCCTTCGCGAGTTTTACCCGCCACAGGTGAAGCTTTATTTTATTACGGGTGCCGATGCGATTATCGATATTGTAACCTGGCACAATGCAGATGAGATTGCCGAACTGGCAACCTTTATTGCTGCGACGCGTCCTGGCTTTGACATCGATACGGCCCGGGCGCGGATTAAGGAATCGGGGCTGCCATTCGACGTGCGCTATATTCAGATTCCGGCGTTGGCGATTAGCTCGACTAACATTCGCAAGCGGGTTGCCCGCGGCATGAGCGTGCGCTATCTTACGAGCGAGTCCGTGCTCGGCTATATCCGTAAACGCGGCCTGTATGCCGATCTTGGGCAAGACGATTTTGATTGATGGGGGAGAACGTTGTCGGTAGAAGATCAGTTTGAGGGCGACGAGCGCGCGCTCTTGACGCGTATCCACGAGTTGCTCGATGTTCGCATGAAGGATAAGCGTAAGCGCTACGTGCATTCGCTCGGGGTTGCCGAGACTGCGTTGCGCCTAGCCGAGGTGTACGGTGTCGACCGCTTTGATGCCGCTGCCGCCGGCCTGATCCATGACTGGGACAAGGTGCTCTCCGACGACGAGCTGGTCACGCGCGCTCTGCATTACGGCATTAAGATTGCCGGCTCTCCGTCTGCCGCGACGCCGCTTTTGCATGGCCCGGTTGCCGCCTATGAGCTTCCGCAGCTTTTTCCCGAGCTGTCGCCGGCGGTCTTTCAGGCTGTCGACCGTCACACCGTGGGCGCTTGCGACATGACGCCGCTCGATATGGTGGTCTTTGTGGCCGATGCCATCGAACCCAACCGCCACGGCGATTATGCCCATGCGCTGCGCAAGATGGTGGGGAAGTCCTCGCTCGACGAGTTGTTCTTCTCCTGTTTTGCGCAGGGTCTGGTCTATGTGATCCAGACCGGGCGTTATCTTTATCCCACGGCTATTACGATTTACAACCATTACGCCCAGCTGCGCTAGCTCGGGCTGTCTAGAAAGAGGTATTCCATGGCCGACGAGACCATGACCGACGAGCAGATTCTTGAAAGCGTGGAGCACAAGAGTTTCGTTGCCACGCCCGACCGCACTGCCGCCTCGCTGTCCGCGAGCGGTGTCGCCGCCGAGGATGTCGCCCGCGCCGCCGCGCAGGCCGCCTACGACAAGAAAGGCGAGGACGTTCAGGTGCTCGACCTGACTGAGCTTTCTGATGTGTGCGACTACTTTGTCATCGCTACCGGCACCAACAACCGCCAGGTCGATTCCATCGTTGACGAGATCGAGGAGAAGGTCGCCGAGGCTTGCGGCGAGCATCCGTTCTCCATCGAGGGCCGCGAGCAGAAGACCTGGATGCTCATGGACTACGGTTCGGTTGTCGTCCACGTCTTCACTCCCGAGGCGCGCGAGTTCTACCGCCTCGAAAAGCTCTGGGGTGACGCCCCCCAGCTTTCCCTTGACCTCCTTTAGTAGTTCATTTGGGACGGGCTTTTTAGCTAACCTTTACCGTTCGCCGGGCAGCTGCATCATTCGCAGCTGCCCGGCTTTCTTTTTGTCTAAGGGACTAATCGTTGAAGCGGGATTGGCGGCCGAAGGAGAGAGCGGTGTCGCCGAACTTGTCTCGGACGGCGTCGATGGCGACCGAGAGGTCGCGACGGTCGCTGGATTGGGCTCCGCGGTCGTCGATTTCGCAGAACAGGTCGGTCTGGATACCGCCCTGATGGTCGAAGTCGCTCATGCCGACGCCCGCCAGGCGCACATGCATCCCTTCCTGCCAGATGTTGTCGAGCAGTTCGAGCGCCACTGCCACGAAGATGTTCTCATCGTCGGTCGGATGGGGCAGCCGGCGCTGTGCCGAGCGACCGCTTCCATACGAATACTTGAGTTTGAGCGTCACCGTGGCGCCCGTTAGTCCCTGACGGCGCAGACGGCGTCCCACTGACTCTCCCAATAGCGCAATCGCCGCTTCGATGTCCCCACGCTCAGTTAAATCTTTCGCAAAGGTGCGTTCATTGCTGACCGACTTGACCTCGCGCTCTTCATCGAGCTCGTGACTTCGGAGAGTTCGAGTCCCAGCGCACGCTGCGCATGCGTTCGCCGTTGATGCCAAAAATAGAGGCCAAGGTGGATTTCGGTGCGCGGGATAGCTCGCCGAGCGTGTAGATGCGCATGCGGCGCAGTCGCTCTTCTGCCGAGCGCCCGATGCCGCTCATGGCAGATACCGGCAGCGCTGCCAAAAAGCGCTGCTCGGTTCCGGGGCGCACGATGGTCAGCCCAAATGGCTTGTCCCGCTCGCTTGCGATCTTTGCGACCGTCTTGTTACAGCCCACGCCAATGGAGCAGGTCACCCCCAGCGCCGCCACACGATCACTGATGCGCCGTGCAACCAGCAGCGGGTCCTCGGGTGCAAAGCGACCTGGCGTGATGTCGATAAAGGCCTCGTCGATGGATACGCGCTCAACGCGCGGGGTCTCGTCGCGAGAATCGCCATGACCTGAGCGCTGACCTCGTGGTAGCGATCGAAATGCCCATGCGTCCAAATGGCCTGCGGACAGAGGCGCCGTGCCTCGGCCGAGGGCATGGCGGAGTGCACGCCAAAGCGACGTGCCTCGTATGAGCAGGTGGACACGACGCCGCGGGAATCGGCATCGCCGCCCACGATGAGCGGCTTGCCGCGCCACTCGGGATGGTCGAGCATCTCCACGCTCGCAAAAAACGCATCGAGATCCATGAGCCCACCGCCGGTCCCGTCCAGGGCGGAGGCGTGACGCCCGCAGCATCCTCATAACCGTATGTATGTTCGCGTCTTTTCATGGCATGAGTATACCGCGCAGCTCATGTGGGGTGCGTGGATGTGCTTGCAAATCGCGAATTCTTGTCTAAGATATGGATTTGCCTTCGACTACACCGAAGAAGTTGGTCTCACGGACTTCACCTGCCCGCGTCGATGGCGTATTATGTTCAACTGTTTGTTTGTAGTTGCAGCCTAAAGCTGCTTGGTTGGAGGAGTTTCCTTTGGCAGTCAAGATTCGCCTTGCTCGTCACGGCGCTAAGAAGCGTCCGTACTACCGTGTCGTCGTCGCCGATTCCCGCGCCCCGCGTGACGGTCGTATCATCGAGGAGGTTGGCCGCTACAACCCGATGACCGCCCCCAAGACCATCAACCTCGATCTCGAGAAGATCGCTGACTGGCAGTCCAAGGGCGCTCAGCTCACCGACGCTGTCGCTGCTCTGGTCAAGGCCGCCAACGAGGGCGAGAAGACCGAGACCGTCGTCAAGAAGTCCAAGAAGCAGCTCGCCAAAGAGGCCGAGGCCGCTAAGCTGCCGCTGAGGCCGCTGAGGGCGCCGAGGAGTAAATCGTGCCTGAGGTTGACGCTGCACAGCTCGAGGGTGAGGCAATGCTCTCAGATCGCATCGCCGATCTCGTCGAATATCTCGTTGTTCAGATCGTCGACGACCCGGATTCCGTGAGCCTTGAGGTCATCGATGGTGACGACGCCTCCACGATTGAGGTTTCGGTTGCCGAGGATGACGTCGCTAAGGTCATCGGCCGTCGTGGCCGTACCATCAAGCCATTCGCACGCTCGCCCGTGCACTGGCCGCTCGCCTCGACACTGCAGTCGAGGTAGAGGTTCTGGGCTAGGACCTTGAGGTCCCAGTACAAAAACATCGCCCGTGTGGTCAAGCCGCACGGAAGGAAGGGGGAGGTCCTCGCGCAGCCGCTGCGGGGGCTTCCTTCTGTATTGACGCCGGGTATGCGCGTCGCCTTGACGCCACCGGCGCTCAAGCGCGACCGTTTTTGCACGGTCGTATCCGTCATCGATACGGGCGATGGCGATCTGGTCTCGTTTGAGGGCATAGACGACTTGACGGCCGCCGAGGGCATCACCGGATGCTACGTGCTGGCAAACCGTGACGATTTTGAGCTCGATTCGCTCGATGCCGCCTATACCGACCTGATGGGTCGCGAGGTGGTCGACGAGCGCTTTGGCTTGCTCGGCACGATTGTCGAGATCATGTCGACTCCCGCCAACGATGTTTGGGTTGTCGAGGGCGATCGGTACGGCGAGGTGCTGATTCCCGTGATCGAGCAGGTTGTGCTCGATCTTCCCGATCAGGGACAATTTCCGTCCACGTTATGGACGGTTTGATTGATATGGACAAGTAGGGAGGACAACATGCTGATTGAGACCCTTTCGGTCTTTCCCGAGATGTTTGAGCCCGTCATGTCCACATCGATCTTGGGCCGCGCCCGCAAGGCCGGCCTTTTTGATTTTAAGGCCTATAACCTGCGCGACTGGACGCACGACCGCCATCGTACCGTCGATGACGAGCCGTACGGCGGCGGGCAGGGCATGCTCATGAAGGTCGAGCCCATCGCCGAGGCCATCGAGGCTATTAGCTCTGAGGGTCCCAAGCCCACCGTGGTGTTCTTTACGCCCTGCGGCGAACCCTTTACGCAGCATGTGGCCGAGCGCCTGCTCAAAAGCGAGCGCCTGCTGTTTGTATGCAGTCGATACGAGGGTGTCGACGAGCGCGCGTATGCGTATGCCGACGAGCGCCTATCGATCGGCGACTACGTGCTTACGGGCGGCGAGCTTCCCGCTATGGTCGTTGCCGACGCCGTCGTGCGTCTGATTCCCGGCGCCCTTGGTGACGAGATGAGTAACGTCGATGAGTCGTTCTCGACTGCCGAGGACGGTGGCCTGCTCGAGTACGCGCAGTATACTCGCCCCGCCGAGTTCAACGGCGAGGGCGTGCCGCCGGTGCTCGTGAGCGGCGATCATGCCAAGGTTGACGCCTGGCGCCGTAAGAATGCCATCGAGCGCACCTGCCGCTGGCGTCCCGACCTGATCGAGACGGCGCGGCTCACGCCCGAGGAGCGCGCATACGCGCAGGACATCCTGGACGCATCGTATTCGCAGAGCAAGGAGTGAGAATGGTTCCATCGCAGCATTCCGTGCTAAAGGGTGCGTTTGAGTGGATCGTGGTCGTCGCGATCGCACTGGTCGCCACCTTCCTGATTCGCTCGTTTGTGGTCGAACCCTTTGTGGTGCCCACCGGCTCCATGGAGTCCACGATCGAGATCGGCGACCAGATCCTGGCGCAAAAGGTGAGCCTTGAACTCGGCCAGCCCGTCAGCCAAGGCGATATCGTGGTGTTCCACAACCCCGATGGCACCTCCGAGCACGATGTTCTCGTCAAGCGTGTTATTGCCACGGCCGGCCAGACGGTCGACCTTCGGGACGGCAAGGTGGTCGTTGACGGCCAGGCGCTCGACGAGGACTACACGACCGGCATGAGCTGGCCGCTTTCGGTCCAGGCTCCCGGCGCTCAGGTAAGCTATCCCTACACCGTTCCCGACGGGTGCGTGTGGGTGATGGGCGACAACCGCGAAAACTCTGCCGACTCACGCTACTTTGGTCCCGTCGATCGCTCTGATTTGATCGCCGTGGCGCTTGTGCGCTACTGGCCGCTCAACCGCATCGGCGCTATCGACTAAAAACCGCTATAGTACAGTACCTAACCGTGTAATCGTTTCGACGAGGGGATATTAGAGGCATGAACGCTTCATCGCTTTCCTTCCAAGACATCATCCTGCGCCTCCAGCAGTACTGGGGCGAGCAGGGCTGCGTCATTATGCAGCCCTATGACTCCGAGGTCGGTGCCGGTACCTTCCACACCGCGACCACGCTGCGCTCGCTCGGTCCCGCCGAGTGGCGCACCTGCTACGCTCAGCCTTGCCGCCGTCCCGCCGACGCCGCTACGGCGAGAACCCCAACCGCATGCAGCACTACTATCAGTTCCAGGTGCTCATCAAGCCGTCGCCGGTCAACGTCCAGGAGCTTTACCTGGGGTCTCTTGCTGCCATTGGCCTGGACCCCAACGACCATGACGTCCGTTTTGTCGAGGACGACTGGGAGAGCCCGACCCTGGGCGCTGGGGCCTTGGCTGGGAGGTCTGGCTCAACGGCATGGAGGTTACGCAGTTCACGTACTTCCAGCAGGTGGGCGGCATCGAGGTCGACCCCGTGCCCGTCGAGATCACCTATGGCCTGGAGCGTATCGCCATGTACGCCCAGGGCGTCAACTCCGTCTATGACCTGGTGTGGAGCTATCTGCCGACGGCACGCCGATGACTTATGGCGACGTGTTCCTGGAGAACGAGCGCGAGTTTAGTGCCTACAACTTTGAGGTCGCCAACGTCGAGATGATGCGTCAGAAGTTTGACGACTACGAGGCCGAGTGCCACTCCTGCCTTGAGCGCAAGCTGCCGCTGCCCGCTTACGACTGCGTCATGAAGTGCAGCCATGCTTTCAACCTGCTCGATGCCCGCGGCGCACTGTCTGCGGTCGAGCGTGCCAACTACATCTTGCGCGTCCGCGCCGTCGCCAAGGCGTGCTGCGAGGCCTATATGGCCGAGGTCGCCGGAGTCAACGAGAATGCCGATCAGGAAGGCGAGGTGGCGTAAGCCATGGCAGACGCTAAGGATTTCCTGTTTGAAATCGGTACGGAGGAAATGCCCTCCGCACCGCTGAACAATGCCGTCAAGCAGCTCGGCACCATGATCGCCAAGGGTCTCGACGAGGCCGGTCTGGCCCATGGCGAGGTCCGCGTGATCTCGAGCCCGCGTCGACTGGCTGCGCTCGTGGCCAACGTCGCCACTGCGACCGATGAGGTCCATGAGGTCAAGCGCGGCCCCGCGGCAAACATTGCCTTTGATGCCGACGGTAACGCCACCAAGCCGCCCAGGCTTTGCCCGCAAGTGCGGTGTGGCTGCCGAGGACCTGGTCCGTCGCGAGGACACCGACGGCCGCGAGTACGTGTTCGCCGAGAAGAACATTCCCTCCGCACCGGCCGCCCCGATCCTGACGGCTCTGTGCGAGAAGACCATCGCCGGCCTGCAGTGGCCCAACTACCGCAGCCAGCGCTGGGGCCACGAGCACGCTACGTTTGTTCGTCCGGTCCGTTGGATCTGCTGCCTTTTGGGCGAGGATGTCGTGCCCGTGTCCTTTGCCGATGTGACGAGTGGCAACACCACGCGCGGACATCGCGTTCTGGGCCCCGGTGACCATGTGGTCGCCAGCCCCGCCGTCTACGAGCAGGTGCTCGAGGACGCCGGCGTGCTCTCTGCCGAGCGTCGTCGTGAGGCCATCCTTGCCGGTATCGCCGAGGTCGAGGCCGCTCGCCCCGGCTGCCATGTCGACACGCCCAAGAAGGTCTTTGAGGAGGTCATCAACCTTTGCGAGTGGCCGACGGTGCTCGTCGGTACCTTCGACGAGGAGTTCCTCAAGGTCCCGCACGAGATCATCTGCGAGTCTATGCTCACCAACCAGCGCTACTTCCCGATATATGACGGCGAGGGCAGGCTCACGCGTGAGTTCGTGGTCGTTTCCAACAGCAAACCCGAGAATGCCGAGCGCGTGATCGACGGCAACGAGCGCGTCGTGCGCGCCCGTCTGGACGACGCAAAGTTCTTCTACGAGGAGGACCTGAAGATCTCCCTCGATGAGTTCCGTGAGCGTCTGGCCAAGGTTGCTTCCAGGAGAAGCTCGGTAGCGTGCTCGCCAAGTCCGAGCGTATTGAGCAGCTCGCGCTCGCCATCGCCCGTGAGGCCCATCTGGCGCCCACCTTGCTGCAGACGCTGCTCGCGCTGCGCACCTGTGCAAGGCAGACCTGGTATCCAACGCCGTCGTCGAGTTCACGAGCCAGCAGGGCGTGATGGGCGGTTACTACGCTATCGCGATGGGGGAGAACGACGAGGTCGCCCACGCCATTCGCGATCATTATCGTCCCCGCTTCGCCGGCGATGAGCTGCCCGAGGGCACCGCTGGCTGCATCGTGGCCTGTGCCGACAAGCTCGATACCATTGCCGGTATTTTTGCCATCGGCGAGCCCCCGACCGGCTCGTCCGACCCGTATGCGCTGCGTCGTGCCGCTATCGGCATCATCAACATCCTGCGCGATCGTCTGCCGATTGACCCCACGTCGCTGATTGACTTTGCCCTTGAGCTCTATAGCGAGCAAGGCATTGAGTTCGACTCCGCCGAGGTCGCCCAACAGGTCCGTGACTTCTTCCATGGCCGCCTGGTGAGCATGGCCCGCGACGAGAAGATTCCTGCCGACACCGTCGCCGCCGTTTCCGCGGTGCACATCATCGCTCCGTCCGTCTTCTTCGCCCGCTGCGCCGCGCTCGACGAGGCTCGCAAGAACGATGCCGAGACCTTCGACAACCTGGCTACCGCCTATGCCCGCGCTGCGCACATCTCCAAGCCCGAGCTGGGTGCGGAGTACGACCGCAGCTGATGGGCGAGGTCGAGCTCGCGCTCGCCGACGCTCCGAGGCTGCTCAGGCCGCTGTCGATGACGCCCTTGCTGCCGAGGATTACCCGGCCGCATTTGCCGCCCTTGCCGCCCTGCGTGCCCCATCGACCGCTTCTTCGACGAGGTTATGGTCATGGACAAGGACGAGCAGCTTCGCGATAATCGCCTTAAGCTGCTCAACCGCTTCGAGGCCGTTTTCTCCGGCATCGCCAACATCGGTGAGCTTGCCCGCAAAAAGTAAGCCAGCCTGCGCGTAAGCGCAAAAGGAGCCCCGCATGGATTGCCCGGTCGCCGTTCGTCCCACCGTTATCGTTATCTCCGACTCTCTCGGCGATACCGCTTGTGAGGTGGTGCTTGCGGCGTCCGGGCAATTTGATGAAGGGGCTTTTCGTCTCTTGCGCCTGCCCAAGGTGAACTCGGTGGAGCAGGTCAAGTCGTTTGTGGGCCCGCGCGTCGATGCGGACCATCGCGATATTGCCGTGTTCCACACCATTGTCGATCCGGCGCTTCGCGCCGCGTGCTCGATTACCTGGGCATGCTGCATATTCGTTCGGTTGACCTGATCGGCCCAGCGCTCGCCGTGCTGTCGTCGCTCATCGGTGTGCCGCCCAAGGGCGTCGCGGGCGTGATTCACAAGACCGATGACCGCTATTTCCATCGCATCGAGGCCATGGAGTATTTCGTTGAGCACGACGACGGGCGCGGTTGCGACGATCTGTCGGGTGCCGATATCGTGCTGCTGGGTGTGTCGCGTACGTCCAAGACGCCGCTGTCGATGTATTTGGCCTATCAGGGTTACAAGGTTGCCAATGTTCCTTTGGCCCATGGCATGGAGCCGCCGAAGTCAATTTACGAGGTCGACCCGATGCGGTTGTTCGGCCTGATTTCGACCGTCGACGTTATTTCTGAAATTCGCGATAGCCGCTTGGGCGATGACTATGCTCGCGCCGTTGCCGGCTCCTATGTCGAGCCCGAGAGTGTGCGCAGCGAGCTCGAGGAAGCCCGCGCCCTTATGAAGCGTCTGGGCTGCTTTGTGGTGCGCACCGACGGCAAGGCGATCGAGGAGAGTGCCTCCGAGATCATCGGTCACCTGGAGGAAATCCAAGAAGCCCGTGCCCGCCGCGCCGCCCGCCGAGCCCAGCAAAGCTAACTCTTTGGGGTAGCTAAAAATGCACCGTCTTAAAAAGACTACCTATAAATAATGCACGATATTGGTAAAGCGATTTAGCAAAGAACTTGCATTTGACCTGCAATTCTCTTGCATTGGTATCTTCATAATGTGACCACCTTTACCTACCGTTTACCGCCACATTTACCTCGTTTACCAAACCCCGCACCCTCTACGCAAGCCCGCTCAACGTCCGCCGTATAGTTCCCTCACGGCCCGCATCCGGCGGTCGATTCGTCACCACGGTCGTGCGCGAGAGCGCATAGAAGGGGAAGTATCGTGAGCGATTGCAAGAGGGTTTACCGTTTTGGAACCGACACCCAGGGCACCTGTGTCACTGAGGGCGACAAGTCCATGAACTTCGTGCTTGGCGGCAAGGGCGCAAACCTTGCGAGATGAGCCGCATCGGTCTGCCGGTTCCCGGTGGCTTTACCATTACCTGCCAGACCTGTGTCGAGTACTCCGGCGCCGGCAACGTCTGGCCCGAAGGCGCACTCGATGAGATCGTTGCCGCCGAGGCCGACCTCGAGGCCCGCTGCGGCAAGAAGCTCGGCGACGCCTCCGATCCGCTGCTCGTGTCGGTTCGCTCGGGCGCCCCGTTCTCCATGCCCGGCATGATGGATACGGTCCTCAACTTGGGCCTCAACGACGACTCCGTTCAGGGCCTCATTGCTCAGACGCAAAACCCGCGTTTTGCCTGGGATAGCTACCGCCGCTTTATCCAGATGTTCTCCAACGTCGTTATGGGTGTTGACGCCGACCTGTTCGAGAACGCGCTGACCCAGGCACGCCTGGTCGCCGGCGTTCGCGTCGATTCCGAGCTTTCGGCCGAAGACCTGCAGGAGCTCGTCGAGACCTTTAAGAGTATTTTCTCCGAGAACGTCGAGGCCGACCTGTATCCCGAGCTCGAGGTCGTCGACGGCAAGCCCGTCTTCCCGCACGATCCGGAGCTCCAGCTGCGCCTTGCCATCCAGGCCGTCTTTGGCAGCTGGATGAATGATCGCGCCTGCATCTACCGCAAGCAGCACGGCATTTCCGACGAGCTCGGCACCGCCGTCAACGTGCAGGCCATGGCGTTTGGCAACAAGGGGGAGACCTCTGCGACCGGCGTCGCCTTTACGCGCAACCCGGCCGACGGCACCAAGGAGTTCTACGGTGACTTTTTGGTTAATGCCCAGGGCGAGGACGTTGTTGCTGGCATCCGCAACACCGAGCCCATCGCCGACCTCAAGACCACCCCGGGCCTCGAGTCCGCGGGCGAGGAGCTCGAGCGCGTTTTCCTGACGCTCGAGGATCATTACCGCGATATGTGCGATATCGAGTTCACCATCGAGCAGGGCAAGCTCTGGATGCTCCAGACGCGCGTGGGCAAGCGCACCGCCACCGCCGCCCTGCGTATCGCCATCGAAATGGTCGAGGAGGGCCTGATCACCCGCGAGGAGGCCGTGGCCCGTATCGATCCCGCGCAGCTCGACCAGCTCCTGCACCCGCAGTTTGATGCCTCCAAGAAGTACGAGGCTCTGGCCAGCGGTCTTAACGCCAGCCTGGTGCCGCCGTGGGCGAGGTCGTGTTCTCGAGCGACGATGCGTCGCGCGCGCCAACGAGGGCCGCAAGGTCATTTTGGTTCGCTGGGAGACCAACCCCGACGATTTGAAGGGCATGGTTGCCGCCGAGGGCATCCTGACCAGCCACGGTGGCAAGACGAGTCATGCCGCCGTTATCGCTCGCGGTATGGGCACACCCTGCGTCTGCGGCGTCGAGCGCTTCCACATTGACGCGGCTGAGAAGGTTGTACGCATCGAAGGCAGCGATCGTGTGCTGCACGAGGGCGATGTCATCTCCATCGACGGCACCCAGGGTATCGTCGTCGACGGCGCGTTGATCTGGTTTCGGCCGAGCTCACCGGCGACCTGGACACCATCCTGTCCTGGGCCGACGAGATTCGCCTGGACGAGACCGTCGGCCACGCCAACCATGTGCGCGTCAACGCTGACAATCCCGAGGATGCCGAGCTCGCGCTCGAGTTTGGTGCCGAGCTATTGGCCTGTGCCGCACCGAGCACATGTTCCTGGGCGACCGCAAGAACATCATCCAGAGCTTTATCTTGTCCGATGATGAGGCCGTGAAGCAGCAGGCCCTCGCCGACCTGCTCAAGGTTCAGACCGAGGACTTCCTGGCGATGTTCAAGACCATGTCCGGTCGCGATGTGGTCGTTCGCCTGCTCGATCCGCCGCTGCACGAGTTCCTGGATAATCCGCGTGAGCTCGAGGTCGCCATCACCAAGAAGGAAGCCGCTGGCGCCAACGAGGAAGAGCTTGCCGCTCTGCGCACCCGTCTGCGTCGTATCGACGGCATGGTCGAGTCCAACCCGATGCTCGGCCTGCGCGGTGTGCGCCTGTCCGTCGTCTTTAGCGATCTGCCGCTCATGCAGGTTCGCGCAGTGGCCACGGCTGCTGCCCGCCTTATCAAGGAGGGCGTCGACCCGCGCCCCGAGATCATGGTTCCGCTCGTTTCCATTACGGCCGAGCACGTTCAGACTCGCGAGGTCATCGAGCGCGTGATCGCCGAGGTTTCCGCCGAGGAGGGCGTCGAGCTCAATATTCCCGTGGGCACGATGCTCGAGCTGCCGCGTGCCTGCATGGTTGCCGACGAGATCGCGCAGCACGCCGACTTCTTCTGCTTTGGTACCAACGACCTTACCCAGACGACCTTCGGTTTCTCGCGCGACGACGCCGAGGCCAAGTTCATCCCGCTGTACCTGCACAAGAAGATCTTGAAGGACAACCCCTTCGAGACCATCGACTCGGCGGTGCTGGAGCTCGTGCGCATGGCCGTCGAGAAAGGTCGCGCCACCAACCCCGACATGCACTTTGGCGTGTGCGGCGAGCACGGCGGCGACCCCAAGTCCATCAAGGCCCTGTTTAACGTGGCCGACGTGGACTACGTGTCCTGTTCGCCCTATCGCGTGCCCCTCGCGCGCCTGGCTGCCGCCCAGGCCAAGCTCGAGGCCAAGCGTTCCGCCTAACGTTTTGGGTTTGGGCGCCTAGCGTAGCCCCCTTCACGCCGCCCGTCTCATTCGTGAGGCGGGCGGTTATCATGTGCGGGTTTTGTCTTTTTGTCTGCGTAAAAAATTGTTCTTGCAGCAGAAACCCGCGCGTGTATACTCGAATACGTTTGTTCAACTACGTGCCGGCCAAGGTGGTACGGCACCTCTAGAAGAGTAAGGAATTGCACATGGATTACATCCGCGCAATCGAGCGTCAGCAGATCCGCGAGGACATTCCTCAGGTTCGCGTCGCCGACAACGTCAAGGTTCACTACCGCATTAAGGAAGGCGACCGCGAGCGCATCCAGGTCTTCCAGGGCGACGTCATCCGCATGGCCGGCGCCGGTGCCCGCGAGACCTTCACCGTCCGCAAGATTTCCTTCGGTGTCGGTGTTGAGCGTACCTTCCCGCTTCACAGCCCCAAGATCGCCAAGCTCGAGGTCGTTCGTCATGGTCGCGTCCGTCGCGCCAAGCTGTACTACCTCCGCGACAAGGTGGGCAAGGCTGCTCGCATCCCCGAGAAGCGCTAAGAAGATCGCAGCGTCTGTCCACTCGTTTGGACACAAGGGTCACCTTCGGGTGGCCCTTCTTTTTATCTGATTTGCATGCAAGGAGGGCCTGGTATGGCCAACATGACGAGCTCGGTTTCGGCATCGCAGGTTGCCGGCGAGCTGGCGAGCGCCACGTTCGAGGAGATTCCCGCCCTCGTGGAGCATTATCGCGAGGATCCGCGCCAGCAGGTGATCAAGGCTTGCGAACGTGCCCTTAAGCGCCATGCCAAGGAACTCTCCGAACGCGAGCGCGTCAACGGCATGTACGAGCTTATGCATGAGCTCGGCGGTGATGGCGTGGTCGTGGGCGTCGACGAGGTGGGCCGTGGCTCGGTAGCGGGTCCCTTGACCGTGTGTGCCGTGTGTCTTCCGATGGAGCCGCGCATCTGGGGCATCAATGATTCCAAAAAGCTCACGCCGGCGCGCCGCGAGCTGCTCTCGGTGAAGATTGCCGAGGTGGCGACGGCGATCGGCTTTTGCCATATCGCTCCTGCGGATATCGATGAGATGGGCATGGCCCGCGCCATTCGAGCCGCTGTCGCGGGTGCGGTGGCCGATACGGGGCTTGAGCCCGATTGCGTGCTTATGGACGGCAACCCCCTGGGTGCCGTGCCCCATGAGCGCGACGTGGTCAAGGGCGATGCCAAGATCGCCTGCATCGCCGCGGCATCTATCATGGCAAAGGTCACGCGTGACGAGATGATGGTCGAGTACGATGCCGAGTATCCCGAGTACCATTTGGCCGAATCGAAAGGCTATGCGAGCCCCGAACACATCGAGGCCATTCGCAAACATGGTCTTTCTCCGCTGCATCGTGTGAGCTTTTGCGGAAACTTTCTGCAGACTGAGCGCCTTTTTTAAGCCAATTGTGTAGACAGGGACCTTAAGGGTTCCATAAACTTGCTGGTAGGGGCCGTGCGCAACGCTATTGTTGCGCGCGGCCCCTCATTTGTCGGCATTTGGTTGGTTTTTGGTTTGCTTCCGGTACTTACCCGCATGAACTGCCTTCATTATCGAGGCAATGCAGGGAGTGGGAAAGGAGACCCCATGTGTGCCGCAGCCAAAATGAGCAAGACGCAGCAGCTCAAGGAGCGTTGGGAAGAAGGGGAGCTCGATTGTGGGTCGATCACGCCTGAGTTTATCAAGGGGCTCAGTCCTCGCGAGCTCGGTATGCTGGGCGAGCTTATCGCTATCGATTACTTTAACGAGCGCGGCTATGCATTGCTGGAACAAGGCTATCGATGCTCGGAGGGCGAGGCCGACCTGGTACTGCTCGACGAGCTCGACGATGTGGTGGTGATGGCCGAGGTCAAGACCAGACGTGTTGCGCTGGATTGCGATACGCGGGTGTTTCCCGAGGAAGCGGTGAACGCCCAAAAGCAGCGGCGCTATCGTCGTATCGCGAGTTGTTATCTCATGGAGCATTATCCGCTCAAGGCGATCCGCTTCGATGCCGTGGGCGTCACCATTCGCGGAGGGCATATCGCCGAGATCGAGCACCAGTACAATGCATTCGATTGGCAGGTGTCGTGATGGCGTTCGAAACTTTTGCCGTTCACGCAGCCTGTATCCGCGGCGTCGAGGCGATTCCCGTCACGGTCGAGGTTTCGCTCGCGGGCGGTATCCCGGGCATCCAGATGCTCGGCATCCCGAGTATGGAGGTCATGGAGTCGCGCGGGCGCATTCGCTGTGCGATGCGCTCTGCCGGATTCGAGATCCCGCGCTCGGGCATTACGGTCAATCTGGCGCCGGGCGATATCCGAAAGACCGGTAGCGGCTTTGACCTGCCGATAGCCATTGCGGTGCTTGCGGCCGACGGTCAGATTCCACGCGACAATCTCGATCGCTGCCTTATTGCCGGCGAGCTCGGCTTGGATGGCACGGTGCTTCCCGTCAAGGGCGAGGTGGCGTTTCAGCTGCTGGCTCGCGACATGGGGTTGTCTTTTATCGCCGGTAGGTCCGACCAGCATGTTCCGCTTGCGGGGGTCGACTGCGGTTTTATCGATCATCTGTCACAGCTTGCCCGTGGTATGGGCGAGGCGGCTCGGCATTATCTGGATTCCGAGGCGTGGAGGCCACCTTTGAGCCGAGCTCGATTATGCCGACGTGTTGGGGCAGGAGGTCGCCAAGCGCGGCATGGCGCTTGCGGCGGCAGGGGAGCTGGGCTTGCTTATGATCGGGTCTCCGGGATCGGGAAAGACCATGCTTGCGCGCCGCATGACGGGTATCTTGCCCGAGCTTTCCGTCGAGGATCAGCAGGAGGCGCTGTGCATTCATTCGGTCTTGGGTGAGAACATCGATGGCCTGCTTGCGGGACATCGACCGTTTCGAAGTCCCCATCACAGCATTTCGACAGCGGGCCTTATTGGCGGAGGCCGCCCGGTGCATCCGGGCGAGATCAGCCTTGCCCATGGCGGCGTGCTCTTTTTGGACGAGCTTGCCGAGTTTCCCACCGGTGTGCTGCAGACGCTTCGTCAGCCTATCGAGCGCGGGTATGTCAGGATCGTGCGCGTCGACGGCGCCTTTACGTTTCCCTCACGCTTTCAGCTGCTTGCGGCGAGCAATCCCTGCCCCTGCGGCTTTTTGGGCGATCGCGAGGTTCCGTGTCGCTGCTCGGCATCGATGGTCGAGCGCTATCGGTCCAAGCTTCGCGGCCCCCTGGCCGACCGTATCGACCTGATGCTCGACGTGACCCGCCCCGATCCGCAGGTGATTATCGAGGGCGCCGAGGGCATGTCGTCGGCCGAGCTGCGCGACTACGTTGTCCGCGGTCGGGCTTTTCGTGCCTGGCGCGAGTCCCGTATGGATGACGCGGATGCCGAGGCCGAGGATGCCGAGTCCCGCTCTATCGATGGTGTTGTATCGACCTTTGCGCTTGATCGGGCGGCGGAAACGTGCGTGCTCGGCCTGTCGAAGCGCACGCATCTCACGGGACGTGGCATCGTGCGTCTGGTTCGCATCGCGCGCACGATTGCCGATGTCGCAGAAAGCGAGCGGGTGACGCAAGACCACGTGCTCGAGGCGGCGATGTACCAGGGAAGGAGGGATCAGTGATGGGTGAGGTCCGCTACGAACTGCATCCCGGTGACGGGCTGTTTCCCGCTACTGTTCTGGAACTTTCCGATGTGCCGCAGACGCTGTTCGTCCGTGGCGACCCGGAGGTGCTCTCGACGCCGGCGCTCTCGATTATCGGTGCGCGTAAGGCGTCTCCCTACGGTCTTGCCGTCGCGGAGCTTGCGGCCAAGGTCGCCGTGGAAGCAGGGGTGACGGTGGTCTCGGGCGGTGCGGTCGGTTGCGACCAGGCGTCGGGTTGGGCCGCAGTCAATGCCGGCGGCAAACATGTCGTGGTGTTGGGGACAGGCGCCGATGTGGTCTATCCGCGCTCGAGTGCGGGGCTCATCGCGCGCACGATCGATATGGGTGGTGCGGTCGTGTCGATCTCGCCGTGGGGCATGGGGCCACGCAAGTTTGCCTTCCCGCGGCGTAACCGGGTGATTGCCGCCCTTTCGCAGGCGCTCTTCGTGTCGGAGGCTGGCATGCCCTCGGGCACGTTCTCGACGGCGGAGGCCGCCATGGACCTGGGGCGCGAACTGCTTGCGGTACCGGGCTCCATTTTGTCACCCGAGTCGCGCGGGACCAACTACCTCATTGCCAACGGCGCCTGCTGCATTATCGACGAGGAGTCCATCGAGATGGCTATCTCTCGCATATACGGCACCCTGCGCTATTCGCGTCCCGATGCGCCCGGCATCGCCGACCTGGACCCCACGCAGCAGACCGTGATGCATGCGCTCATCGCCTCGCCGCTCAAGGTCGAAGACATCGCCACACTCGTCTCCCTCGATGCCGTCGGTGTGCTCAAGCTCCTGGGCTCGCTCGAACTCGAGGGCCTCATCGAGCGCATGATGGATGGAAGGTATGCGCCCTCAAAGTTTGCGCTTCACGCCCAGACGCCCTTCGGTCACAATGGGAGGCGTGTCAATTAGAAAGGTGTTTGCAGATGCTGTTTGATCAGGTGACGGTTATCGGTGGCGGCCTGGCGGGATCGGAATGTGCGATTCAGCTGGCAGATCGCGGGTTTGCCGTAAAGCTGTGCGAGATGCGCCCGCAGGTGAGCTCTCCTGCCCACCATACCGATCACTTGGCGGAGCTCGTCTGCTCCAATTCGTTTAAGTCGACCCGTCCCGATTCCGCCGCCGGTCTGCTGAAGGCCGAGCTCGAGCGCATGGGCTCGGTGCTGCTCGACTGCGCTCATCGTGCGGCCGTTCCCGCTGGCGGCGCCCTGGCGGTCGACCGCGTCAAGTTTTCCGAGCTCGTCGAGGCCGAGGTTGCCGCCCGCCCCAATATCGAGGTCGTCCACGGTGAGGTCACCCAGATCCCCGAGGGCCATGTGGTTATCGCCGCGGGCCCCCTATGCTCGCCGGCATTGAGTGAGGAGGTCATGAAGCTCGTCGGTGGTGACGCCCTGGCGTTCTTTGACGCGGCCGCGCCGATCGTCGATGCCTCCACGCTCGATATGGACGTGCTGTTCTCGCAGTCGCGCTACGAGGAACAGGGGAGTGGCGACTATCTCAACGCCCCGCTCAACAAGGAAGAGTACGAGGCCTTTATCGAGGCGCTCACTACGGCCGATCGCGTGGTGCTCAAGGATTTTGAGGCGGGGACCTGTTCCAGGCCTGCCAGCCTGCCGAGGAGGTTGCGCGCACGGGCAAGGATGCCATCCGCTTTGGCGCCATGAAGCCCGTCGGGCTCACCGACCCGCGCACTGGTCGCCGTCCCTGGGCGGCAATTCAGCTGCGCGCCGAGAACAAGGAGAAGACCGCCTATAACTTGGTTGGCTTCCAGACCAACCTGACCTTCGGTGAACAGAAGCGCGTCTTCCATATGGTTCCCGGCCTGGAGAACGCCGAGTTCTTCCGCTACGGCGTCATGCACCGCAACACCTTTGTCGATGCTCCGCACGTGCTCGACGGCACCTTTGCCGTTCCCGGCACGAGCGTGCGTCTTGCCGGCCAGATTACCGGTACCGAGGGGTACATGGAGGCCGTGGCGACGGGTCTGCTCGCCGCGCTCAACACCTATGCCGAGGCGCCGAGGCGCTCCCGTCGAGCTGCCGCGCGTGGGCGCCCTGGGCGCGCTCGTGGGTATGCGACAGATCCGGCTACGGTGGGTTACCAGCCCATGCACGTCAACTTTGGCCTCGTTCCGCCGCTCGAGGACGGTAAGCGTCGCAGCAAGCGCGATCGTTACCAGGCTACGCGGATCGCGCCTTAAGGCCCTGGATGCTTATCTGGAATCGCGCTCCGATCTGTTTGGAGGCGAGAGGTCATAGCTTTTGACCTGTACGATGCCGTCGACTCGTTCATTGCCTACATTGCACGCGTCGAAGGGCTCGCTCCCAATACGGTAACCGCTTACGCCTCACGGCTCGAGCGCTTCGCCGCGTGGTGCGACCGTGAGGGCATCGACGCTCGCGTCGCCGACGTACGGACCGTTCGTTCCTATTTGGCCGAGCTGTCGCGTGGCCAGGTGGCGGCTCGGACCCTTGCGGCACACCTGTCTGCCATTCGCTCGCTCTATCGGTGGATGGCTGCCGAGGGAATCGTTGAGGGCGATGCGGTCTCGGCGATATCCTCGCCCAAGCTGCCGCGCGATCTTCGGTGTGCTGACGACCCGGCAAGTCGAGGCGTTGCTCAAGGCCCCCGACACATCGACGCCTGCGGGGCTGCGTGATGCGGCGATGCTCGAGCTGCTCTATGCCTCCGGCGCGCGAATCTCGGAGCTCGCGGCGCTCAACGTGGAGTCCATTGCTTGGTCAGAGCGAACGCTGCGACTTTGGGGCAAGGGGAGCAAGGAGCGTATCGTGCCCCTCTATCGGCGCGCTCTCGAGGCGACTCGTCGCTATATTGAGGAGGGGAGGCCACATCTCCTTGTGCAGGCAAAGCGTGTCGATAGTGCGAACGGCGTGCATCCGCTGTTTATCTCGGCGCGCGGAAACCGCATGAGTGCCGCCATGCTCAGAAGGCGGTTCCACATGCTTGCGGCACTTGCCGGCATTCCTGCCGACATCGCCCCGCATGCGATGCGCCACACCTTTGCGACCGACCTGCTCGAGGGCGGCGCGGATCTGCGCTCGGTTCAGGAGCTGCTGGGGCATGCGAGCTTGTCCACGACGCAGATCTATACGCACCTCACGCCCGACCGACTCAAGCGCGCCGTGAGTCAGGCACACCCCCGCGGCGAGTAGGAGAAGGGCCTCCCGCGCCGCACCGAGGTGTGTGGTTTTGATTGCGGGTTGGCAGGAAGAGGCAATCCTGCTATCATTCATCGGGTTGCTTCACGGCAACAGGTTTTTATCACGCACGCGCGGCTACTTCATACCGTGGTGCCCGGGCTTTGGTAGCACATGTCCGGGTTGGTTTTGGAGGATGACCCCGCGCGGAGGCAAACCACAGGAGGTTTAATATGGCTACCAAGATTAATATCCGCACCCTGCTCGAGGCCGGCTGCCACTTCGGTCACCAGACCCGTCGCTGGAACCCCAAGATGAAGCCGTTCATCTTCGGTGAGCGCAACGGCATCTACATCCTCGACCTCAAGCAGACCATCCTTGACGCCGACCAGGCTACACGTTCGTCAAGAACGTCGCCAAGGGCGGCAACGTGCTGTTCGTCGGCACCAAGAAGCAGGCTCAGGAGGCCGTTAAGAACGCCGCTGAGCGCGCCAACATGCCTTACATCAACCAGCGTTGGCTCGGCGGCATGCTGACCAACTTCGTCACCATCCGCTCCCGCATCAACCGCATGGAGGAGCTCGAGGCCATGGTCGAGGACGGCCGCATGGCAGTGCTCCCCAAGAAGGAGCAGGCAGTGCTCGGCAAGGAGCTTGCTAAGCTCCAGACCAACCTCGGTGCGCCCGCGACATGAAGGGTCTGCCCCAGGCTCTCTTCGTCATCGACACCAAGCGCGAGGAGAACGCCATCAAGGAGGCCCAGCGCCTGAACATCCCCGTCGTCGCTCTGATCGACACCAACTCCGATCCCGACGAGGTCGAGTACGGCATCCCCTGCAACGATGACGCCATCTCCGCTGTCACCCTTATGTGCGAGCTCATGGCCGACGCCTGCCTCGCTGGCTCCGGTAAGGAGCAGGTCTCCGAGCCGAGATGGCCGCCGAGCCCAAGGCCGAGTAAATCAGTCCTATTTAAGTCTTTTTCATCTCTTTGAAAGGAACACAATGGCCCAGATTACTGCCGCTATGGTCAAGCAGCTCCGCGAGATGACCGACTCCCCGATGATGGAGTGCAAGAAGGCTCTCGTTGAGGCTGACGGCGACATGGACGTCGCTGTTGACGTTCTGCGCAAGAACGGCCTCGCTAAGGCTGCCAAGAAGGCTGGCCGTGAGACCAACGAGGCGCTGTCGCCGCGTTCGTCTCCGAGGACGGCAAGTCCGGCGCTCTGCTCGAGCTTTCCTGCGAGACCGACTTCGTCGGCTCCAACGCCAAGTTCACCGGCTTTGCTTCCAAGGTCGCCGAGGTTGTCGCTACCACCGAGCCGGCCGATGTCGATGCTCTGCTCGAGAAGCCGATGGGCGAGGAGACCGTCTCCTCCGAGCTCACCGAGATGATTCACATCATGGGCGAGAACATGAAGATCGCTCGTTTCTCCGCCCGCAAGGTCGAGAATGGCGCTCTCGCTTCTTACATCCACATGGGTGGTAAGATCGGCGTCCTCGTCGAGTTCGCTTTCGAGAAGGCCGAGACCGCTCAGGCCGACTCTTTCAAGACCTTCGCTCACGATGTTGCCCTTCAGGTTGCCGCCGTCGCCCCGATCTGCGCTACCCGCGATCAGGTTCCGGCCGAGACCGTCGAGCACGAGAAGGAGATCTACATGGCTCAGGCTGCCGAGTCCGGTAAGCCCGAGGCCATTCAGGAGAAGATGGCTGTTGGCCGTCTGGAGAAGTTCTACAAGCAGTCCGTGCTCACCGAGCAGGAGTTCATCAAGGACAGCTCCCTCACCATCAAGAAGTACGCTGAGCAGGTCTCCAAGGAGCTCGGCGATACCATTACCGTCGTTGCCTTTGACCGTCTGGTCCGTGGCGAGTAAATAAGCTCTTGTAGCTGGTAATGAGCAGGCTGTGGGTTTTACTCACAGCCTGCTTTTTCATGCTCTTATCAGAGCCTTTGATATCATATTGAGAGTCTAATTAAAGGAGGATCGCTTTGTCCGACATCCGATATAAACGCGTGCTTCTTAAGCTTTCCGGCGAAGCACTGATGGGCGACGGCCAATATGGCATCGACCCCAAGATTACCGATCATCTTGCCAAGCAGGTCAAGGAGCTGCTCGCCGTTGGTCACGAGGTCGCGTCGTTGTCGGCGGCGGCAACATTTTCCGCGGCATGGCCGGCGCTGCCGGTGGCATGGAGCGCGCTCAGGCCGATTACATGGGCATGCTGGCAACCGTTATGAATGCGCTCGCTCTGCAGGATGCCTTCGAGCACAACGATGTTCCCTGCCGCGTGATGAGCGCTATCCAGATGAACGAGATCTGCGAGCCCTATATTCGCCGTCGCGCCATCAACCACCTTTCCAAGGGCAACGTCGTTATTTTTGCCGCCGGTTCGGGCAATCCGTACTTTACGACCGACACCGCCGCGGCTCTTCGTGCCTGCGAGATCGGTGCTGAGATTCTGATTAAGGCCACCAAGGTTGACGGCATCTACGACAAGGATCCCGTCAAGTGCGCCGATGCCGTCCGCTTTGACAAGATTACCTATCACGAGGTTCTCGTCCGCGGTCTGCAGGTTATGGATTCCACGGCTACGGCACTGTGCAGGATAACCGTATGCCGATTTTGGTCCTCAACATCGATGGCGAGGACACCGTCAACGCGCGCTTTCGGGTGAGCCCGTCGGCACGCTCGTCTATCAGGAGGATTAAGCATGGCAGAGAACATCACCGCCCACATGGACAAGTCGCTCGAGTCCCTCAAGCACAACTTCTCCAAGGTTCGCACGGGCCGCGCCAACGCTAACATTCTGTCCGACATTTCGGTCGATTACTACGGTGTTCCCACGCCGGTTACCCAGGTTGCCGCCGTTAAGACCCCCGAGGCTCACATGCTGCTTATCGAGCCCTGGGACAAGGCGCTCGTCAACGCAATCGTGAAGGCTATCAGCGCTTCCGATCTGGGCATTACTCCCAACTCTGACGGTACCGTCGTGCGCCTGCCGTTCCCGGTCCCACCGAGGAGCGTCGTCGCGAGCTCGTCAAGGAGTGCCGCGAGTATGCCGAGCAGGCCAAGGTCTCCATTCGCAACATCCGTCGCGACTTTAACAACAAGCTCGAGCGCGATGAAGAGCTCACCGAGGACGATGTCCGTCGCGAGCAGGCCAAGGTCCAGAAGTATACCGATGAGTATGTTGCCAAGGTTGAGGAGCTTCTGAAGGAAAAGAAGCCGAGGTCATGGAGATCTAAGGTGCAATACGACGAGAACAAACTGGTCGAGTACTTGCCGACGCCCCTGCGGCGTCGGTTTTCCGACCTTGACCTCAATAAGATTC